>Ga0181419_1000189_pt1 | contig 21151 bp, 15 predicted proteins | sample 42SPOviralmetaG_FD_130144 | JGI IMG/M metagenome (GOLD analysis project Ga0181419, IMG submission 130144) | Marine viral communities from the oligotrophic San Pedro Time Series (SPOT) site, San Pedro Channel, CA, USA - 42 SPOT_SRF_2013-04-24 | ecosystem: Environmental > Aquatic > Marine > Strait...
AATTGGACCAGCAGATACCACAGGTCCAATAAATAATGAAACAAGTGGTGAGTATATGATTGCTCATGTGTGTCATAGAACCACACCTAAGGACACTTTTTCAAGTCTCACATTAGTTAGAGACTCATATAGGACAAAGAATGATTGATCAAGGTTTTCTCAAGTCACATTTTGTAGGAAGAGACGGATTTGTCTGGTGGATAGGACAGGTTGCGCCTAAGGAAACTTGGAAGAATAACTTTGGTTCTGGTGAATTAAAAGATCAACCAACAATTGATTCAGGGTTTGGTGAGAGATACAGAGTTCGTATTATGGGTTACCATACTGCGAATAAAGAAGACCTTCCTGATAATGAACTACCATTTGCCACAATAATGTATCCAGTTACTGCTGGTACAGGAAAGGGTGGTGCATCACAATCATCAAACATTGGAGAGGGTAGTTTTGTTTTTGGGTTTTTCCTTGATGGGGAAGAAGCACAACAACCTGTCATAATGGGTTTGATTGGTCATAATGATTATCAATCTGTAGTTGATGGCATCCCTAGTATTGGATTTAAACCATTCTATGGTAATGATAGGAAGCCTCCAGGTGCAGAATTATTTAAAACAAATACACAGGCTGTGGCCACAGTTACCATTGCTAATGAACAAGGTGGTGGTGCGTCAGATGGTGGTCAAAACTCAACAGCAAATAATATCACTAGTGTTGAAGGACATAAAGGATTAAAAACAAAAGGAATAGTTGCTGATGCTACAAATCCAGTTGAAAGAATTGAAAAATCTATTCCATCTGCTGATTCAAATGAGATGCCCATTAAGGGAATGCAGAAGGCATTGCAGAGAGCAATTCAACAAATTGAACAACTTAAAAGAAGTATAAGAGAAATTGGTGATGAACAGATTGAAAGATTAGAAGCAGTTGAAGAAGAAATAAATGCAAAGATAAAAGAGGCATCAACTTTTATTGCAAGTGCTGTAAAATGGCTTTATGAAATGATTGAAGAGAACATCTTCAAAACAATGGATAAAGCATTTAAAAAGGTCTTGGCACTTACACGTCCAAATGAGACAGAGATAGCAAAGACCACTATGGACAAGGTGTTAGAAACACTTTCTTGTTTTTTTAGGAAGTTATTTGCTGGACTACTTGGTATGGTCAGTGATTTTATAAAAGAAGCAGTAGATAAAATTGTTAATGTCCCAACTTGTTTTGTTGAAAAATTTGCAGGTAATGTTTTAGGAACCATTAGTGGATTCCTTGGTGGTGCAATGGATTCAATTCAGGGCATGGTAGAGGGTGTTGTTGACCTGGCAGATCAAGGACTTGATCTTGCTGGTGATGTTATGAATATGGTTGGCAATCTGCTGTCCTTCCTTAGTTGTGATGATATACCTGAAAACTCACCAGTGAGTGAGTGGAGTCATATCTATGGATCAGGGTCACAATTTGGTAAAGGTGATATAGCAAATGTATTGAACAAGGCAAAAGAATTTGCTGGAGCAGTTCAGCAAGGTGGTTTGGATGCACTTGATACTTTTAATTTTGTAGACAATATAGACTTTAGTAAAATTTTAGATCCAGGAAGTCAGTTTGATGGTTGTCTTACTGATGAGTTTCCTTGTGGTCCTCCAAATTTAAACATCTTTGGAAGTAAGATTGGTGCTGGTGCTGCTGGTAATCTTGTAGTTAATGCTGCTGGATCTGTCATTGGCGTTGATATGCAAAGTTTTGGTATTGGATATGATGAACAAGCAAGAGCAAATGTTAAAGATCCTTGTGGTAAAGGAAAAGGTGCTGTTGTAAGACCTGTTTTTGGTGATGTTAATAATAATTTTCCAAAAAATAATAGAAGCAGAATAAAAAGAGGTGTTAACAATGGAACACCTGCTACTTCACCAGATAGTCTTGGTTTTGGACCATTTGAACCAAGTCCATATCCATTTAATGAAAGTTTTGATGATTCAACAAGAACATCACCATATACTCCTTCAACAAAAGCATTTGGCTCACCATCATATGGTTTAGGTCCAAGTTTTTCAAAGATTGGAAAGAGAGCACCAAAGCAACAACTTAAAATCAGAGAAGAGGATAGTATTGTTGATTTTACAATGGAAACCTTTACTATTCCTGTTGCAAAAACAAAGGAACAACCTGTAATTAAATTTGTTTTGCAGGACAAATCAATATTGAGAAATATTGATACTGATTTTGACTTTTCACCTGATGATCAATCTGGAAAAGGAAAACTTATAGATGGGCAAGTTGTTGTTGGATCAGGCACAACAAATCAATTTACTATTGCTCCAAAAAGTTCTATTATCAAAGATGGACTTGAACTTGAATTTTTTGAAGCATTTGAAGGAGGGCAGAGACAGAGAATTGTCAAAGATAAAAATTATATTGTAAGAGGATTTCAATTTGATGGTGAACCATTATTCAATCCATTAAAGATTAGTAATGATGGTAAATGTGCGCAACTTGATGATGTATTTGGAAGAAAAATTATTAAAGAGAAAAAACAAACTATTATTAGAGATCAACCCACACAAGCTCCTATTACATATGAATTTGGTAATCAGAGAGAGAGAAATTTATTTAATCAGAATCCAACCACATATTTCAAAGGTAAAATATTTAATAATAATAGAACAGTTGAACTAAAGGATGGACATGGTAATGATGCCAATGCAAGATTTGAAATTACTAATGGAAATGCAAGATTTAGTGATGATGGACTTTTTGTAATTGGTAAAGGAAATGTTGAACTTACATTGAGATGGGATGATAATCCAGGCCAGGCAGGTATTGCTGTTGATTACATTGAGATCCTCAATCAAAATGGTGTTAGACATTTTGGTAGTAATAGTGAGAGAAATAGATGGACACAAACTAAAGATGATGGAGATAAAGTTGTTGAAAAAGGAAAAGATAGAGAAACTTTAGTTCTTGAAGAACAAACAAGGATTGAAACTTATTGGGTTGAGAAGTTGGACCCAGGAGAAAGTGATGAAGACTATAATGACTTGGTTATTTGCGCAAAAAGAGGTAAATTTAAACTCCCTAATTCTCAAAGACTGAGAAATGAGGGTGCTCTCATTTATTCCTTGAGTGAAAAAGAAGCAACTCCTGATTCTGATGATCCAATTATTCCAACTCCAATTCCAGCACCAACTTCTCCTGCATTGGCTCCAGGTGGATATACATTCCCCTCACCAGGTTCAACAGATGGAGGTGGAGGTATTCCTGGTATCTTAACACCTGGACCAAGTGTAAACTCTACATTCCATCCATTCCCTGGTACAACAACTTTAGGACCTGGTAAATGGGTTCCTGGTCCTGTTCCACCTGGTGGTGGTGGACCTCATGTTGGACCTGCTGTGTTCATTCATGATGGATTATTATTTGGTGAACTGACTAGTCAGCAGGGAACACCATTTTCAGGTGATGGTGACATAGGTGGATTTGCTCCATTCAGTGGTGGTGGAGGAGGTGGACCTGGATCTGCTTATCCAGGTAGTTTTGATCCTGGTAGTATTCAACCTGGAGGTATCTCTCCTGAAAGTATCCCACCATCGTGGAATCCTGGAGGCATTGGTGGTGGAGCTGGTGGTGGTCCTGGCATTATTCCACCAGGTGGTTTTGGTCCTCCTCTTGGACCTCCAAGTGATGATCCCACTGCGCCACCTGGCACTATTGGACCTGGTGATATCTCTCCATCTCCTGGTGGTTTTACTCCTGGCACTGGAACTCCACCTGGTGGTCCTGGAGGAGTTGGTCCAGGTGGTCCAGGTGATGGCACACCAATCACTATTTTACCACCTGGTCCTGGTACTTTCTACCCAAACAAAACACCTAATTATGGTCCTATAATAGGCATCCCTGTCTATCCAGGTTCTTTGGTTCCACCTGATTTGGGTGGTGTATCTGGTCCTGGTATTGGCATTATTGACCTTATTATTGAAGATGGTGGTTCAGGATACATTGGTTCTCCTGATGGGAGCACTGGTGGTGATGGAAGAACTTACTCCAATCCTGATGATACAAGAATTACATATAGTGATGGTGTAAAAGAAATACCAGCAGGTCCTGATACAAGAATTTGTCTTGATGAAGGTGATACAATAATTCTTCCTATAGGAACCACTGTTACTACTGAACCATTTGATGGTGAAGGTGGTGGTGAAGTAATTAAAGGAGGTGCTCCATATGTTATGCAGAGACCTGGATGTCTGACTACACCTAGAGGTGGAGAAAAACCACAATCTGAAAATACTTATCCTGTTTTGATGTATCTCTGTGACGTTATTATTAAGAAACCAGGTTTTGGATACAAGAATACTGATAGAGTTATTATTGATCCAAGTATGGGTGCTGAAGCAGAATTGGTTGTTGATAAATTTGGAAGAATTTCAGATGTTATCATTACTAAACCTGGTGAAGGATTCCAAGTAATACCAGAGATTACAGTTGAAAGTGTAACTGGTCAGAACACACAACTGTTAGCAAAACTTTGTATAGATAGAGTGAGAGATATTGATCTTGTTGATCAGGAGAAAGTAATTCAAGTGGTAGATTGTGTAGGTAAATTTTAATGTCATCAAAGATTAATTACGAATCCTATAGATTAGGTACAAAAGATGGTGAGATCAAGTTTGGTCACCTCTCAGAGAATCAGCAGATTTATTCAGTCTATCTGAATAATTACATGACTGATTCACCACACTACATTGCCATGGTGCAGACAGGTGAATTGGATTGGCAAAGGGATAGTACCCTCTGTAGATCTGCAGGTTCTTTTTCTGTTGTTGCTGGTGATAGAGCAAAAGATGGAACACCAGCTATCAAATTGGATGCTAATAGTGGTGACATTATTCTTCAAGCTGACAGTGGTAGAATCAAACTTATAGCAAAAGATATTGAATTAGTTTCCAGTGGAGATACTGGTGAGACTGGTAACATAAGACTCAAAGCAAATGAAAAGATTATTCTTGATGCTGGACAGATAGTTGATATTCATGCTAAAGTATCAATTAAAATTGTATCAGATAAAGATGTTGAAACTATAGCTAGAAATGTTTGTAATTTGATTGGTAATTTTGTTAATATGACAGATGGTAGTGATGTAGCATGTGCTGCTCTAGGTAGAGTTAGAAAAGGTGGATCAGCAACAGACGTTAGACAAGCAGCAAGCGGGTTAGGAGGTTAATATGTCAACATCAGGTAATTTTTTCGTTGGTGGTCAGTTTGAGGTTGGTGACGGTAAACCAGAACAATTTGGCAGAGGTGTTACTAAAGTAAGAGGGAGTGCTTACATTGAGGGACCAGAGATGGTGGGTGACCCATCTCAGTTTGCCATCCCAGTTTATGAGAGAGCAAGTTTGATGGCAGGACAAACTGCTAATCCTGATGTTGCATCACCAGCATTTACTGGTCCACCTTTTTACGCATTCTTTGCTACTACATTTGCTAGGATTAAGAGTTTCCTGAAGGTTGATACTCTTCTGACAGTCAAGATTATTAAATCAAAAGTAATCTATGCTGAAGTGATTATGGCAAAGATTAAAAACTTTGCCATTCCACACCCAACTCTGCCCAATACAAATCTTGTTTATGCTTGTCTTGAAGGACCAGAGAATGCTGTATATGTTAGAGGTGTGTTGAGAAACAAAGACACTATTCACTTGCCAGAGGTCTGGAAGGATATTGTTTCACCAAATTCTATTACAGTATCTCTTACATCAGTTGGTATTGATCAGGGACTGATGGTCAAGAGAGTTGCAAACAATCAGGTAGTTGTTCAGGCAAAACCAGGTCTTCCTATAAATTGTCACTATCATATCTTTGCTGAGAGAAATGATGTTGAGAAATTACAAACAGAGGTTCCATTATGAGTTGGCAAGGTCTTTTCCCAGGAAATCCTAAAGGTGGAGTAGAGGGTTCTCTTCCATTTAGATTTGAGAACTTTGGTACATTTGCTGGTCCACAGAATAGTTCTACAAACTTTGACTATGACAAACTGAGCATTGAGGGATCCTGGACTGAATCAGTTCCTGGTGATTATGCATTTAAAAATGTTGACCTTGGTGCTTTTCTTTTCAATAATGAAACAAATTATGTTGGATTCCATTTTGATGGGGTGTCAACAGCACAAATGTATCTTCAGCATAGTGCTGGTAACATTCCAATCTTTAATGTTCTTGCTGATACAACAAATGTTTTAGGTAATATTAATGTTGTTGGCAACATTGTAGCAACTGGCGACATCAAATCTATTGGAAACTTAACTTGCAATGGTAACTTCACCTTTAATGGTCCAATGCAACTCACTGGAGTAGGTGATGTTGCTACAAAGATAAATGCAAACACTAAACTTGCTAATAGTAAAAAGTCTTTTGATATTTCACATCCATCAAAAGATGGACATAGACTCAGATATATTTGTCTTGAGGGTCCAGAAGCAGAGGTTTATCTTAGAGGAAAATTAAAAGGGGATAACAAAATTGAGCTCCCTCATGTTTGGAGAGATCTTGTTGATGTTGAGTCAATTGCAGTAACTCTTACTCCAATAGGATGTTATCAAGAATTGTATATGGAAAAAATTGAATGGAGTAAAAAAATTACAATCAAGAACAATCTCTCAGGACCAATCAATTGTACTTATGTTGTTTATGGTACAAGAAAAGATACACCAAGAAACATTCCTGAGTATGAAGGCTTGACACCAGCAGACTATCCAGGTGATAATAGTGAATATACGATTAATGGTAAGTGAACAAAGTACATGAGATATTTCCTTTAGTAGTTTACCAAGGAAGTATTGATTGTCATGATAAATTTAAAGAAAACAATCTTGATTCTCTTCGTGACTACTGGTTTAATGGATATGAAAATGAAAGTCCTGAGTATTCAGGAAGAATTTTTGCACATCTAAATCCTGATCACAAAGTATTCTTTGATTCATTAAAGAAAAATCTAGATGAATATCTTCAACATCTTAATGTAAACCACAATCTTATTAACTATCACATTGTTAAAACTTGGGTAGGATATCATAAGGATGATGAAACACCGTCAATCCCTTCTCACTTTCATAATGAGTCAAACATTAGTTTTGTTTACTATTTGAAAACAGATACATCATCTGATAAGTTCTGTGTATCACAGTCTAGTAATTGTAATGAAATTGCTGGAGGACTATTTGAAACAGCAGACAAAAAGAATACTCTTTTTGGATTCAACAAATATAACTGTAACCACTACACAATTACTCCATTAGAGGGAACAGTATTGTTATTTCCTAGCAGGACTCTTCATCAAACTCAAAAATTTACAAGGAGAAATGGTGAGAGAATAGTTATTGCAGGAGATATTCGTATTACATTGAGGAAGGATAATGCAGATTACCATCAAGGATGCACACACCCCAGTCAGTGGTTAGAATTATGACTTGCTATAAATTTGTTACTGATGATAGAGAACCAATCTTGATTGAACACTCTAAGATTTGTTATCCTCCAGCAAATGAAAATAATATTGATCAGGTAGATACATCATATCCTGGTATAGTTTTAGAATTTGATAAAGGATATCTATTAGAGGATGGTGTTCACAGAATATCTAAACTACAAAAACAAGGTATCTTTGAATCATTATTTTATATTGTAACAATAGAGGAATATAAAAGGGGTGTAGTTCATATGATGTTCCAGGGAGAACCAATTCCTCTAGGTGAATGGAATCATGATCAACTTTCACCATCTGAACACTAAATATTTAAAAATTTAATTGAAATGGGATTTGCAGTAACATCATATTCAGATGAAGCAGTTGGTATTTTATCAGCAAGAATTATTTCGCTTGACCAGACACTAAACTTCCCCACAAGTGTCACTCAACTTCAAGTTGATGAAGATAGGTATGTATTGTTTAAAGACCCTGCTACAAAGGTGGATGCTAATATTCTAAGTAGATTTGTTGATCCTATTAATGCTGCTAAACAAGTTGTTGTAAACACTGGAACAGCATCTAATTTTCAAAGTAATTATGAAATTTATGCTAGTGAAAGTGCAGCAATCAGTAAACTAAACACCATATATGGTGATTTTACTGATGCTGATGGACTTTATTCTTTTAGAGAAGCAGCACCTGTCCTTGGTTTCACAGGAGTTGGCACTCTTCCTATAGCTGGTAATTTTTCTGCTGGTATTGCTGTGTCAGATGCTAGTGGAGGATCTGGAGTTCTTGCTTTTGACTTTAATCCACAGGTAGGTGTCACAACTGCGATGATTGTAAAATCCATCAATGGAAGTTTTTCATCTGGTATAGGAAATACTATTTACTTTGGTGGAAATCCTTACAATTATAATAACACTATTAATTTTATTGGAATAGCATCAATTTATCAAGATGTTGATGTGATGCACATCCATCCTAATCTTGAACCACCTGATCCAGGAACAGATGACATCTTTGGCAATTCATCAAATGTTATTCTTACAACATCTAATAAGGGAGTTGGATTTGCTAATACATTTTTCCCAAATGGATTAAACACCTCAACTTCAGCACCTACACCAAACTTAAATTCATTTGTTCAATGTACACCAGCACCTACACAACTTGGTGATGTTTATACTTTTAATACAACTTCTGGAGCATCACAAAATACTATAATTTCTAACAACAAAACCAATATTAGGAATTTGAGAGCAGGTGATCCTACATCAAACAGTGTTGGTATTGGTTCATTTAATCAAGCATCTGTTGAAATTAAGAAACAAAAGAAGTCACACGCTGTTAACACATGGTCTGGAAAGAGAATGAGAGTTGTGGCGGGAGAAGATAAAACAGGTTTCCAAGCTGCTATTGATATTCTTACAGACCCCTCATACCAGGAATAGAACTGGCACACTGCCCTTGACTCTGCCCCCACTCTGCCCTATACTAAGGAAGTCAAAACAAAACCTATGACCTCCTCCCACCAACCAGAAGACTATTATCGTGACAGTGAAGAAGATGAGTACCTGACTAAAGTTGTTGTGGATACTTGTGCAAGTAAGTTCTACTTGTACTCTAATGAGGGTAAGACAAGAGAAGTTGATTGTGATAATGTAGATGAGTTTATGAATGTGTTAGAGTTAGTCAGAGCTGTGTGTGATGATGAGATTGTTTCATACTCTGAACCTCTGGTCAAAAGTCAACTTTGATTCCAAAAAAGGGGCAAAAAATTCTCCAGGAAAAAATTAATCCCTTTACTTTTTATGAAATACTACAATTATGAGACCAGAAACCCGACAGTCTATGGAAATGTTATTTGTGGCAAAGTGGAATATTCCAAAAGCAGCAAAAAACGCAGGACTGACTGATAAAGAGATGAAAATCACTTTTAATGAATATTGTAGTCTTCACCCAGCAACCTGGAGTATGAATGATGAAGAAATTATTCATAGTTAAAACTGGTGACAACTCATGTCTCACTCATGATGGATATATTCAGATTGGCGTCTTTAATCATTCTGTAGAGAAACATCTAGAGTTAAACCCTTTAATTGACTGGCAGGCAACATATTGGATGCCTGATATTTTCATTCACAGATACAAAAGACCTAACTATCAACACACTATGAAAGCAAATGAAGGTTCTCCCAGAACTGATAATTCCTTAGACAGTCGTCCTAGAGACTTTCCTGATCAAGCACAAAAAAGATTGGATAGAGTAGTTTAACTATGGGAGTGTGGCGGAATAGGTAGACGCACCAGACTTAAAATCTGTTAAGCATTGTGCTTGTGGGGGTTCAATTCCCCCCACTCCCATGATATATAAGGTGCCCTTGTGGCATTAATATACACAATACACCTTATATGTACCCAACACCAAACAAATACGACAAAATCTACACAAAATCTAGAAACCCATACAAAAAAAATATTCCAGCAGAAAAACTCATAGATGAAAAGTATAATCAACTTAGATTTTATTTTAGATGTGAAAGTTCATTTTTCAACAAAACAATGAAAGTAAATCTGTGGTACTCAGAACACACTGAGGAATGGAGATGGACACTTAGTTGTGATGAAGATCACAAGATACAAGAAAGTGGTGGTCAAGAAAATCTTAGAGGGGCAATGGATGATATTGCCAATACAGTAGAATATTTAAGAGCAACTAAATAAGTTGTGTGAAGGAAGATGCGCAGGGGAGGTTTTACACCTCCCTTTTTTTGCAGATAAATAAGTCATAATAGAAAGTCTGCGTAGAGAAATGCCCTTAGCACGTCTTGATAATTTCCTGAAGAATGTAAGAGGAAATGTCCTTTATGTCAGTCCCAATGATCTAGATTCTACTGATTCAATTGAGAATCAGGGTAATTCAGCAGCACGTCCCTTTAAGACTATTCAAAGGGCCCTGATTGAGTCAGCAAGGTTCTCATATCAAAAGGGATTAGATAATGACAGATTTGGTAAAACTACCATTCTGTTGATGCCTGGTGACCACCTTATTGATAATAGACCAGGATTTATACCACTAACAGGGACAAACTATCTCCAAAGAAATGGTGTTGAAACAACAGGTTTCTCTGCTTTTGATGCAAATACCAATTTTGATGTAGAATCACCAGATAATGCATTATATAAGTTAAACAGTATTCATGGTGGTGTCATTGTACCCAGAGGTACGTCTATTGTTGGTTATGATCTGAGAAAGACAAAGATCAGACCTCTTTATGTTCCAGATCCTACCAATTCAAATATTGAAAGAACTGCCATCTTCAGAATAACTGGTGGATGTTATTTCTGGCAGATGACATTCTTTGATGGTAGACCAAATGGTTTGGTTTATAAGAACTATACACCATCACAGTTTGTTCCAAACTTCTCACACCATAAAGTAACTTGCTTTGAGTATGCTGATGGTGTAAATAAAGTCTATATTAATGATGCCTTTAATGTAAACAAGCAGTTTGATAGAACTGACCTTGATATGTATTATGAGAAGGTTGGTTTGGCATATGGACCTGCTTCTGGCAGAACAATTGAACCTGATTTCCCATCATCTGGACTTGATATTCAGGCAAAAGTTGATGAATTTAGAATTGTTGGTCCAAAGGGTGGTGCTGTAGGAATCTCTACAATTAAAGCAGGAGATGGTACTACTGGAACCAAAACAATTACAGTCAATCTTGGAACAGGTGCTGGTAATGTTCAGGGCATTGAAGGTCTTCAAGTAGACACAATGTTCCAAGTGAATGATTGTGCTGATTCTGCATACAATGGACAATTTGTTGTAGACAGCATTAGTAAGGTAGATGGTGTCACAGGAAGAGTTCTAGAATTTACTTATCAAGTTCCTGTAATTCCTACAGATGTGCTTGAGAATCCTCCTTCAGCAAGTATAACTCTTGATACTGATACTGTTAAGTCTGCATCACCATATATTTTCAATATCTCTCTGAGATCAGTGTATGGCATGTGTGGTATGCACGCTGATGGTAATAAGGTAGGTGGATTTAAGTCCATGGTTGTGGCTCAATTTACTGGAGTCAGTCTTCAAAAAGATGATCAGGCATTTATTAAGTATAAAACTGATGGAACATTTGAGAGAGGAACACCAAATATTCACAGTGATGGTGATGCTAAGTATCATCCAGACTACTACAGTTTTCACATTAAAGCATCAAATAATTCTGTAATCCAGATTGTATCTGTATTTGCTATTGGTTATGCACAGCAATTCCTTACAGAGTCTGGTGGTGACTTCTCAGTTACCAACTCAAACTCCAACTTTGGTGAAATTGCCCTTAACTCAGTAAGTTATAGGGAGGAGGCATTTGCTAAAGATGATGTAGGATATATTACGCACATTATTCCACCACAGGAGATTACAACTAATACATTTAATCTTGAGTATGATGCTATTGATGTTCTAAAGACATTAAGTGTTTCTGCAGGTGCTGCAACAACAACAAAACTTTTCTTATCTGACAGAACTAATGTTGATGAGAGTCCAAATACTCTTGTACAGGGGTACAGAATTGGTGCTGCTGCTAATGACACAATTAATGTAGGTATTTCATCTGATATCACTGGAACTAAGAATTATGCTTCCAGGATTTCAATGCCTGGAACCACAGACACTGCTTCAATGAAGGAGTTTACTGTTGGAAGAGTAGGAACTGCAAACAGTATTACTAGTGATATCATTACCCTGACTCAAAATCATACTTTTATTAATGGTGAGACAATCAGATTCATCTCTGAAGACGCTAGACTACCTGATGGACTTGAGAATAATAAAGTTTATTTTGCAATCACAGATAGTTTAAATGCTGACCAACTTAAGGTGGCATCAACATTCACTGAGGCATCTTCTGGTCAACAAATTCCTATTAATAATCTTGGTGGTTCTATTAAAGTTCAGAGTAGAGTAAGTGATAAGATTGTTGGAGACTTGGGTCATCCAGTTCAGTTTGATACTGTTAATGAGCAATGGTACATCACTGTGCCTACAGATTTATCATTGAATAGCATTTACCATGCTATAAAAGGTATTGGATCTGGCATTGTGGGTGATGCAACATCAAGATCCTTCATCACAAGAAAGTCAGATACCAGACCTCTTGGTGATAAAATCTATAAGTTTAGATATGTTCTGCCTGCAGGTGCTGGTATCTCTTCTGCTAGACAACCACTCACTTCATATGTTGTAGAAGAGTCAAATACTGTTATTGGTTCAACTAACACTGAGGTGTCATTGCAATTTAGTCCATCTTCTCAGACAATGAGTAATCAGTCTGAGATGAGAAACTTTAGATTCATTAAGAATGCAGTAACTGATGGCACATTCAATTACATTACCAGTGAAACTCCTCATGGTTTGACACTTGGTTCAGAAGTAAGAATTAACCAGGTTACTAGTACAGCAAACCCAATTGGTATTGCAAACTCAGGTTATAATCAAAAGTACACTGTTGTTTCAGTTCCTAAATCTGATCAATTTGTTGTTCAGATGGGTACACAGAACCCAGGAACATTCTCAAATAATACATCACAGAGAAATACAAGTCTTCCTAACTTTAATAGAGTCAAAGCACCTAACAATTATTTCATCTATGACGTAGATACAATAAATGAATACAAGACTGGTGTTCAAGATGGTGTCTATTATCTGACCATTGTTGATTCTACAAATACTCCTCAAATTGCACCTTATAATGACAGACTTAAATTTGCCTTCCCACAACCAATTAAGGATCTATTCCCACAGTATGATAGAGACAATCCTAATTCAAACCCAGATGCTGCTATTGCATACGCCTCATCTAAGGTTCTAGGTAATGTAGAGATTGATGATCCTAAGCACTCTCTTACAAGATTTGTTGCTTCACAAGGTCAGGTTGATCTTGCTGTTGGTTTTGGTGTAACTGACATTGTATCCAACTCTGCTGGTACTGCTCACACTATCTTTACCAAAACTGAGCATGGTTTTAACAGAATTACAAATGTAAGCATTACTATTCCTGGTTCTGGTTATGGTAACAACACTGGTGGTGTAGAAAGTTTATATAATGCCACACTTACAGGTGGTAATGGTGTAGATGCAAGTGCTAGAATCACTGTTAATTCTTCTGGTGCAGTAACAAATGTTGAGATTATGAATCCAGGAACAGATTACCTGGTTGGTGATCTTCTTATAATTGGTGGCACATCAACATTTTCGCCATTTGTAAATGCACAAGTCAGGGTAGATAAGATTCTGAACAATGTTGGCAATACAATAAGAATTGAAAATATTACATCATTTGAAAGAAAAGAATATAACAAACTGTATGAAATTACAGGAATCTCTACTAACAAGGAACTTCAAGTTGCATCAATTGGTAGCACAATTACAAATCCATCACTCACTGGAATTGGCGTTACTGTAACAAATGGTGCATTTGGTACACTCACAGGTATTGGTCTGACTGTAGATAACACAAAATTTGCTTATGATAATACCACAGGTATTGCTACTGTTTCCACACTTTCTAATCACGGATTTAGAGCAAATAATCAAATCACAATTAATGGATCAGCAGCATCATTGTTCAATGGTGACTTTATTGTTAAGAAGATTGTTGGTCTGACTACCTTCACTGTTGATATTGGTAAGAATGATACAATACCAAGCATCAGTGGAACTGTAAGAGCATATACTCCAGGTTTGATTCCACAACCAGGTATAATTAACCTATTTGATGAAAACTTTGGTGGTAGAGTTCTTAATGTCTATGACAATTTGACAGCACAACTTTCATCACCTATCTCAACACTTGTAAGTGATGAGGTTAATATTACTAATCTGAGTGATTTTGACTTCAAGATTGGTGAATACATGAGAATTGATGATGAAATTATGAGAATTAAGACCACTGTTTCCTCTAATCCAGTTAAGGTATTCAGAGGTCTTATGGGTACTAAGACTGCAACTCATATCTCAGGTTCTGTTGTGAGAAGAGTTCTTGTAGAACCAATTGAACTTAGAAGACCCTCTATTATTAGAGCATCAGGTCATACATTTGAATACCTTGGATTTGGTCCTGGCAACTATTCAACTGCATTACCAGAGAAGCAATCCAAACAACCTACAACTAAGGAGCAACTTGCATCTCAATCATTTAATAGTGCTGGTGGTATTACAGTATTCACTGGAATGAATGACAGGGGTGACTTCTTTGTTGGTAATAAGAAAATTTCTTCTAACACTGGTAAAGAGGAAGTATTTGACACTCCAATTCCAACAGTCACAGGTGAAGATATCTTTTCTGTTGGAACTGCTACTGGTATTGATATTCTTAATCCTGCTGAAGTCACAATTTCAAGAGCAATTAAGGTTGAAGGAGGTAATACTGGTAGTCTTCTGTCACAGTTTGATGGTCCTGTACTGTTTAACAAAAAGATTACTTCTACCTCATCAGAGGGTATTGAAGCAAACCATGTATTCATCCAGGGTGATGCCACTGTTTCAAGAAAATATTCAGTTGGTATTGCTACTCCTACAAATTCTGCTACAGCAGGTGATGTTGTTTGGAAAGCACAACCTGAAGAAGGTTCACATTGGGGTTGGGTCTATACAACTGACAATGAGTGGTATCCATTTGGAAACATCAGTATAGACAAAGATAATCAAATCTATATTTTTGATGGTGTAGGTGTTGGTACTACTTCACCTGGAACTAATACTTTCCAAGTTGGTTCAGGAACATCATTGGTTGCTATTGATGGTGTTGGTGGTGTTGGCATTGGAACCACTGCTAATGGATACGACATTAGAACTAATGGTAATGGTATCTTTGTTGGTTCAGGTGGCACATACTTTGGTGATGGTTCAGGACTTTATGGTCTGTTGAATGATAGTTTGTTTAGTGGTGTTACATCTGGTCTTGGAACAGGTATTCATCCAGTTTCCAACTTCAATGTTGGTATAGGAACCACAGTATTTGATGATACCTTTACTCTGCAACTTGGTTCTCCAGGGTCAGGTAAAACTGACTTGTTGGTGAATAATCAGTCAAGGTTCTTGTCTACAGCAACTTATGTTGGTGATGTAAGTATTGTTGGTAAACTTGAGGCAACTAACTTTGATATTAATTCTTCATCATCTAATATCACAGTTGGTGTTCTGACTGCTACCAGTATCAATATTGGTGTGGGTGGCACTATTCTTACTACTACTGCTAATGGTGTAGGAATTGGTTCCACACAACCAAGTGCTGCTCTTGATGTTACTGAACCTGCAAGATTGCAGAGCACTTATGAATTACCAAAAACTGTTACTAGTAGTTCTAATGTAATTACATTGGCAGTTGATGAAAATAATACTTTCTTACATACCACCACAGAGAATGTAAGTAAGTTTGTTCTGAGTGGAGTTAAGGCTGCATCTGCAGCATCATTTACAATTAAGATCGTACAGAATGCAACAACTGCAAGAACAGTTGCAGTAGATACATTTGAAACCACTGGAGGAGTGAATATACCTGTGTATTGGCCAGGTGGAGTGGTGCCTGTGGTGACAAATGCTGTTAATGCAATTGATGTTTACTCATACATTACCTTTGATGGTGGCACATCACTTTATGGTATTGTTGGAGGACAAAACTTCTCATGAGCACAGGTATTCCTTTTTTTAGAAAAATTCAATCAGAGTTTGACCTCAATGGTCCCCAACTCAGTGTGCAACAACAACCAGTTGGCACATCATGTAGTGTAGCATCAGGAATTGCAACATTTATTGGAATAGGAACTGCAATTTATCCTCCTGGTCAAGGAGGAAGGGATACAAATACTGGATCAATTACACATCAATGGCATAAAGTTGGTGTTGGTGCATTATCTGATGATGCAAATATTACTGGGTCAGGGACAACAACTTTGACTCTTTCAGGACTCACAAGTCCATCAGACAATGGATCTGAATATTTCTGCAGAATTGGTTACACTCCAAATGCATTATCTCCTAATGCTATCAATGAACCATTTGACTCTGCCTCTGCGTCATTGACTGTACTACCAACATTTTCTATAATAACTCAACCAAGTGATGTAACAATTCTTCAGGGAATAGATGCCACATTTAATGTAGAAGCATCAGTAACTGACAATTCAACTTCTCAATTGAGTTATCAGTGGTTTTTAAATAGTAGTGCAATTAATGGAGAAACTTCATCAACACTTTCTATTTCTAGACCAGAACCAAGTTTAAATAAAGTTTATTGCTCAGTTTCTCATTCCACAGCACAACCTGGTATTGTAACATCTACAGAGGCAAAACTTGATGTTAGCGCTGATAGGGTAATGCTTAATTTTGAAAGATTTGGTGCTGGTACATATGTAGCAGAAAAAGGATCAAGAGATATTGGAAAAATGGGTGGTTTGTCTTTCAGAGCAAATGCTCAGCAAAATGCAAGAATTATATGTGTATATGCTCCTGAAGAAGATATTGAAGTAAAGATAACAATGGGTGGAGCAGCAGGGCAAGCACATAGATTGCCTAATGGTGACACTCCATTTGGTAAACCAGGAGAAGGTGGAATATCTGTATTTAAAGCAACATTAAAGAGAAATCATGAATATTTGATTAAGTTGGGTGTTCATGAAGGACAGGGTGGTGGACCTAGAGGTGGTGTTGCTGCTTTTAACTCTGGATTGGCTCAAGCTTCTACCTCTGGTGGTGCAGGTGGTGGTATTGCTGCCATTTATCACAAAGCAAAATTGATTGCTGTATGTGGTGGAGGTGGTGGTGGTAGTTATGGTAGTGGTGGAGATGGTGGAGATGGTGGAGGTCTTCAGGTAGTTGGTGAGAGTGGTGCAGGAAATCTAGGTGGTAAAGGTGGACAAACATATAGACAGGGTTCATTGCCTATAGGTGGTATGACACAGGGTGGCAGAACTGGACCAGATGATTTTGACACCTTATTACCTGGTGGTGGTAGAATTGGTGGATGTACTACAGGTAGTAGATATTTTATAGAGAGAAATTTTGCACCTTGTCAAGATTTTACAGGTTTAACTCACTTTAGAAATGCTGATGGAACTTTAAACACAAATACAGCACAAATAGAGAGAGGTTATAAATCTGGACAGGGATTCAGAAACAATGGTGGATCAAACAGACAAGCTGCAGCACCAGGTGGTGGAGCTGGCGCAAATGGAGGAGAAGCTCCAATAATGGGAGGAGAGCTTGGTGCTGGAGGAGGATCTGGATATGCAAGTGATGAAGTAGAACTTCTTTCTAGCACTGTTTTACCAACAGGAACAAGACTTGGTGGTAATGATGATGTTGCATTTGTTTGTTTTGAAGTATTCAGAGAAAATGATAATTATGTTCCTTGTATTCCTCCAAGATTAGATGGTACTCAAGCTTATAGAACAGTAACTTGGAATGTGATTAGAAATACTAGTAATAACAATACAATTACTTTTTCAAAGCAAACTGGTATTGGACCAGATACAATCACTTTTGGACCAAATGGAGGAACAGTTTCTGCGCAGATTTCAGCTGGTGCTTTTTATTCAAGAACAAGTACTACAGCATCTGCTGGAAAACCATTAGCTTTTAAATTAATTGGTGATACTTTACAAGTGGATGATAGTGGTTTTCAGGGCACTTATAATGATTTGCAAATAACTCCAAGCATTGGAAGATTTACTAGTGATTCAAGATGGGAAGCTAACTGGTAATTGTTATAAATAACTAAAACCTGTGGGGATAGTGAACCACCTAGCTTATGGCTGTAAATAAGAATTTTGTAGTCAAAAACGGATTAGAGGTTGGCAGCAGATTAATTGTTGCTGATGCTCAGGATCTTCATGTAGGTCTGGGGACAACTGCTCCCCTTACAACTCTTGACGTCAGAGGAGATGTCAGATTTGCTGATGACGGCGCTACAGTCAATACTGTTGACATTGCAGGTATTACTACCTTCAGAAAAGATGTTGTTATTGGTGTTGGTGCCACAGTTGCCAAGTTTGATATAGACTCTGGTAATCTTGGTATTCATTCATCTTCTCCAAGATTTGCACTTGATATAAAAGCAGGTGTAGGTGATACATTAGCAGCATCATTTGATAGTGACATCTTTGCTCCCAATTTAATTGTATCTGGGGGTTCAATTAATTATATTGTTGCTATTGCTGCAACTATTGGTACTTTAGGTGTCACTGGTATTGCAACAGCAAATCAATTGGCAGTTTCAGGTGTTACTACTCTTGGAACAGTCCAGATCTCTTCTGGTATTGTCACAGCAACAACTGGAATTGTTACCTATTATGGTGATGGTTCATATTTGACAGGAGCGGCACCTTCACTTAATGCTGCAATTGGAATTTCATCAAACACATCTTTTATTGGTGCTGGCGTCACATTAATTGATTTTGGAAGTTCTGGCACTACTATAACTACACCTAGTGCTGGTATATCCACAGTTGTTACTCCAACAGGAGTATCACTTGGTCTTGTAATTGCACTTGGATCTTAATAAATACCTCTAACACGTAAAGAAAAATGGCAGAAGTTTTCTCAAATAAATTAGCAAGAGCTGTAGGGGTTGTTAACTCAAGTGCAGCAGGTGCTATTGGAATCACAACCAACAAAATTACTGGTATTTCAACTAGTGGGGTAACAGTTGGTGATTTAGTTGATAACCAAAACTATATTGCAGGAACAACTATTTCTTCAATTGGTGTTGGTCAAGTTGTTGTTAATAGAGATTCTACAAATACATCATCTACCACTAGTCAGAATGTAAAATTTCTTCAACCAACCACCATTTATACATCACCAGGTAGCACAAAAACAATTTTGATTGGTGGAACTTTTGCAAATAATACAAATGGTCAAGTAGCACTTACTGTTAGTGTGTTAGATAATAGTACAGGAATTACTGCAGCAATAGCAAGTAAGATTCCTGTTCCTGCTGGTTCATCCTTTGTTATTTCTGATACTGGCAAAACACTTCTTGAAGCAAATGATGCTCTCAAAGTTTCTTGTGATACTGCAAATGCAATTGATGTAAACATTAGCATCCTCACAGGAGTTAACTAATGGATAGAAATGGATATATTGGAAGAGCTCCTGCTGATTCATCAGTAATTGTAGCCAGACAAATTTTTTCACCTACTGGAGTAACAACTAACTTTACATTTAATTCTGGTTACACACCAGGATATATTGACCTATATCTAAATGGTGCAAGGCTCGTTGAGGGAACTGATTATACTGCAACAGATACATCTACCATAAGTGTTTTGAATGGTGGTGCTGAAAATGGTGATGTTTTAGAAGGCGTTGCTTATAAAGCATTTAACCTGACCAATGATAGGATTGGTATTCAGTCTGCTGGTGTGTCTATTGGTAATGCCCAAACTCTTAACTTTATAGGTGTAGGAAATACATTCTTAGTTAATGGAACAACTGTAGATGTAAGCATTCAAGGTGGCGGTGGTTCTGGTGTTGCATCTACCATAACAGTTGCTGATGAATCCAGCGATACAACCTGCTTCCCAGTTTTTGTTACTGCTGCCACTGGAGATTTAAACCCTAAGAGTGGATCTAATCTAACATTTAATTCTAGTAATGGAACTTTAACTGCTACAACTTTCAGTGGTGCCTTAACAGGTAATGTAACAGGAAACATCGCAGGAGCTACAGGATCATTTACTGGTAATGTATCAGTTGGTGGGACATTAACTTATGAAGATGTAACGAATGTTGATTCTGTTGGACTTGTTACTGCAAGAACTGGTGTAAGAGTTAATGCTGGTGGTCTTATTGTTACTGCTGGAGTTAGCACACTTGCAGCAGACTTATCAATTGCTGATAAAATTGTTCATACAGGGGATACTAACACCGCAATTAGATTTCCCGCTGCTGATACATTTACAGTAGAGACTGCTGGTAGTGAGAGACTTCGTATAACTTCTAATGGCAATATCGGCATTAATTCTATCCCATCTACAAAATTAGATATCTATCGCAGTGGTAGTGGTGTTGTGGGAAGATTTGGTAAGGAATCAATATTTGGTGAACTTTTTGTAGCTGGAGAAAAAATAGGACTTCAAGGAACTCGTAGCAGTGATAGTGCTGTAAGTGGATTTTTTGTTGAAAATCCATCATCAACAGGAACTTCTAACTTTGAATTAATAACTATTAAAACTGCTGGTACTGAAAGACTTCGCATCGCATCCTCTGGTCAAATTGGTCTTGGTGGTGCTAACTATGGAACATCAGGTCAGGTAATTCTATCTAATGGTGCTGGATCAGCACCAACCTGGGGGGATGTGCCTGCTGCCGGACTTACCACAGAAGCAGCAACTCCTAACAATGCAGTTGCAACCTTGAACCTTACAGCAGCACAAGACCATAAGGTAACTGCATCTGGTATTACAACCATCACAGTGTCTGGTGGAACAGAAGCAGATAGTCATACAGTAAGGATTATCAACTCTGGTATTACTACTGTAGGATTTAGCACATTCTTCTTGTTCCCATCAGGTTCTGCACCAGCATTACCAACTGCAAGTGGAGCAATTAGTTTGATTTCATTCACGGTAAATAGGGTAGGAGCAGGTGGAACACAACTGCTTGCTGGCGCATCTGTAAACTATA
>Ga0181419_1000192_pt1 | contig 21075 bp, 6 predicted proteins | sample 42SPOviralmetaG_FD_130144 | JGI IMG/M metagenome (GOLD analysis project Ga0181419, IMG submission 130144) | Marine viral communities from the oligotrophic San Pedro Time Series (SPOT) site, San Pedro Channel, CA, USA - 42 SPOT_SRF_2013-04-24 | ecosystem: Environmental > Aquatic > Marine > Strait...
AATTTCTGTTGTTGGTGGTAATAGTAGTGGTGCAACAGCAAAACCACAAATCTCCCAGAGATCTAGATCCATACCATTCGATACTAGACTCGATATTTACGGTGGTGGTATCAATCCAGATGGGGAGACTATTCTATTCCTAATAGAACATAAACTAGCCAAGGGCGATCCCATTATCTATGAAAATAATGAAAATGGAAGTATTGGTATTAGTGACGCTGGTGGTGATAACACTTATGATTCCACTAGAACCCTATCTAATGGTGCTGTATACTATGCAGAACCTGTCAATAACCTAACGATCAAGATTTATGAGACCCTAGATGATTTGAATGCTGGAATCAACACTGTTGGATTCACTTCCTCTACTAGTGGTTTTGGTCTTCAAGATTTCACTACTCTTCCTAAGAATCAACTTACTGGTGCTATCATTGATGATAGAGGTGGTGATTTTGTGTACCGTAAGATGGAGTTCCAACCTGGACATATCTATCCCGAGTATGATGAACTGAGATATGATTCTCATGGTTTCTCTAGTGGTGATATTGTTGAGTATGGAACCTTTGGTTCTGTTGTTGGTGGTCTATCCACTGAGAAGCGTTATTATGTTGATGCTCTAGATGAAAACGTTATCAAACTATCTGACGCCGGTATTGGTGGAACAAGTAGGTTTGATTATGATAGAAAAGAATATGTTGCTTTCACCAATTCTGGTGTTGGAACGCAGTTTATTAAGTATCCAGATATTAATGTTGATATTGTTGTATCTTTTGCTTCATCCATCACTGGAATTATTACAGCAACACCTATCATTCGTGGTGGTATAATTCAAACCTATGTTGAGAGAGGTGGATACTATGGTTCTGATATTCTCAACTTTGCTAAGACACCTGAGGTAACAGTTCAGGTTGGTAAAGGTGCTAGAATCAAACCAGTTATTGTTAATGGTAAAGTTGTCACTGTTCAAATTTTGAACAAAGGTGTTGACTACCCAGACACACCAACTCTTCGTGTTATTGATGAATCCGGTGAGGGTGCTGGTGCTCTTCTACGTCCAGTAGTTGTTGATGGTAAAATCCAAAAAGTTGTTATTATTACTAGTGGTGACAAATACGATCCACTCAATACTGATATTGTAGTAGTTGATCCTGCTAGACGTGCTATTCTTGTTCCTAGAATCAGACCACTCACAGTCAATACCTTTGCTAGGTTTGGTTTTGAGGGTCTATCTAATAACGACTACTCTGTTGTTGCTTATGATAGAAAGATTCGTGAGGATGTATATGGTGACCTAGGTGGATCACACTCACCTATTGTTGGTTGGGCAAATGATGGTAACCCCATCTATGGTGGTTTTGGTTATGATGATCCAGAGAACTCCAACTCTGGTTTCAGGGCAATGAGAACTTCATATGAACTCTACCCTAACGAGATCTATGGTCGTCCCCCACTCACACTTTATCCCGCTGGGTTCTTTGTAGAAGACTACAAATTTACAGATAATGGTGATCTAGATATTCACAATGGTAGATATGGTAGAACTCCAGAGTACCCTAATGGAATATATGCTTACTTTGCTGGTATTTCTACTGACGTACAGTCACTAGCTAGAGTACCTCAGTTCCCATACTTCATTGGTCCTCAGTTTAGGGATGGTGCAGGTATCGTAGACGATACAGTATCCCAAAATTATGATATCAATAATGAGAAGGTTTTCCGTAATACTTTCCCATATGCCGTAGGTAACCCTATTATTGGTAGTGAGTTCTTAGATCAATCATACCTAGATGATGTTCAGGATACTATTATCCAAACTATCAATAGTGGTACTGTTGATAACTTAACTATTGTTGGTGCTGGTGTTAGTTACTCTGTTGGAGATGTTGTTAATTTTGACGATACTTTTGACTACATTAGTGTAATTGTTGATCAAGTTAATGGTGAAGAAGTAACACAGATTGAAAGTGTTGTGGATAGTTATGGTAAGGGTGAAACCAAACTTGTTAGATTGGATTCCGACACTGTTCGTGTATATGTTGATCCTTTCCATAACTATATTGACGGAGAGACAGTATCAATCAGTGGTCTAACAACCATCACAGAGGAACTAAGCGGTAGTCATGAGATTGACTTCTCTATGCCTAGGATGACAATATCTTCCCCCCTAGCATATACTCCTTTTGAGACAGTATCTGATATCTTTGTTAATACTATTGTAGATGAGGTTTCTGTTGGTTCCAGCATCACTGTTGGTTTTGGTACTCTATCTGAGGGTATGGAAGTTATTAATATCTTCCCTATCCAGAAAGCACTTCGTGTTAGGAGACCAGTAGGATACGCCTATACACACCCAATTGGAGATACCATTGTTATTTCTCCCAACTACTTTGATATCCAAGAGAGTGTAGACTTCTTCCCGTCCGAAGTTGATTTGCAATACTACTTCAACCCACATCAAACTGTGGCAGTTGGATTAGAAACTGGTGCAAGTGTTGGTTTGGTATTTTCTGTTGGTAATATCGATAAGAGTATCTCAGTACAGACCCAGAGGATATACGCTCCTTCACACTTCTTTAGAACTGGTGAAGAGATTACCTTTGAGAAGAATGATGTTGATGCAGCACTAGTTGTATCTGATGGTAACACTGTATACACACTACCTGGTGTTGGAAACACAGGCACTGCTTACGTTGTATCCCTATCTAGAAATCATATTGGATTGAGAACTGATCCACGAGGTTCTGATTTATTCTTTTCCAATAACGGAACTGACTCTTTCCTATACTCCATCAAGACCAATCGTTTTGCTGAGACTGCAATCGTAGATCGGACTAGAGTAGAAGTTTCAACGAAGACACAACATAGGTTAGAGGATACTGATGAGGTATTCATTAATGTTATCTCTTCTGGTGCCTCAGGTGTAGGTACAAATCCAAATATTAAACTAGAGTTTGATGAGTCATCACAATCACTTATTGTTGACCCATACTTCATACAAACTTCTGGTATTGATACTACAACCAACTTAATCCGTATTACAAATCACGGCTATATTGATGGCGATGTAGTATTATATCAAAATGAAGGAACTGCTGTAGGTGGTTTAACAACTCATCACAAATACTATACTATTCCTTTTGATCGGGATAAGTTCTATCTTGCTGAGACATTTATTGATGTAAGACCTACCTCCAGACTACCTGTAGATCTAACTTCTGCTGGTATTGGTTCCCATAAGTTCTCCAAAGTTAATCCAGCACTCCTTATCACTAATAATAATGATATTGAGTTTGATGTATCATCACCAACCCTATTTGGAAAAACCTTAGAGTTTTTCTATGACCAGACTCTAACTGAGGTATTTGAAAACAATAGTATTGACAGGGAATTCGTTGTTACTGGTGTATCTACTGAAGGTTATTCGGATGGTAGAAAGTCTATCAGGTACTCTGAAAATAACCCAGACGTATTCTTCTATGGTGTATCTGAAGGTGGTTATATCTCCACAGCAGATGTTAACGTATCTAGACACAACTCCGTTAAGTATGAGGCTAGTAAGTTCTCTATCAAAGGTAATGTCACAATTATCGATAGTAACACTTTTGCCTATACACTTAACGAGATTCCCGAAAGACCATCTTACACATCCGCTGATACAGAACTCTCATATGTAACTTCCTCAGAGACTGCTCTAGGTGGTGTTGGTGGATTGAATATCATCTTCAGTGGTGAGAACTTCCCCAGCCTACCTGATTTCGAAGGAGTTCAGTCTGAGTATGGTCAGAACGCAACTATCAGAGCAGAGTCTGATGACATTGGAACAGTTGCTTCTTATAGAATTCAGAACGCTGGTTGGGATTATTCCGCTGATAATACACTTAGACCATTTGGTGTTATTCAACCAACTATCAAGTTTAGTGATAGTGACTTTGTTACTGACGTTATTATCCTTGATGGTGGTAATGGATATCAGAGTCCCCCTAATACAGTTCTAGTTGACTCTGTAACAAGGGAAGTATCTGATAATGGATCTATTCTCCTAGAAGTACAATCATCCACCATCTCTAACGTTATTGTCGAGGTTGCCCCTTCTGGTGTATCTAAGGATATTCAGGAACTATGGACTATCGATAATAGTAATGGTGTTCCTATTCTACTCATCGATACCATTGATAATATTTCTGGTGTTGTTACATATACAGTACAAACTCCTATTGAGGGTTATGAAAACCCACCATTCGTGGTTGGTGATAGAGTATTTGTTGAAAATATTCTAATAGATCCTGGTGCTCCTGAATCTAAACTCAACTCCGCTGACTATGGATACAAGTTCTTAGAGGTTGTTAGAGTAACACCAACAAACCCAATTACTGTTGGTATTCAGTATCCCGAAGATGCTATCAATAACCTAGGTTATGGTAATACTTTCCAGCAAGCATTCTCTGGTATCGTTAATGAGAAGATCTATCCCAAGTTTGCGGTACAACAAACAACTGCAGTTTTGATAGAAGGTGAGAGACTTTCCATCTTTGATTCTTTTGGTAATCTAGATGAGACTGACCTAGTTGTGGAAGAGTCCAACACTAGTTTCTTCAAGGTTACTGGAAGTTATGACTTATTGGTAGGTGATGTACTCAAGGGTAACAATAGTGGTGTTATTCTAACCGTCACTAGTATTGATAGTAGTGGATGTAGGTATCAAGTTGATTCTATCTCCAGAATTAATACTGGTTGGAATGACAAAACAGGTTTCCTTAACGAGGAGACTCAGAACCTACCAGATAACGACTACTATCAAAACCTTTCTTACTCCATTAAGAGTACAATTAACTTTGAGGAACTTATTAACCCAGTAAACAGACTAGTTCATCCAGCTGGTCTAAAGAACTTCTCTGATACTAAGATTGAGTCTTCTGGTGATGTTGGTGTTGGTATTGGTATTAGTGATACTGAGGGAACAATTACTATTGATCTCATTGGTCTAACCGATGTGGCACAAACTCCACTAAGAGTTGATCGTATTAACGTATTTGACCTTGGTTGGGATGCCAACGTTAATAATAACAGATCTAATGCTATTAGATTACAGAGTAAAACTCCTAACAAGAGATTAACTGACTATATTGAAGTTCGTACTAACAGAGTATTGTTGCACGATGATATTAGTAATAAATTCATTGACGCCGACAACTCTGGAGAACAGGATCCATACTCTGAATTTAACATTATCACTAGTGGATATACCAGAGCTCTACTTCAGGCAAGAAACCCCTTTACAGATCAAGTTCAATTTACTGAAATTATTGTTCTATCAGTTAACAATGATGCGTTTACTCTAGAGAAAGCAACAGTATCTGACAATGATCTTGGTTATGGTATTTTTGATGGTAAGTCATTAGCAAGTAGTGAATATCAGATGAGATTCACTCCCTTTGATTTGGAAACATTCGATGCTGATCTAAAACTACTATCCCACAAGTTTATCTTCACGAATCAATCACCTGCAGAAATTGGATATGTAAAACTAGCTGGTGATACTATATCTGCACCAGGTGCTTCTAGTACCCAAATATATGGAGCTAGTAACAGCAATAACAAGGCGGTTGTTATTCACACAAATGTAACAGTATCTAGTGGTCAAGTTTACTACTATGAGTTTTATGCCTTCACTAACGGTACTGATGTATATTATGCACCTTATGGTTATAGTAGTGATGCAGTAACCGATTTCAGTGCTAATTTGGGTGGTGAATTTACTGCAACATTACGGAATGGTAAGTTAGCAGCATACTTTACCAATAATACTGATACTGCTATATCACTTACTAATAAAACTATTGAGTATAAGCAAACTCCTACTGGAGATTCACCATTTAGGTTTAAGAAAGATAATGTTCCAGATGACCAAGAAAGGAGCATTATTCTAGACACGGTATCTACAACTACTGTTAGTGATCAAGTAACAGAGGTATTCAGATATGATTCCACTCTATTCCAGAGTGTTAGATCTGTGGTGTTTATCTCTGGCACTGATTTTGGTGCTATTCATCAGGTAATGACTGTCAATAGTAATAGTTCTACTTATACTGAGGTATATCCCTTTATCACTGATGGTGATGAGGTAGATTCTACTTCTGGTATTGGTACCTTTGGTTCCTCAATGGATGGAGATGATATGGTCTTGGAGTTCTTCCCAGACTCTGCAATCCCAACTCAGGGAGTAACTATTACTGCCTATAATGAAACTTTCTACAGAATACTTGATACAGACAACTACACAGCTACTAGACCACTAAGGTATTCTGCCAGTGAAGAGAATTACTACCTAGAAAGGTATATTGCTCCTCTAGGTCAGAGAAACAACCTACTTAGATTCCCCCTAACATATAAAGGAAACCCAATTTATGAGAAGCAATTTGATCCAGAACAGGTAATCACATTAAGTGACGCCACATTTAATTTTAAAGATCACTTCTTTAGCCCAGCAGAGGAACTATATTATCTACCAGATACAACTTTACCTGATGGTATTTCTTCTCCCATACAGATTCAACCAGTAGTCGATTATAGAGGTATTACTACCTCTACAATGCCAGACAGAGTATATGCTATCAAGAGAGATCTAAACAGATTACAACTGGCAGCAACTCCAGCTGATGCACTTGGTGCTAATGAAATTATTATCACTGGGTTTGGTAGTGGTATTGGTCATAGACTGGGTATGATGAAGAAACTGGAGAAGACTATAATCACCATTGATGGTGTCATACAAGCTCCCATCACAAACGCACTTAAGTCCTATGTTCTAGACGCACCACTAGCTATTGATGATGAGTACGCAGTTCTAACTGGTATTGGTACTATTCGTGTTGGTGACCTATTGTTAGTCAACAAAGAGTTCCTCAAGATTGATAATATTGGTTTATCTACATCAGCAACTGGTCCCATTAGTAATACTGGTACTTTCCCTCTAATTCAAATTAGTAGGGGTGTTGTTGGTTCGGAAGCAACTCCTCACGCCAATGGCACTACACTTGACTTATATAGAGGTAGCTTCAATGTTGTTGAAAGTGATGTTGTATTCACTGAAGCACCATCTGGTCGTGGTTCAATCAACATTAACGAGTCTAACCTAGTTCAAGTTAACTCCTCATATCAAGGAAGAACCTTCTTACAAAGGGAGTATGATCAGATTGCACTATTTGATGATATCAGTGATTTGTTCAATGGTATTGATTATAACTTCAACCTTACTTCCGCCGGTAGTACTATTGGTGAAGTTGAGAATGGATCTGGTGTTCTAACTATTAACGATATCTACCAAACTCCTACAACTGATAACAACGCAGGTAACAACTATTTCTATAGTTATGGAGCACAAACTGGTATCAATAGTGTAACCTTTACTGGTATTACTTCTAGTAACGGACAACGGGTTGAGTCTATATTTGATATCAACCAGAACCAAATTCCTCGTGGTGGTGTTATTGTATCACTAGGTTCCACACCTGGTTTGGGATACGCACCACTATATGGAGCAAAAATAACTCCAGTAGTTACTGGTGGTGTTATTACTGATGTAGCCACAACCAATCAAATTGGAATTACAACTGATGTTCTCTGGGCTGATTATGATGAGACAACTGGTGACCTAGTTGTTTCTGGTATCGGTTCAGCACTAACCACAGAGTTCAACATCACAGATGCTGACTATCGTAACACCTCCGGCATCCTAATCCTCACGAGCGCAACTTCTCTACTATCTACGGGTATCAACCCTGGTGATATCATGTATTTGAGAGGTATGAGTTTCTCTTGTACTTCTGGTGGAGCACCCGCTACACTAACATACCCAGACCAAGACCCAGTATATGCTGTGGATAGAGTTATAGATGAGTTTAGGTTCTCTGTGAACGCTGGACTATCCACTATTCCACATACTTATGTTTCTGGTGGTACTTGGCAGAAGTATTCAGCATTCCAGTTTGGACGGGAACAGATTAATCCTAAACAGGTTTATCTAAATGGTTTGGAGTTTGATTGTACTAATAGTCCCTTTATCACTACTAATATTTTCCCTGATAATTTCGAGTCCGCATCTTTCGTTACTCGCGACGATGACGCACACTTTAGACTAAGCGTTGGTATTGCTAGTTTCTCACATGATTATGTGGGTGGAGGTACCTTCGGTCAGTATATCGAAAACAACCCTGGTTCTGGTTATTTGGAGAGAGTTTCTATAGCAGTTACTGATCCAAACCATAGTGGAACAGTCGCAGAGATTGTTGGTACCCCAATCGCTGGTGGTGAGTTATCATTCACTATTATTGATGGTGGTTCTGGATATAATCAACCAACTACTGATATCTCCGCACCTGATCCAGCATACTATAACCTCCCAATTAAGGGTATTTACAGAAGAGAGGTTGGTTTTACATCCGTCACTGGTAGGAACCTCTTCGTAACTGTTGAGGTATCCGCAGCAACCACAACTGCAATCGGTCGTAGTGAGTTCTTTGAAGTCAGTGGTTATCAGATTACTAACCAAGGTTATGGTTTCCAAGAAGGTGATGTCATTGAGGTTGTTGGTATTCCTACTGATAAGAATCTATCACAACCTATAGAACCCTTTGAACTTACAGTTCTAGACACCTTCACTGATAACTTCTCCTCTTGGAACTTCGGTGAAACCGACTATATTGATAGTATCAAGACGTTGCAGGACGGGTCGAGAGTTACTTTCCCACTCGCATACAAGGGTGAAGATTTATCCTTCGAATCAAATCCTTCTGATGAAAATTCTGCGGCAATTGATTTAGATGCTATCCTACTCATCTATCTGAATAGTGTTCTACAGGTTCCTGGAGTAAGTTACGAATTCACTGGAGGTAATACATTTACATTCGTAGCACCACCGTTCCCACAGGACGATATTGATATCTACTTCTACCGAGGTAAGAGGAATATTGATAGTATCGTGGTTACCGAAGTTGATGAGTCTATCAGACCTGGAGATCAATTACAACTTGTTAAAAATAACAAGTATAACGATAACAACACTGTGGATTTGACTAAGACACAGGATCTCAGAACGGTTACCGAAATTGCTTCTTCTGATACAGTTAGAACGAACCTTTACTTTGGTAACAACGATCTAGAAACTATAAAAGAAAGACAAGTCGGTTGGGAAAAACAGAAGAGAGACATCTTCCTCTATGGTGAACCCGCACCTAAGACGAGAGATAGTTTGGAACCTGTTATTGTACCAACAGCGGCGATCATAAGAGACGCCTCCAAGACAGAAACTGAGATATTCATCAGTAACTCTGAAATCTTCCTTTATGAGGAACGTGTTCCTGGTTCTAGTATTGTCTTAACTAATATTAGTGGTGAGATCTTTAGACCGATTCAGTATAAGTATGACCCACAAGTACCATTCGAACCCGCGACACTTCGCGCGAATGTTAATAACAATGGCCAAGTATCTTCAATCACTATTGTAGAATCAGGTCAGGGTTATCCATCAAGTACTGAAATTACTGTTGGTGTTTCTTCTACCGGTGATAGAGCAGAGATTGGTACTGTTATCTTCAACCCAATTGATGGATCTATCATTTCCACTATCCTCACCAAACCTGGATCTGGTTATGATCAAAGTAATCCACCATTTGTTCTCATTGAAGAACCACAGGTGGACATTGAACCTTTGGAACTTATTCCAAATATACAAGGTTTCAGTGGTATTGTTACTGGTATTCAGGCAACTACAGGTTCCTCTGGGGCAACCAAGGGTATCAGGGTATTCTACACAGTGGAAGCCGACATTGTTGCTTCTGAACTAAACGCAGGTTACTCTGTTGTTCTATCTGGAACTCCAGTTGGTAACGGTGTTGAGACTATTGGAAGTAACGCGGCAAGTGTAGTTGGTTTTGGAACACAGTTCTTAGACGCAGTTTATGAAGTTAGGACGAATGTTGTATTGGGTCGTAACGGTTTCTGGGAAGCAAACGTAACAAACGGAACTAACATATCTGGTATCGATATTGTCGGTGGTAACCTCGGAGGTTTCAACTGGGGTAGGTTATCAAATCTAGCAAGGGATCCAGACTTAGCACTTTCCTATAACGTGGATGGAAATACATACTCACCTAATATGGATAACTACCCAACTCTTAAGAGGAGTAGTGAAGGTCTCCGTAACGAAGGTGGTATCGCTAAGAAGGTTCTGTAGGTTGTTATAAATAGGGTTTAGGTACTGTATCCTAAATCCTGCTTATACACAATGTCTGCTCTAATCACGGATGATTTTAGGCTGTTTAATGCCGACAATTTCATCGAATCTGTAACCGATCCTAATAACTCATATTATATCTTCATAGGTCTCCCCAACCCAGTTGGTCAGACATATGGTAGATCTACTAATTGGAATAACGATCCACCACAACCTATTGATAACTTCTCATACATCCGTCATTGTTATGACACTATGATGTATGGGAGAAGAGTAACGCCTGGAAATATCAAACGAGTGATACGTCGTATTAACTGGGTCAAAGGAACCAGGTACGATCAGTATCGCGATGATTACAGTGTAAATAATGTTTCACCCAATACTGGTTCTACTCGGTTATACGATGCCAACTATTATGTTATTAATAGTGAGTTTAAAGTATACATTTGTTTAAGTAATGGATCTAATGGAAATAACCCCAAGGGTGCTGGATCTGAGGATGAACCTAACTTTATAGATACCGAACCATCAGCAGCTGGTTCTAGTGGTGATGGATACATTTGGAAGTATTTGTTTACAGTATCTCCTTCCGACGTTATCAAGTTCGACAGTACTGATTTTATTACTGTACCCAATGATTGGGATACAACAGATAACTCACAGATTGTTGCTATTAGAGAAAGTGGTGATTCTATCATCAACGATAGCCAACTAAAACAAATCTATGTTGAAAACCAAGGTGTAGGATACGCTGGTGGAGTAGGACAGGAGTTACCTATTATTGGTGATGGAGAGGGTGCTAGAGCTATTATTGATGTAAACTCTGGTCGTATTACTAACGCCATTATCGCTAAGGGTGGTAAAGGATACAGTTGGGGTCTAGTTGACCTTGGTACTATTAACCAGAGTGCAACACAGGCAGCTAAGTTGGATGTTATTATCCCACCCTCAAGAGGACATGGTTTTGATATCTATCAAGAACTAGGTACTGATAGAGTTCTAGTATATGCTCGTTTTGATGACTCTACAAACGACTTCCCTATTGATACTCAGTTTGCTCAGATTGGTTTACTTAGAAACCCAACACTAAACGGTTCTAACCAGACATTTACCGAGAATACTTTCACAGCTTGTGATTCACTTAAGATGTTATCATTTAGTGGTGACGTAGAAGTTGGGGATGTTGTATTCCAGAATACTTCAGAAGGAACTGCTAGGGGATATATTGTTTCCTTTGATAAAGAAACAAAAGTCCTGAAGTATATCCAAGATAGGTCACTATCTTATAACCCTGTCACATACGACAATACTGACTATGTTGGTATTACAACCAGTGGTAGGAAGTTTTCTTTTGAATCCAATGTGAATCCAGTTACCACAGACACTGGTTTCTTAGCTACCGTTGATACAACCTTCAATGGTTCTACAGAAACAGTAGGTTCTAAATCAGTAGAACTTGGTGTGGAGTTCACAAATGGAGTTGCAGTATCGGAGATAAATAGACAGAGTGGTCAGATACTTTACTTGGATAATAGACCAGTAGTACCAAGGAATCCACGACAAAAAGAAGACGTTAAGATCATCTTGGAATTTTAGTAAATGTCTCAGATTAACCTAGATACCAGCCCATACTTTGACGATTTCGATCCGTCAAAGGATTACTATAAAGTGCTCTTTAAGCCAGGTTTTCCTGTTCAGGCAAGAGAACTCACTACTCTGCAATCTGTTCTACAGAATCAGGTTAGTAGCTTTGGACAACACCTCTTCAAAGAGGGATCCATGGTTATACCTGGTAGCATTACATATAATCCCAATTACCAATCTGTTGTTCTAAACCAACAACAGGGTGGTGTTAATGTTTCCTTTTACACCGAAGAACTAGTTGGTAAGGTTATTGAAGGTAAGAATAGTGGAGTTACCGCAAAGGTTATCGACTTCTTACTACCACCAGCTGAGGGTGTAACCACTCCAACGATATTTGTTTCATATATCAGTAGTGGTTCTGACGAAACGACAAGTGTTTTTGATGATAATGAGGAGTTAATTTCTACTTCTGATATCGTATACGGTAACACTACTATCACCACTGGAACAGTATTTGCTAGTACTATTTCAAATGAATCCACAGCAACAGGTTCTGCTGCCCAGATTAGGGATGGTATTTATTTTATACGTGGGTTCTTCACTCAGGTTCGTGAGAGTGTTGTAATTCTAGACGCGTTTGATAATACTCCCTCATACCGAGTTGGTCTTCAGATCACAGAGAAGGTTATTACTGCTGGTCAAGATAACTCATTATATGATAATGCTAAGGGTTTCAACAACTTCTCAGCACCAGGTGCCGATAGACTAAAAATATCTACAAAACTCATTAAGAAACCACTTGATGATTATAATGATACCAATTTCGTAGAATTGCTACGCATTGATACTGGAGAGACTAAAAAGATAGCTGTTAATAGTGATCTTAATATCATTAAGGATTACTTGGCACAGAGAACCTATGAGGAATCTGGTAACTATACCTTATTTGGTATGGGTATTAAACTTGCCGAGTCATTGAGTGATAACCTAGGTAATGGTGGTGTATATCAGTTTAACCAGACAACAGCAGATGGTCAAGTACCTACTGACGATCTAGCTGTAGTAAAAGTTTCTTCTGGTAAGGCATATGTTCGTGGGTATGACATCAATAACCCTGGGACTGTTAATTTAGATGCCAACAAACCCAGAACAACAGCTAATGTTGAGTCAACATCCTTCCCCTTTGAGATGGGAAGTAAGTTCTTCATCAATAACGTCAAAGGAACTCCTGTCATTGGTTTGGCTGTTAACGATAATATCGTTCAGTTGTATAATGGTCGCCTAGACTCCTCAGGAAACTCCACAGGAGACCTTATTGGTGAGTCTCGTGTATATTCCTATTCTTTGGAAGACGGACCCTATACAGGTGATTCTACACCTTGGGAACTATATCTGTATGATACCCAAATCTTTACCAAACTAACTCTAAACGTAGATGCTACTGGTAAGATTCTAACCTCATATAAAGTGAAAGGTCTTAGTAGTAACGCTACTGGTTATGTTCGTTCTATTAGTAATAAGGATATAGTTCTAACTCAGGTATCTGGTGAGTTTGTAAGGAACGAGGCTATTTCTGTTAATGGTAGAGTAGAAAACTCCTTCAGTGTATCATCTCTTGAGAGCTACAGAAACAATGATGTTAGATGTATCACTCAAGCAAGTTCTTCACTAGACCCTAATATTCAATTTGACTTTAGTGCTGATACTCTTCAGTATTCTAGTGTTCCAACTGGATTCACAGCCTCAGATTCAGTGTCAATTACTACTGGTGGTGTAGTTAAGTGTCCTGGAAGATTCTTTAATGCTTTCAGAATTGGTGATATTGTTGGTTATCAGAAATCTGGTAGTGAACTCATTACACTTAATAAGGTAACAGCAATCAATGCTGCTGAGACTAACATGACTGTTAGTGCAATTGCAAGTGTTACTGGTGTTTGTGATGGTACTCGACCAACATCAACAACTAGATCTCGTATTAGATTATACAGCTCCAGAATTCTCAATCAGGAAAACTCCCATCTATACGCAGCTTTAGAAGAGAGGAATGTTTCCAGTGTTGATTTGGCATCATCAAACCTTAAGTTTGTTAAACAGATTAACAACTTATCTACTGATGCTAATGGTTTTCTAACTGTAAATGAATCTGCACTAGATGTAACAGGTGCAACATTCGAAGCATTTGATCAGGAAAGATATAGCATTCATTATGCTGATGGAACCACACAAACTATTAGATCCAATCAGGTTGTTATTACAGGATCTAGAGCTGAATTTTCCAATCTACTACCCAGTCAGACAACCAATGTAACACTTAACTGTACTGCCATTAAGTCGGGTATTAAGTCAAAAACTAAGGTTTTGGTTAGGTCTGAAAAATTAGAAGTTAATAGGGCGTCTAGTGGCATTTCAACTACAGCTCAAGGTCTGGAGAGAAGTGAATACTATGGTATGAGAATTGATGATGAGGAAATCTCAATCAACGTATCAGATGTAACTAATGTTGTTGCAGTATATGAATCACTAGACTCTGGAACTGCGACACTAGATACTCTAACATTTGTTAATGGTCTAGACTTAGACATTAGAGTTGTAGTTGGAGAAAATATAAAAGGTAGTACCAGTGAATCTATTGCTAGGGTTGTCTCAGTACCATCACCAGCATCAATAGAAATTGTATACCTCACTGAAACAACTTTCGAAGTTGGTGAGACAATTACATTTATAGAGTCTAAAGTTGAAGCCAACCTCCAGGCTATTACACAAGGTAACTACAGTAATATTACAAGTAGATATTCACTTGATAAAGGACAAAGAGAACAGTTCTATGACTACTCCCGTATAGTCAGGAAAAGGAACGCCAAAGCACCTAATAAGAGATTACTAATAATCTATGATAGATTTGCTGTACCAATTAATGATAAAGGTGACTTCTACACTGCCAATAGTTACACAGAGGAAGACTTCGGTCCGAGTGTTCCTATGTTGTCTGATGGAACCCTGCGCGCTTCTGATACCTTAGATTTCAGACCCAGAGTAGCCAGATTTACTTCAATAAACTCCTCACCATTTGACTATACTTCTCGTGACTTTGGTGACAACGGCAATACTGTTGTTCTAGTAACAAAACCAAATGAGAGTATGGTTCTAGGTTATGATTTCTATGTTGGGAGAAGGGATCGTGTTGTATTAAATTCCGATGGTGGATATTCTATCCTTGAGGGTACTCCAGCCAAGTTCCCAACACTACCTAGCATTACTGACAATGTGATGGAGCTCGCCCAGCTAAATTACCCACCATATCTTTATAATATCGAAGACGTTCAAGTCACTCTGGTTGATAATAGACGTTATACGATGAGAGATATCGGTAAGTTGGAAGACCGTATCGAAAACTTAGAAGAAGTTACCTCACTTTCACTATTGGAGAGGGAGACTGAATCACTACAGGTCCTAGATGAGGATGGTAATGATAGATTCAAATCTGGTTTCTTTGCTGATGACTTCAATACCACAGATTTCATTGACAATGATTATGAAGATACAAACATTGATGTTGAACCTTCCAGTTCCCAACTAGTTACTAGACAACTCTTCGCTACTATTCCACTAAGACCACAACTGTCTGCAAGACTTGACGAAAACGCAGTAGACTTCAATGATAACTTGCCGTTATCAGATGGTAATTTGAGAATGAATGGTGGTTTAGTTACATTGGGATTTAATGAAGTTCCTTGGATTAATCAACCTCTAGCATCCAAAACAGAGAATGTCAACCCATTCAATGTTATTCTATTTAATGGAGCTATTACACTAAATCCTGCTTCTGATGAGTTTGTTACTACTAGGCAAATACCTGGTAATACTAGAAATGTTAATGTATTTGGTGATGGTGACAGTTCTAGTTTTGATAGGACATTTGTTGCAAGTACAGATGATGCACAGTGGATGCGGGCTCGTAATGTTGGGTTCCATGCTCATGATGTTAAACCCTTCACAGAGTTTTATCCATTCTTAGATGGAACTTCTGGTGTGGATATTGTACCCAAACTAGTTGAAATATCAATGCTCCACAGTTCTTTCATTGTTGGTGAAAGAATAATTTCCCAAACGAGGAGAATCAGTTTTGCAGCTAGATTGGCTGCACCTAATCATAAGGAAGGTAATTTCCGCAATCCAACTAGAAGGTTTACCGCAAACCCATATAATAGAAACCAATTGTTACCTGGTGCATACTCCGCATCATCTACAGTTCTCAATATTGATCTCAACTCCTTAGCAGACATTGGGGATGAACGTTTCTTTGGTTTTGTTGAACCAGGACTCAGACTAGTTGGACAATCTAGTGGTGCTATTGCTGTAGTTAGCCGAGTTAGGTTAATTGCTGATACATTCTCTGAACTATATGGTGCTTTCTGGTTTAGAGATCCATTCTCAACCCCAACACCTTCGTTTAGACTCGCTACTGGTGTTAGAACATTCCGTTTGACATCTAGTAGAACTAACGCCCCCTCGGTACTTGGTCAAACAGCGGTATCTTTCGCAGATGCTAACTTCCAATCCAGTGGTTTGATTCAAAATAGACAAACTGATACCACAATAACAACAGTTAGACCTCTACCTCCGGTACCGGCACCAATCATAATCCGACCACCTGCACCGATAACTGTCGTTAACGTTACCGAAACAACAGTTATTAATATTACCGAAGTAGTACAACCGCCCGAGCCACCACGACGTTCCTTCTGGGATTTCTTCCCTAGGGATCCATTGGCACAAACATTCCGTGTTGACGAGACTGGTGCATTCTTGACCAGTGTTGACCTGTATATGGCTAAGAAGTCTAATACTGATAACTTAATTGTTCAGATTAGAACTACAGAGTTAGGTACTCCAACGGAAGTTATTCTTCAGGATTATGCAGAAGTTATCCTATCACCAGATGCGGTTAATGTATCATCTGATGCAACTGCCGTAACTAAAGTTAATTTTGAATCACCAATTTTCCTAGAAGCTGGTGTGACTTACGCTCTTGTATTACTTGCTCCAACCACTGATGACTATGAAGCGTTTATCGCTGTTATGGGTGAGGAGAACCTCGCTGGTGATATCGATCCCAACTTGAATCTAAATCAAGGTGCTGACGCTCCACCAGTTAATCTTCCAGGAACTGCTATTATCTCCCAACAGTATCTTGGTGGTTCACTATTCAAGTCACAGAATGGTAGTATCTGGACCCCAACTCAATTCGAGGACCTAAAGTTCAAACTAAACAAGGCAGAGTTCACTGGAAATCCAGGCACACTATATCTCAGTAATCCAGGACTAAGGGATAGTTCAATACTACCATTTGATCCTATTGAGACATTACCTAGAAGACTCAAGGTACCTGTAACCTCTAATACTTACCCCTTCAGTCAAGGTGATATTATTAGTTCTGTTGGATCTGGTGCCACTAATACCGCTTTGGTAACTGGTGACTTGGGTGCTGTGGGTGGTCCTATAACAACACTCGATCTTACTGATCCTGGTGTTGGTTTCATTGATGGATCATATACTGGAGTTGAAGTATATCCAATCACAAGTTCTGGATCGGGTGCTGAACTAGATGTTACTGTTTCTGGTAATGTTATTACAGCAGCGACAGTAACTACTGGTGGTTCTGGATATAGAATTGGAGATACCGTTGGTATTACAACCGCTGATGTTGGTGCTGCTGGTGGTGACTCCATACTAACTATTGACGCTATTGGTGACACAGACACACTATTCCTCACTAACGTACAGGGTGAGAAAATGGTTTTGACCGAGAGTATTAAAGTACTCGATACCGTTACTGAAACTCTAAGAAGTACTGGTGTGAACATAACAGAGGAATCTGAGGTTCTAGACCCAATGTATGATGGTAGTGTTTTTATCGCAAACATTCCTAGTCATGGTATGGAAGCAGATAATAATCTGTTATCTATTTCTAATATCGCACCAGATACAATTGGTAGTCCATTGACAGCAAGAGTTAACATCTCTTCTAATAGTCTACAGATTCAGGATTCTTCTTCATTCTCTACCTTTGAGGGTATTACTACCAGTATTGGTTATGCTCTAGTTGGTGGTGAAATTATAGAATACTCTAATAGTGAAGATGGTATTATTAGTATTACTGATAGAGGAGTAGATGGTACTCCTATCGCTATCCATAGTCCCGGAACTAGAGTATTTAAGTATGAACTCAGTGGTGTATCACTAAGACGTATTAATACTGAACATCAGGTTCCTATTGATGCCCTTCTAGGTAATACCAGAGAAGTTAGTAATCTACCTATACAAATAGATAGAAGTCCTAGGATATCTGGTAATGATCAATTGAGTTTTAACCAAGAACAGACAGCAGGTGGTGCATTTGCTAGATCTTCCCAGAACTACCAATATAACAGAATTCTACCCAACCTGGGGGCATTCAGTTTCGGTGATTCTACTAAGATCAATTCCACAGTAAGAACTGTATCTGGAACAAGTGCCGGTGGTTCTGAGGTATCTTTCCTAGACGAGGGTAGTGTACCTGTCAACCTCAATGATTGGAATACTTTCCCAACTACTAGATTGATTGCCTCTCAACTCAATGAGGTGGCATATCTACAGGATCTACCAAGACAGAAGTCATTCACAATTGCTATGACACTATCTACCAGAGATCCTAATCTTAGTCCAGTAGTTGATCTCCAACAGGTTAGTTTAATTACCTCTAGGAGTTCTCTAAACAAACCAATTACTGATTATGCAGATGATCCAAGGGTTAACTTACTTGTAGGTGATCCACATTCGTCTATATACGTATCAAAGGTGGTTAACCTAGAGACACCAGCTACCTCACTAGAAGTTATCATTAGTGCATATCGTGATGAGTCAGCTGACTTCCGTGTACTATACCGGTTGTTTGGTCCGAGTTCTGGAAACTCCACAGAACCAACTTGGGAACTATTCCCTGGTTACACTAACATGCTAGATACTACTGGTAATGGTGTTGGTGATAGAACTATTGATCCTTCGAAGAACAATGGTTTACCAAACGCAGAAGTTAGGGGCAGTAACCTTGGTGAGGTATTGGAGTATGGTTATAAGGTAGATGACCTATCAGAGTTCTCCGGTTTCCAAATCAAAATTGTCTTTAGTGGAACTAACGAGGCGAGACCACCATTCTTCACTGATCTTAGAGCAATTGCTTTGGCATAATGGGAAAGAAAAGAGTTCAGGGTTTTAGGGACTTGTATCGAAATGAATCTGGCGCTATCGTTAATACCGATATCGCTGGATATCTATCGTATAAGAAAAAGAAAGACTCTGCCAAACTAAAGCAGAATCAAATTGAATCCCTAGGGGAACAGTTAGAAGACGCAAAGCAGGAAATTGAAGAACTAAAATCTCTAGTAAAACAGATGATTAATAAGAACTTATAAATATTAGAGTAATACTAGCTAATTACCATGGCAAGTGCCTACGTATCAAATATAACTATTGATCAGGGTGCTGACTTTTCTGCTAATTTCAAACTAGATGATGCAGGAACAGCTGTTCCCATCAATCTAACTAGATTTACCGCATACGGGCAACTTAGGAAACATCCTACTGCCCCTTTTGGTGTGCAGTTTGATATTAAGATCGCCAAACCAAAAACTGGTGAAATTATTATCGAGTTAAACTCAGCACAGACCTCAGCTTTAGATGAGGGTCGTTATGTATATGATGTATATCTCAAAAGCACCACGAACGGCAAAGTGTATCGTGTTGTGGAGGGAATGGCACTAGTTAACCCCGGTGTAACAGACATGCAAACTGGAATTATCCCACCTTCATACCCACCCGTCGCTATCGGACCAACTCCACCAACAGATCCTATCGAAGGAAATCTCTGGTGGAACTCTGAAGATGGACGTATGTATATCTACTATATTGATGATGACTCAGCACAATGGGTCCAGACCAATCCAAGTAGTAAAGACACAGAGAGGACTAACTGATGGCAAACTTACTCGATCAAATCGGTCAGAGAAATGTTGTTAGAGTAGTATCTCAGGGTGTTCCTGCAACACTATCTGGACTTTCAGATACAGACTTTAGTGGTATTGGTACTGGAATGGTACCAGTATGGGACGGTGATGCATTCACCCCAATAGTAGGAGGCGCTAACCAGAGTGTTTCTAATATCATCTTAACGACAAACCCAGTCACACATGCAACTGCGTGGACTGATACTATTGATGGTGGATTCTTCTAATGGCAAAACCACATACACGACAAGAACTAGTCAACTATGGATTGAGGCAGTTGGGTGCTCCAGTTCTAGAGATTAATATTGCAGATGAGCAAATTGATGATCTACTAGATGATACTATCCAACACTTCCATGAAAGACACTACGATGGTGTTGTTAGAACTTATCTAAAGTACGAATTAACAAAAGAAGATATTAAACGTGGTGGTGACTTTGATCCTATGGTGAACCCAGGTATCACTACAGTAGGACCAGTAACATATCCAAACCCACCAAAACAAATAGAAAACAGGTACATAGAGAACTCCAACTGGATTCACCTACCTGACTATGTTATTGGTGTTGAGAAGGTGTTTGTACCCCCTGAGGCAACTGGTGGCGGTGGTGTTGGTTATCCTAACCTAATTGGATCTGATGGTGGTCTTGCAGGAGGTTGTGGCGGTGGTGGCTTCGGTGGTTTAGCTGGTATGGGATACCTCAATGGTGGGGATATGATCTCATACTTTATGGCTAAGCAATGGATGGCAACATTTGATTATATGTTCAACCCAGATGCTGCCATTCGCTTCAATAAGAGAATGGATCGTCTGTATCTTGATATTAACTGGCGCCGTCTATCTGCAGGTGATCTTATTGTTGTTGATTGCTACCGAGCACTTGACCCTGAACAATTTGTAGAAGTCTACAATGATAGTTGGGTTAAGAAGTGGTTTACTGCTCTATTGAAAAAGCAATGGGGACAGAACCTAATGAAGTTCAAGGGAACCAGACTTGCTGGTGGAATTGAGATGAATGGTAGAGAAATCTACGATGAAGGTGTTAAAGAACTAGAGCAGATTAAGAATGATATGTCAAGTTGGTATGAACTTCCACCATTGGATATGATTGGTTAAGTAAAATGGTTGTTAATCCCTTTTTCCTACACGGTTCCACCCAGGAACAAAACCTGATGCAGAATCTGGTCAATGAACAGATTCAAATGTATGGAATCGAT
>Ga0181419_1000197_pt1 | contig 20750 bp, 16 predicted proteins | sample 42SPOviralmetaG_FD_130144 | JGI IMG/M metagenome (GOLD analysis project Ga0181419, IMG submission 130144) | Marine viral communities from the oligotrophic San Pedro Time Series (SPOT) site, San Pedro Channel, CA, USA - 42 SPOT_SRF_2013-04-24 | ecosystem: Environmental > Aquatic > Marine > Strait...
AACACAAAAGCTCACGAATACCGATGTGCATTCCATCATCTACCCTACTCCCGGGGGGTGAAGGGGGGCTCTTCCCCCCCTCAAAAGGCATCTAGCGCCAAGATCTTCTTCGTGAGCTCTGCGTCGGTCGCGAATGGGTCGTAGCGGATGGACGCGCTGAGGGTGCGGTGATTGGGCACGAAGGCTTCGTCGTCTTGTGGGGCGGCGGAGAGTGAGCGGAACACGGGTTGTTTGTCGTTGCGCGCGTCCGAGTGGTTCTGCGGCGACTTGCGCATCTTCTTCGCCCTTGGCTCGCCGTTCTCGTCGAAGAAGTGGATGATTGTCTTGATCTTCTGCATTCGGCTGTCCATCGTGGTGAGGCTTCGGTACAGGATCGTGCTCTCGGGGGAAGCTTCGTCTACCACGACGAACTCGGCATCGTCGTACATGATCATGTCTCCCATCTTGTTTTCGAGTTTCTTCACGTGTTCCTTGATGTCGCACGCGTGCTTGTCCATCTCCGAGTACTCCGTTGCGTACTGCGTCACGCTCTTGGTGTCACATGCCTTCAGTCGGTTTGTCATCCGGTTGGTGTTGTGCATCTGCCGTGCGATCTTCCAGAGCACGACGAGGTACTCGGATGGGTCGGCGATTTCCTGTACGATGATGCTCTCGACGATCGGGTGGGACGCTCCTTCGTCGTTGGTCAGCTTGAGCTGGTCTGCGTGCTGGGCGTCGAATTCTTTGAGGAAGATCCAGAGTCCTGCATCCATCTGGCTCTTTTGCATCTGGTAGAGCACCTCGTCCTTTGGGTCCTTCAGTGTCCACACGACTCGATCGTTCGGGTTGGACGCGAGTATGCGCGTCAGGATGGTCGTGCAGTCCTCGTCGGTGTTCGCGTCGTGGCATCGGTTGCTGGCGAGCAGGTCTTTGATGCTGCGTGCGAACCGAAGGTCGCAGTTGTCTCCGATCATGACGACCTCGGTGTGCACGGTGCACATGTTTGCGAGTGTGACGGGGTCTTGCACGGCGCCGCAGTTGGACTCTCCGTCCATGATGACGATGCGAATGGTTTTGGTGTCTGCGAGCAGGCTGCGGTTGAGTAGGTCGAGGGCATCGTAGACGTTTGTCTGACCCCTGGTCTTGACTTGTTCCTTGATGGTGTCGACGGCGTTGGCGCGTACTTCATCGTTCCATTCGTTCGTTTCGAATATCGTCCTTGCGATGTCGTCGTAGGTGACGACGGTGAGTGGCATGTCGCACTTGCGGACAAAGTCGATCAACGTGTTCCTCACACTGTCGATGACGTTGCTCATGGACCAGCTGGTGTCGACGGCGATCTGGATGTACGCGTTTACCTTCATTTCGGCTTGCGACTTCAAGTAGAGCATCGTGCCGTCGTGCGCGGGGCACGCCATCATTCCGTTCGTGATCACATTCGTGTACATGGTTCTGCGTGGGTTGTGGGAAAACAAAATCAAAAAAAAGTGCTCGCAAAAGGACTGCTCGGATTCTGAACTTGCAATCAACGGTGGGGTTCGTTAATTTTTTTTGGGGATGGTGGGGTCATTGGGTTTCGTCCATCGAAGGTGGGTTGCATCAACAATGTCCCTTGTGTGAATCGGGGGGATGTCGTTTTCGCACACATCGTCGTGTCGTATACAGTGGAGCGATTCCCCTGCAAACTCCTTATCTTGGTGTGTTTTCTTTTTTCATGTCCGGTGTGTGTGTGAGGAGGTATGCAACTGGCGAAGACGACCTTCTTTCTTTGTTAGAAAGAGCGAGTGATATATGTATAAGTATATATTACAATCGCACGCGCGTTCCAATCTATATATATATACTACATATTATATGAAGGACGGCACGCATACAGACGCACACGACTAAACTGGCGCGTGTCCTCAATCGTCATCCTCGGACTCCCCATCCGTGGGCACATCTTCAATCGCTTTCTGCACCATCGTTTCTTCCTGGATGCGTTTGAGAACTTGTTTGTCATCCTCGCAGTCCAGATCATCGTAAAATTCGCCGTGCACACAGTACCACTTGTAGTTCGAGGTAAGGGTCATCGCGTCCATCTGCGTGGGCACCTTGGCCTCGATCCACTGAGTGCCGCAGAATGCGTTGTCCGTGTCCGTGGGCGCTGGCGTCAAGCGATACTGCAGGCCGCTCATGTTGATCTTGTCGAACAAGTTTTCGAGGTGCGTCTTGTCCAAGGAGACGATGGCGACCGCGTTATCGAAATCTCTCTTGGTCGTGGAGAGCAGGAAGCCGGATTCCGCGCGTCGAATGAAGATCTCTTTCATCCCTTGACTCGCCCAAGCGACGATGTCGCTCGCATTCGAGTACGACCCCTTGATGAAGCCATGCTGCAACTTCTTGGAGAGGGCGACGCCGTTCTCGTATGTCTCGATCCATTGGCTGCGCCCATCTTGGTCGAGCATGACCATCATGCCTTCCGAGCAGCACAGCACGAATTCGGAGCACGCGGTCATGGTCTGCACTTCGGTCATCATCTGCGTCTTCCAGACGATCTTCATGCGCACATCGTCCTTTCTAATCGAGCACTTCACGCCCACGATGTGCTTCCCGTAGCAGAAGACGAACATGTCTCCCCACAGTTTCTCGAGCTGTATCAGGGCGTTCGTGTCGCGCGAGCATCCCGGCACGTCCAGGAACTGCACATTCTCCATCGTCTCCGTGTCGATGGCCACGATGCGCATGTCGTTCGTCGCGCAGATGAGCATCCTCGCACACAGTATCATGTCCACGGTGACAAAGTCGCGGCTGTGGTACATGGTGCAGTACGCGTCGCTCTGCACGAGGCAGTCGTTGTCGCCGTAGAGCCAGATCGTGTCGGTCATCGGCAGGTAGAGGAAGTCGTTGTAGTCGTCGTGCAGCGTGCGCATCCACAGCCGGTGTCCGCTGGCCGCGTCGATGACATGGAAGTGCGTCATGTCCGTGATGACCACGACCTTGCGCGTCCTGTTGTACACCTTGGCAACGAACTTGGCGTTGACGCTGACGCTGTGACCGATCGGCGTGCTCCATGCGAGCTTCCCGTTCTCCACATCCCACGCAGAGAAGGCGCCTCGCGAGACGCTTATGACGAGGGTGTTCGAGCTCAGTCTGCTGTGCATGTTGAGGTTCTCAATGATGTCCTCTGGGATGTAGTCCTCCACCTTCACTGAGGCGTCTATATCCCCGTGGAAGAGCTCCTTCACATCGCCATGCGGGATGGTGAGCTTGCCGTTCGCGAGGCGTTGCAGCATCACATTCGTGTCTGATTTCCTGAGCACGAGCTTTGTCACTGGGTTGAGGCCATACTTGACGTTGTTCCCTATCCCACACTTGCCAGTCCTCCCGTTGGGGTTGAGCGGCAGGCCCTTGAGGAACGCGCAGCCTTGCCTCGCCCGAACGACCCTGTTGTCCGTGTCGATCGTGTAACGCTCCATGAGCTCGAGGACATCAGCTTTGTCTACAAAGGGGGACAAGCTGTATGTGGGCAGGTATCCCTTATCAGTGAAGTTGTGCGTGGTGATCAGCTCGTGAAACACGCGCTTTGCGTTGTTGAGCTTTGCGAGCGAGTAACTGTCGCTTTCCGAGTCGTCATCGCTATTTGCGTCGAACTTGCGCTTCAGGGACTTGAAGATGTCATTGGAGGCAATCTGAATTTTGACGTCACCCAAGGTTGTATGGTTGAACGCCAATGTCGTCGTCGTGTCGTTCGTGACGATGGAGGCCGTTCCGTCGTATGTACCACCCGTCATGACGCTGCTGATCGCGTAGGTGATGTCGTAGGTCGTGGCGTTCATCGTGGCGGCGCTTGTGTGTGACATGTTTCCGTGTGTCGTGAGAATGGAGCGGGCTTGCTTTGTGCACTCAAGCGAAATCACAATTAGTGCTTGCATTTTGAACTCATCTGAATTCATCTCCGAAAATCACAAAAGGTGCACAAAGCGAACGCATTTCGAAACGCGCGGGGAAACCAACACGAGAATGGCTGAGACGAACACAAAGGCATCCTTCGCCTCGTACATCCTCCCTCGCCGCGTCACGAGCCTACCACGAAACGGGACGATGATCGTGAGCGACAACGCGCGCGACGGTGAGACCTACGTGACTAAAAAATACACACTGACGTTTCAAGGAGTGCACGTGAAGCTGGATCTCTGCCGGTTTGGAGACGATGGCGCTACGCACAGGATCCAGTGTTCAGTGCAGGAGGCGAACGCGATGCTCTCGTCGGGGCTCTACATCCCGACGTCGATCGACGGGCATGCCTTCTTCCAAGAGGGTGACATCTCTCAATTCCTCCAGGCTCGCCTCACGGTGCTCTTGCTGCTCGAACGGCACGGCATCGTCGACTCTGCCATCGCACGCATCATCTTAATCCACGCGGCGCTGCACAATCTGGTGCAGATCGCGAAGATGCCCACGCGTCGCAAGCTGAAGGGCTTGTTTGATGCGAACAACGTGGACTATCAGTAGCCGTGTTCGCCTTTGGGGCGTAGAGTCCCTCTCTCTCTCGTGTGCCGCGTCTGTTGTCTGTTCTTATATTTTAATAAATAGGATTCATTTGCGATGAGGCGTGTCTCGTTTCCACTCCGCGTCCCTGCAGAGCGGGTGGGTGCAAAAAAAAAAAAAACACAGGGATGAAACATATAGAGGGGGAGGTGAGTGCCTCCATACCGACACAACGAGGGGTGCGATTTGACATATATTTATTATGAATAAATCCGCATACATCGTCATGTTACGACACACGGTCAGCTCACCGAACTCACGAGCGCGCGCTCTGCACATGTGTGTTGTGCATGCGTGAACCCACAGGGGTTCATTTGGCGACGGCGCGGCCCAAAAACAGCAGACGCTCTCGCTGGTACACTACGGCAGCATCCGCGATAGAGGAATGATGTATGCGCATGAAGATATCGTCTTTCGGGCTGCTCATCTTGTACATGTTCGGTAAGTAGTTTGGTCTGTTCTTGTCGTTCATCTCCAAGCCGAGGTGGTAGAACATGTATCCGTTTCTCACACACGTCATCATGCCCGTGCCGCCGGCCTCAATGTCCACGATGAGCAGGCCCAGTATCATCGTGCCTTCCTTCACCTGATTCAAATGCGTGTGATACTTGTCGCGCCCGCGTCCGATCGTGTACGAGTTTGGAACCGCGTCCAAGACTGAAACGTAGATGCCCTTTCCGTGCTGGTTGCCGTCGCGGCACTGCGAGAAACAGAAGCCTTGCCAGTGTGTCGAGATGTTGGTCTGCTTCACGCTGCCGTGCGCGACGATGACGATCGCCTTGTTCGGTAAGGATGCCTCCAAGAGCCAGTGTTTCAGATGTGAGGGTTTGACCCACATGGTGCTCTCCAGGTTGTCGTACTTGTACTTCATGCCCACGGACGACCACGATTCGGCGAACTTTGCGATGTGCGAGGAGGAATGCACATGGAACGGTTCTATGCCCGCGTCGAACGACTTGATACGCTTCACGATATCGGGTGGGAGATACACGTTGCTGTCTGTCATGCACCCGTATATGGTGTCCCTCTGCACCATCACGAGCGTATCGTTGAACGGCTTCGCGGCGTCGGCCTTCGTCTTGAGAAGCCATGGCCGCTCGTCTGTGCGTACGCGGAGCCTGAAGTGCGAGCCTTCCACGCTCGCGGTCGCTCCGACGGTGAGATTGAACTTGGTCTTGTGTGGTGTGTAGGCCCCCATCGATTCGATGGCCTTGATGAACTTGTCGTCGCGTATCTCGGACCACATGTAAGGTTCGATGCGACCCTCGACGCCTTTCTTGCGATTTGCGGCGTCGAACATCCAGGAGTAGGTGCGATCGCCGGCTTTGATACGGCGTATCTCGCGCTCTGTTCCGTATGTGGGGTTGGTCTGGCAGATCCAGATAGATGGGCGGTTGGTGTCGAACTTTGGATCGATGAGGAGACCATTGGTCGTTTCCTCGGCGGGCGTGGTGGATGCGTCCACGCTCGGTTTGCACGAGTGCTGGATGAGCGCATCCTTGAGCCGAGTGTTGAAGCAGGATAAGACATGGGTCATGATGTCGTACATCACATGTCGGACGACGCTTTTGCCCGCCTCTCGATCGAGTATCTCGTGGGCGTCATGTGTGCGGAGCTCGCGCTTGAGTATGTCCATCTCGGTCATGCATTTTATGAGTTCCTCGTGCAAGAGAATGATCTTGTTGTCCTTTTCCTCAAGGGAGGACGTCAAGCTCTCATGCCCTTCCTTCAAGGTGCGGATGACGCCGCGGCTGTCTTCGAGCTCTTCGTGTAGTGCCTGTATCGTGTGTTCGTTCTCCGACACGAGCCTGATGTCAGTCGATTTCGCGTCGCACTCTGTGTCTGCCTTCTTCCACTTGCACGTCTCAACTTCATCTTCGACCACGCGTGGCCTTTTCAAGACGACTCTCCACTCGTATCCGTTGCTACGAACGATTACAGTTTCGCTCGTCTGCTGCTCCCCATTCATGATAAGGTGCTTGTGCATGTCGGCTGCGCGTTCGATGGGAGGCGTGATGTTCGCTTGGCGGATTGATTGGGGTGATTCCCGAGATGAGATCTCATCGGCAAAAATCACAATTCATTCGGGGGGTATCAATAGAGAATCAGCGAGATTCGATCACGCCTCGGTTCTCGGGCGATCAGTCCTTGCGGCGGCACTTGCGCGACGCACGCTTCCACGAACGATGAGCGATATTGAAGAGAACTCGCACCTGTATGCGCGCAAGCGCGGCAAGCGCTGCAAACGCGGCAGTCCGCCCATGTACAATGAGGAGGAGAAGTTCAACATCCTGATTGGAAACATCAAAAAGGTGAAAGGACGTAAGTCCATCAAGAGGAAGAACATCGCAGATAGCGATTGCGAAGACGAATTGAACGCAAGCGCACCGCTCTCTGATCAGGTAGTCGTTGATGCTTCTAAGAATAGCGATTCGAATGCGAAGATAGACGCGTGGCATCAGGAGGAAACTGAGATGTACCAAGCCTATGGTGAAACGTTCAGCAAGCGCGCGCGGCTGAACGACGAGAATGGTCGCGAGGAGCAGAGGGATGACGGTGAGACGGGGCAGAAAGAATACGGCGATGAGGAGTGGCTGAAGAGGGATGGCAATGTGACTGACTTCAGCCAGGCTCGCAGCCCAACGTACCTTGAGAAGAGTTCGACCATCGAGGAGACTGTCGACAATATCATAATACCCAATGATGTGCTCACGGATACGATGAGGGCGCATTGCAGGTTGGTTAGCTCTGAATGGAAGACAAAGCTTGAATTGAAGTTCAAGTCACACAGTATTACGCCCGAAGAGTACCAGCAGGCTTTGAACACTGTTGTCAAGCCCTTGTTGGGCGATGGTGACTGGACCATCCAGGACTTACTCGAATGGATAATGGAGGGTCACATTGTTACCATCAACAAACAGAACTTGAACACATCGTCGAATGAGGCGTCTACTCCGACTGTTTCGGGACCGAATGCCGCAGCTGTCACGCATGGGGTCGAAGCGACCAATGCTGGTGAGACGGATGCGGAGGCGACCAGGGTGGAGGCGACCGAGGCGGAGGAGGCGGAGGCGACCGAGGCAGAGGCGACCGAGGCTGATGCGACCGAGGCGGAGGAGGCGGCCTTCGGTCTCGACGAGGAAGCGACCACTCCAGATCCGGCCAACGTCAAGTCACCTGAAGTAATGTTCTTGGATTCGTCTGATGATGAAGAGGAAGGGCAGAAGGTCGAAGAGGAAGAACCAGACGACAGCAGCAAGGACACGGAGGATGACTCGGACGACGACGACCCGTTCTACTCTGAAATGAACAACTAGAGGGTTTCCCTTTGCACACCACTCATTTGATGCTCGTATGCACATGACGAGATGGAGTCATAGCGTAGTTGAAGAGACGAGCATGCAAACCGATCGCATGAGCTGATTGGCGATCCGGATCCGAACACTTCCCGGATGGCAGAATCCGAGCACTTTTCCTGAAGGCAGAATCCGAGCACTTTCCTGATTGCATAATCCGAGCACTTTCTAGTTGAGTGCATAATCCGAGCACTCGGAACACGAACACACACGCTTACAGAGGTCGTATATAATCAAATTATGTCGAGCCAGCGCGTTGCATTCTTCATTGAGGAGCTCACAAAGGATCCGTCTCGCTACGACGCGATGGATGGCGCGAGTATCGGCGCGACGCTCGACGCAACGTGGAATGCCTCCAAGAAAGACGTCTCCAACAAAGACGTCTCCACGCCCTCCAAGTACATCGAATTGCCCTCGAAGGTGTCGAATCAGGAGGCCAAGCTCAACGGCATGCACTTTGTGCGCTCCGCGAAGAAGGGCGGCGAACTGGTCTATCTGTACAAGCGTAGCACGGTGGATGGAGACCTCGCCCTTAAAATGGTGACCATCCTCAAGCAGTTCAAGATGGAGCTGCTCGTCAAGATCTGCAACGATATGGGCATCCCGCGCGGAAAGATTAAGGCGGAGACGATTATCATGATCTACAACGCGTTCTACTACGAGGTGTGCGACGATCAGATCCGCCGCGCGGACGTGGGTGGCGTGCTCACCCGCGACGTGCTCATCGATCCGGATGCGGACCCGCGCGAGAAGGCCTCCGTGCTCAAGTTCATGTCGCACATTCTCACCAAGGATACCATCACGGAGATGCTCGCTGTGCTCAATCTGCCAAAGACCGGGAACAAGTTCGATCTTGTCCATCGCATGCTGTCCGATTGAAAGACGCGGTCCGAATCTCCCCTCTTGGCATGAGGTCGTGTGTGTGTGTGCGTGAAAACAATGATAGTCGCTGCTGTTGTTGCTTCCGGTCGCTCGCGCTTATTGTAGGGAGTCTCTTTTCGTTCTAAGACATCGTACTATCTATATATGTGTGTTTTCCCCTAAAAAAAGGGGACAATTTTGGGGATCATCTCGCCCGTTGCCATAACACACACACACACATCGTCGATGAGAATAGAGGGGACGTCCATCCCCCTGCATTTGTTTCGTCTGTGTGATTTTTTTTTAACGATATACTCGGACGATCAGTGGTACGTGGATTCACATATGCACGGACTGTGAAGTGTTCGACGTGGGTAGGGCACGCCCCGTGCGAGCGAGGTGAACGCGCGAAGGGAGTTTGTGTATTTCGCGCGTGATAAACTCGACTACATCCTCCCCGACGGATCCCTTGAAGATGCCGAGGCCGATCGAGTTGTCCGTCGCCGACGCGCACGAGTAGTATAGGGTCTTCTTCTTCGGGTCGGCGACGAACAGCTTCACGACGTCGTCGAACGCGACGGATATGATGTCGCGCGCGACCATCTCGACGACATAGTCTCCGAAGCTCACGGTGGTCTTTTCGTCCAGACTGGAGAACGGCCCAGTGGGCACTCCGATCGCGTGCCCCTCGGTCTCGTACGGGCGGATGATCGCATTGCCCCCCCCAGGGCTCTGGTTCAAGCGGATCGCATTCTCCCGCGCGTAGTGCGCCCTCCAGAAGCAGGTGACATTGTCGTTGAAGAGGAAGACCGAGCGCTCGCGAAGATCCGTCTGGGCGATCATCATGGAGAAGTTGCCGTGATACACGTGAGGACCACAGTACACGGATGGGATGACCTTGATGACGTGTTCAGCAGAGAGCATGCCGTTCACATTGTCACGCACGCGCTGCGGAGCGTTTGCTTCCGTCGTCGGTCCGGGCGTCACGACCTTCTTCTTCGCAATGTCGTGCTTCCTGCGAATGACAGAGTTCTTCATGGGCTTCGCCCAAGGCACGTTGACCCTCTTCCCATCCTGGGTCTTCACGATGATGGAGTTGCGTCGGTTGAACCCCTCGATGCGCGCGACGCAGCGTTTCTTGTCGATCTGCGTGTAGCACAGCTTTCCGATCGCGTTCGAGAGCATCGCGTCTATCCGGTGTGGTTGCGTTGTGATGGGTGGGGTATCCGAGATGTTGTTCTCGCGGGTTAATCGCGGCGAAATCACAAACAAAAAAGTTGCGAGATTGCGCTGCGCACGATGGATACCTCGGCGAAGAAGCAGCGCGTCGAACCTGTCATCCGCGCGACGCAGTACACCGATGCGGGCATCGAAGGCGACTTCAGTTACATGATGGATCACCCGTCGTACGAGAAGACGCTCTTCGTCTTCAACGAGAATGTCATTGACATGTTGACGTCCTGCAAAGCTGGAAGTGGGAACGCTTGTATTCGACCGGAGACGTGGCCGAAGAAGAGGAAGAGGGAGGCGAGGGCGATCGGTATCCCGACGGGATGGTCGAAGGAGTGTGGCGGCTTCAAGGAGCTGACGGACGAGGTGAAGGAGATCATCGACTTGTCCATAGAACGTCTGCATTCGCAGAGGTGCATCATGAAGGCGAAGGAGCTCATCTACTCGTCGGACGCGGACAACACGATTGGATGCGGCACATTCGATGTAGACGAATCCGTTCGCAAGTACATCACCGAGCAGATCAATAACATACCCCAACTGGCAGAGCCCAGGGACATGCCTCGTATCCGCAAAGACGAGTGGAAGTACTACAAGCTCGCGGAAGCGTTCACGCGCCTGAAGAAAGCGAAGATGATGGTCTGTGATGCGAACAAGCACATCGAAACTGTGCTGAAAGTGATGTCGTTCGCCAAAGAATCCACGGAGCAGTGAGAGAACGTTACTTCCCCCCCTCACCCTCTCCCTAGAGGAGGCAGTAGGAAGCTGATCCGACACGGACGATTTCTGTATAGAGCGTGCACTAGCTGCGTATCTCACACGCCCTAGATGTTCGCGTGGTCATAGTCTGCTTGGGTTATGAGTTCTAATGTATATATTTATAAATACAATTTGACTCTAAGAACACCACACACCACCCTGACCCCCCCCCCTCCCTCCCATTGCACAATTCTCTATTGTGACGAGTGTTCTTCCGAGGATGTCTCCCCACTGTCCTTCTCTCCATCAAACAAACGGTGCGTCTCACCAGAATGAGATCCACTGGAACCCTAGCACGGTTGTGTTGTTGTACCAATATTGCTCAAGGTTCACGTAGTTGAGCGTCCGAATCAGCATGACCGCCTTGAGCGACTGCGTGCTAATGATCTTGTTGACATACCACTTGATGTTCTCATCGGAGTCGTGTGCATTGCTGTAGAATATGGTGATGAACGCCATTGTCCTGTACACGTGCAAGAACTCGGACCTGAGCATCTTGAGGAAGATCTTGTTAGCGATCGACGATCTGGCTTGCTCGCACATGTAGATGCTTCGCTCGATTTCAAAGGACAAGAGTTCCGTTGCGTTCAGAAGGCTCATGATCGTGGTCGTGGAGAAGAGTGCTGTCTTGCACGTCATGCTGACACGTACCACATACTTCGCTTTGAGGTGTTTGAGGATCGAGAGCCGTGGCACATCGCAGGATTCGTCATCGGATACGATGCGACCGATGGCGGTCAGCGGCACGAGCGCGTGCGTCGATCCCTTGTTGAACATCGCGCGAGTACGGGCGGGCATCGCTTGGGTGGGTTGGTGAGAGAAGCTCGTATTCTGCCGACTGTGGAATTCGTTAATAAATCACAATAATCTCGCACATTTTTTTTCATTTTTTTTTCTTCCTGGTTTAGCACACGAGGCGATGGCGAAGCGAATGATCACGCGGAGCATGTCGCGCCAGGGCACCGATCAGCTCACGATGGTCTTGCAGGGCATGGACGAGGCCGATGTGTGCGTGCTGATCACGAATCACCTCAAAGCGCCGGACATTATGAATCTCATGCTCAGCTCACGTGTCTTCATTCACAACAACTACTTTGGTCCCATGATCATAGGGCAGCTCAAGCACATCTACGAGAGCATGGAGCGCATCATGGTCGATTACCTCCAGAAGATGCGTTTCTTTAGGGCGTCGAATTGCCTGCTGGATGCGATCTACGCGTTCTTTGATAAGAGGTACAGGTTGATGTACGTCAGCCACATGGAGATCCTGCGTGTCATCCACTCGTGGACGAACATTGTGAAGCTTGCCTACAAGAACAACGACGACAACAGTTCGATCTTCGAAAGCATCATGCAGACCATCGAGAAGCACGAATGCGTGGTGCACATAGGTCTCAACGTCTTCTACTACACTGGGCCTTTTGGCAAGATGCTGATCAAGGACCGGTACACTCGCATGCAGACGAAGCGTGGCGGGATGTATGTCGTCGCACAGCTCATAGAGAATGGGAACATAGTCGAACACTTAGGTCTGGTCAAAGATCACGATCGGTCGAAGGGTGTTTGTGTCCAGATTGAGAACCATGCTGACGTGTGGCTCCCTGAGATCGGTGCCACATGGCGCTGGGCGTGAGACCAGCCGTGCAAGCGCGTACGCTCTTTCCCGTATTGCGTATATGGTCTTAAAACAAGGTGCGAAGACCTCGCGTGCAGCGAAAGATTTTTTTTTTTGGGAGTTCGCGCGCTTTGGGTTTTTTTTTTTGGCGAGTCATGCAATCAAGCTAAGTGGGCGAGGTGCAAATGAAAAGTGGCGAGATATATACACACACACCGACTGCTGGATGCGCGTCCACGACATCCATCGTCGCACGGCGATCGTCCTTATGGGTCTGTTCTCGTACGGCGCGACGAAGGATGCGAGCACGCCGCCCGTCGCGGGGGAGAGCGCCACGCAGCGCACGATCCTGACGGGTGGGATCGAATGGCCCCCCGTCTTCCAGACGTACACCGAGTATGAGCAGGCCCTCACGGATGCCATTCGCGATGAGCCGGCGTTCGGGGATTGGCTGCGTACCTACCGCAATGTGAATCATCTCATCTCGTACAAGGACTACATGGAACAGGCGGCGGCAGAGGACGGTAAGTATGACACACGTCATGAGGTCAACACCAATGCAGTGTGGAACTACTTCTCGTCGAGGCATCGTGCGTCGAGCGGTGTGGACATCGAGTGGATGACCATGCTCAAGTCGACCGGCATGTACGGCAGCACGAACCTGCCGAGCATGTGGTCGTTGTCCGTGGAAGAACTGAAGACGATCTACGTGAAGGTGGTGTCTCAAAGGATGACCGCCGATCACGCGAAGCGTGCGCTGGCGAAGCTGCACTACGACGCGTCGCTCGAAGTGTACGAAGATGCGAAGAGGAAGCACGAAGAGACCTTCAAGGCGTACAAGATTGCTAAGAAGGCGTACGACGACGCGGTGCACGGGGGGTACGGGGGGTACATGCACGTGCCCCCACAGCCACCCGCCCTTCCCATCGCACTCTTGGAGGAGCGCGCGCTCAAAGTCATCATGTCAAAGGAATGAGGACGCGTTGTGCGGTCTTTTTTGTTTATGGTTGCAAGGGTCCTGTCTGTTCTTCGTGTGTGATCCATTGTAACATCTTAAAAAAAAAGGCACATGGAAGACATGTATATGAGGCTCTTCGCTTCCCCTGGAGCCGACTTGACCGTGTGTGTTTTTTTCTTGTTGCAATATATGTGTGTATATACACGAAGCATAGCTATTGGAAATGCACACGCGCACACGCACGAGTGCCAAATCGCGACGACTAGTTGGGAGAGGGGGGAAAGTGTATATCAGGGACCGGAACGCTCTACACATGCAGACATTTCATCGGTTTCCACACTTCGCGGAATGGATGATGGAGAACACCTACTCGCTCGTGTGCTGCGATTCCTCGATGTGCATGAACGGCGGAAACCAGTCGTTGAAGCCATTCTTGAGGATTTTCAACGTGATCATTGTAGAAGATGTGGAAGCCGTCGCATTGTTCGCCTTCTCAGTGCCGATGAGGTGCTGACACACCTTCTGCATTTCATCGAGTTTGAAATGATGGAACATGCGATCGTGGATGAGAGAGGTAATGTCCTGCACGAATGCGCTCTCCATGAACTTTTTGTTCATGTAGGACATGTTGCTGTCCTCCTTGGCCTTGCTGGACGCCTTTCCCACGGGGGTGACCATCGCCTTTTCGTTTGGGGTGGTGTGGGTCGCACTTCCGTCGGGAGTTACCATCGCCTTTTCGTTTGGGGTGGTGTGAGTCGCACTTCCGTCGGGAGTGACCATCGCCTTTGCCTTCGAGCTGTTCACCTTGTTGGTCTGGGTTGGGCTTTTGGCGTTATCGTAATGCACTATCTCACAGACATCCTCGTTGCTTTCGTCGTCCGACTTATTCTGCATGACTGCGCCGTTGGTCGTCTTCTGCTTCTTATGATGGTTGCCGTCGTTGTCCACGCCCTTCTCCCTTGTGTAGACGTAGACAGGGTCAAAATCATCACCATCAACTGCATCGAATCTGCACTTCTGTAGCCTGCGAAAAGTCATTTCTTCATTGCTCAGTTTGTTTAACACATGCACCTCCGCTCCTTTGATGGTGTCCATCATCTCCTTCAGTTCTGACATGTGTCCCTTTTGGATGAGTTCTTGGACAATGTTCTTCTTATCCTTGGGGTTAGAAACGCCATGCTTCTTGCCGATGTAGGCGACATCCCATTTCCTCAAGGTATTGACGATCGTATCGCAAGTGATCGGTTTGGAAGACATCGCACGAGGAGCGGAGTGCAACGGGAGGGCGAAGGGCGATGTGTGCCGATGATTGGGCGATGCGCGGAGATTTTATGACCGATCGGGTAAATCACAAAAAGGGAGCGAGATTTTTCGGAGTAAAATCACAAATAGATATTAATTTGCCGAGATGACTAAATCACAAAAAAAATTCGGAAGATCCTTGCGAGCGCACGGTCCGATCGCGAGCTCCGATCGCGCGCACGGTGCGAGGCCTTCCTCACACGCACGGTCCGTGAACAGCGTTGCGCCGAACGACTCTGTGCATGATGATCGACGATGACGAGCTCGAAGGGCCCATGGATGGCGTCAGGGATGTGATCTATGAGGTGATGGAGGAGTACAAGAGGAGCATTGGCATCCCTCCAAAGAAGAGGATGCGATTCCTGGACCATGAGCAGGACGACGAGCCTCTCTCGCTGCGTAGCGGTCATACTGATGAATTCAAACGATTCCTATCAGCGACGGCGTGGTGCGACGAATCCAATAAGAAGAGAGCTTCCACATTCACATGTGAGAACAAGCCAGTCTGCACTGTTGAGCAGCAGTCCTCGAACATGTTCTTCGAGAAGGACAATCGAGGTCGTGTCGCGCTCATGACCGGAGAGGGCACGGAGTACTTCGATGTCGTGTGCACCAACGACGCGTGCATGATGTACTGCAAGTATGAAAAGTCGTGCATCATAAGCATTGGAAGCTGCGCACGTGGCAGATCTGCCTTCCAATGCACAGTGTGCGGGTTCAAGTGGCATCAGTGGCGCAAGATGAAGGATGAGTATGGCAACCTGAGGAGCAACCCGGACATCAAACCGTCCAACAAAAGGGGGAGACACGACAAGATTGCTGGTGAAGAGAAGAAGAGAATTCCGCCATGTGTGGTGAAAGGAGACAAAAAACCCATGAACTTCTACGCGGAAGCTTTGCTCTCCTTGTATGCGCGCTCGAGTGCAGATGAAGTCGTCTCCAGCGTCGCTCGAAGCACTATCCCCAGCGCTGTCCCTAGCACTGTCCCCATCGCTGTCCCCATCGCTGCCCCCATCGCTGCCCCCATCGCTGCCCCCATCGCTGCCCCCAGCCCCACGAGCACCATCATTGACTCGATCGACATGAACAGTAGTATCACGCCGATCCCTGCGTTCGTTTCGTCCGTCCCTCCAATGACGCCGATGCAGACGTCTTTCTGCATGGTGAAATCAGTTGAATTCAAGAAGCTCGCAAATGTAAATCCTCCGCACTTGAATGGATGCGCGGATTCCGTGATGTAGGGAACGATGCGCTTGTCTTAGCAGTAGAGTGGTTATGCGAGAGGTATAAGTCCATTAATATTTTCAATTGACGGAGATACAACCTCGGTTGATTGCGGTTTCAAACCATATGATTTTCCACCGAGTTCAGAATACGAGCACTTTCAGATTCCGAACACACCCGAACACACACGCACGCATGAGCTCGTCGATTACCGTGTACCTGGTCGCGAACGACAAGTCCGACATCCCTAAGAAGATGAGCGGCAAAGAATTGGCTGCACTGCTCTCCAACGCGAATGCCGTCGAGATCAAAGAGAAGAAGAGTGACGTTGCTGCAGGCAAGTCACCCAAAACGTCGGACACAAAGCCCAAGCCGGCGTCGAAGCCCGTCAAGAAGTCAGAGTCTCGCTCGCTCGCGAAAGAGGGCGCGAATGACAACGGCGACAAACGCGTCGATCGTAGCGGCGACTTGGGCGTGTCGACGAAGGTGGCCACGTTCCTTGGTGCCTGCTCCATGGCGCTGCTGAACGACATCTGCTACGATATCGGCATTTCGCACGGCAAGACCAAGGGAGAGACGAGCGAGAAGCTTTACAACGCGTTCTGCTACGAGGTTAGCGACGATCACATCACGCGCTCGCAGGCCAAGAAGGTGTTGACCAATGACGTCCTGAAGCACCCCAAGTCGAGCCGTCGCACCGAGGAGGGTATGCGTACCTTTGCTATGAACATGACCAAGGACACGCTCGTCAACCTCTGCGTGTTGCTTGGCGAAAAGAAGAGCGGAAACAAGATCGATCTCGTGAATCGTATCATGTAGAGGTTGGTTACATGCATGTCAATCCGGTCCGACGACATGTAGGATGGGTGGGGTGTCGGTAGAGCCGTATGAGAACATCGTGAACAGAGTACAGGCTCGCTATTTTAAAAGGAATCGTTTGGTGAACCTCGCGTTGCCCCGTGCGAACAAAGCATCCTTTTTTTTTGTTGCGAGGGCGCGGCACCCCTGGTTCAGTCGAATACCGGGGCATCACCTTCCCTCCATACTGTCACGACCATGTGTATTTTTATTCCATGATGTTGTTGTTTCATAAATCCGATAGGGTCTATTATACACGCGACTCGTCCTTTGCGCCTATTCGTACACGGTAATGTTCTCATGCAATTCGAAGATGTGTGCCCCTCTCTCAAGCTCTCAAGACTCCATCGTGTCGTACACCCTCACCCCCTCCCCCTTCTTCCAACCCAACGCCTCGGCGACCCGCAGGCGATCTCTCTCGGAGAGAGTATGGATCGATCTCTCACTTGCCGCTAATGTACTTCATAGCATCGTCACCGCGGATGTGCGCTCCGAGCTGCATGTCCTGCTTCATGATTGTGATCCGCTTGGCATGAATGGCGCACAGGTTGGCGTCCTCGAACGAACGCACGAGGAATACCTCGCTCGCTTCGAGCAACGCCATGCGAGCCTCCAAATTCATGCGGAGGCAGATGGGAGGATTCATTGTCTTCTCGATTTCGGTGAGGATCTCGTTCACGATACGTTTGAAGGGTGCCTTGTTGATGATGTTCTCAGTGCTCCTCTGCCATTTCCTGATCTCCATCAGGGCAGTTTGCTTCTTGCGTTTCTTCCGGTTGTTCTCGATTTGCTCCATCCGGCGCCCCCTGGGGTTGTTCGTGCTGATCTGCTTCCTGGCAGTTGGGCGATTGACGTGCTTGCCACCCATCTGATATGGGCGCTTCCCACTGACCGTGTTCGCACGCGCAGGCTGTTTTCCGCCGACGCGCGCGGGTTGCTTGCCGCCAGTGCGAATCGGCTGCTTCCCCCCCGTCCGCGACGGATGGATGCTTGACATGGAGGCCACTGCAGCAACGTTTGCAATGGGCTGAGTAGAAACCGGCTGAACGGCGTTCGCGCCAGCATCTTCTTCCGCGTTGTTCGAGCGGCCCTCTTCGTCTTCTTCCGTGTCCGACCCCGGGTTCGTCGTGTTCGCATTCGAAGCAGACTGGATGGCTTGGTTTGAGTTTGCATTGGAGTTTGACGTGCTTGGAGTCGACGGAGTCCGGGTAGCAAGAGGCGTGTCCGGCGCGCTCGTCTCGTTCGGGTCGACGGACGGCTGCGACTCGATGTTCTCAAAGGGCGTGGACGAGAAGATTTCGTGAGCCATGCTTCCGCGACGGATGCCGTGTGTTCGTCGGTGCGTGCGCTTCGCTCTGGGCGTGCAATTTTTTTTTATGGAGATTGCAACCTGACCGCAAAAATCACAAATCAATTCCCGAGATACACGCGAGCAGTGGAGATTCGCGATGAAGCGCAGAGTGCGCCGCGGGCGCTCTCCCGTTCGAACAGCGCGTTGTCGCACCCTTCTCCTCCTTCTCCCTATTCTGTGCCGTCGTGAATGCTGCAGTGAGTGTGTCGTTCGCGTTCGTCGCAGCAGCTCGAGACCCCACGATCGGATGAAATGCTGAAGAGGATGAGGACGTACATGAACACCATGATAGACAACCAGACATCCGAGGAGCGCGCGGCGCGTGACGAATGCACGGCGCTGTGCTTTCGTTCGCGCGATGATGTGCACTTCGTGTCGTGCGCACAACACGATGAGAACGAAGAGGACGAAGAGGAGGCACACGTCATCCACATGCTGGAGGATGACAAGTCATTCGATACCCCGGACGGCTCGGAGACTCTCTTCTTCAGCGAGACGCGTGACGCAACTCGGAAGAACATACAGGACGATCGTGACCGCCCGGAGCGGAAAGACAACCGGCGCGACATGATCATCGGAGGCTGTCATGTGCCCCACCACGTGTGGTCAGTGCTCAAGGAGCATCAGCGCGATGCACTTCGCGTTGTCATCAGAGGGCTGCAGAACGGCCACGGATCTCTCCTGGCGCACGGCATGGGGATGGGCAAGACGCTCACCACGCTCGTCGCCCTCTCCGTATACATGGCGTCGGTCAAGTGGGTCAACTGCATCATAGTGTGCCCTCGCACGTTGATCATTCAGTGGGAGAGCGAGATCGAGAAGTTCGATCACCTGCTGAACCTGAATGTGCTCACGGTGTTGAGCAAGAGCGACCTGCGGTCGAACATGACGAAGCGCGCGACGAAGGGTGGATGCGTCACGATAATCGGGGTAGACATGTTCCGAGTGTGCAAGGATACCATCCCTATGGACGAGCACACCATCATCGTGGTGGACGAGGCGCACCTGCACCTGTCGAACCAGACGCAGATCTTCCACGCGATCAACCAATCCGTCACTCGCCTCCGCATCCTTCTGTCTGGGACGCCGGTCAACAACGGCGCGAAGGAGTACTTCAACATGATGAGCGTGCTCTCGACCGGGACGACCTCGAACATCATCAAAGAGTTGCAGAAGGACTACGGCTCTCTCATGGAGAGGGCTGCCTCGGTGGACGCGACGGAGCGTGATGTCAACGAGTCGCGAGTGGCGCATCGCGTGCTCACGGGTGTCATGAAGAACCTTAAGCTCGCGCATTACGCGTCGCGCGACGAGATACTGAAGGCCGAGCTCCCCCCCAAGCGCGAGTTTGTCCTCATGCACAAGCACTCGGTCGCGAAGGACTCGTCGAATCTGAATCCGCTCATGCAGCGGAACATTGTGCACGACGACTCGCGCGAAGAGAAGATCAGTCTCGTCAACTCGATCATAGACAGCGTTCACTCGGAGGATTGTGAGAACGTGATTGTCTTCTCTGATCGCATCGAGACGCTGGACGCCCTGAGCGTGTCGAGGCCGCAGACTCGCGACATATTCAAGATGCACGGCAAGATGGATCTCTCGCTGGCGAAGCGTGACGAGATACTCGATGACTTTTCAAGATCGACGGGGGGCGTGCTCTACATCTGCAACAATTTGGGCAGTGTGGGTCTCAACATAACGTGCGCGTCTCGCGTCATTCTGGTCGATGTGGCGTGGAATCCGATGCAGGAGATGCAGGCGACCGCGCGGGCCTATCGCTTCGGTCAGACCAGGCCCGTGAGTGTGTATCATCTGTGCGCTGAACACACGATCGAGGAGTCCGCTTACATGAAGGCAGTCTCGAAGGCGCAGCTCGCTCGCACGATCACCGAGCGCTCGAACCCGTGTGCGGAAGGTAAAAGTGTCCTGCACACGGCTGAGCTCACGCGCAGCAAAGCGATCGAGACAGATCGCATCTTTCGCACCGTCTTCGACGAGTGCCTCATGGTCATCGATCACGATGTCGTTCTCTCGATGCACACTCCCGTGGTGCAGTCGTCGGAGCGCTTTGAATCGAACAACGAGATCGTGTGGCGATGCCTTCCGGACATGTCCTTCGCCGACATGACGGCCGTGTGTCCCGTCACTATGGTCAAGGACGGATCCCGTCAGACCAACTTTTCCGACAGTCAGAAGATCGTTCTCTTGACTCCGCGATGCGTGCTTCACTCCGTGAAAGATGTGCGTGTGATGTACGAGTCTCGCTCGTCGCTCCATCTGTCGAACTGGATGCATCTTCGTTGCCGCGAGGTGAAGTCGAAGAAGATCCCGTCGGAGTATGTGATGCTCGAGCTCAAGTCGTACTTGACGCCGGGTGTGTACCGTTTCCGCGTGAAGATGCAGACAATGTGTTCGATGCAAACCGAATGGGTATTCGTGTGGCCCACGAACGACGGGATCGCGAGTGCGTTGAAGTCGTTTAACAAAATGTTTCCGAACAACGTCGTCGAGGACGAAGATGAAGATGAGGACGAAGACGACGAAGAGAAAGAGAAGGACGGTGAAGAAGGCGTCAATCAGAAGGAAGATAGCGGCGAAGAGAGCGGCGAAGAGAGCGGCGAAGAGAGCAATGACGAAGAGAGCGGCGAAGAGAGCGGCGAAGAGAGCAATGACGAAGACGAGGGCGAACAGAGCGGCGAAGAGAGCAATGACGAAGACGAGGGCGAA
>Ga0181419_1000199_pt1 | contig 20729 bp, 32 predicted proteins | sample 42SPOviralmetaG_FD_130144 | JGI IMG/M metagenome (GOLD analysis project Ga0181419, IMG submission 130144) | Marine viral communities from the oligotrophic San Pedro Time Series (SPOT) site, San Pedro Channel, CA, USA - 42 SPOT_SRF_2013-04-24 | ecosystem: Environmental > Aquatic > Marine > Strait...
ATGAAGATTGCAGATGCTGAATACAGACGCAAGATGACTGAACTCGGCAACTTTATGGCATCTTGATAGAGGTTAACTGATGAGTCCTAAGTGGACGAAACGCTGGGTGTATGCCCAGCGTCTTAATCAAATTAAATGAATATTATGAATGACAAGGATTTATCACGTTTATACAAGCGCCTTGAGGGTGTCTTGTTTGAGATTTATGACGCTCTCGACCATAACCAAGAGAGAGCCAAAGAACTTGGAGATGAGGCGTTAGCAAAAGCCTATCGAGACTTAGTTAATGACTTGGAGTGGAGGCATTGCAATGGCGATAGTGCTATTGAGGATGTCTATGGTCGGATTAAGTGGCTCAGAAAGCCGTCAGCTGATGGCGTGGGAAAGGAGGTGGAGTGTTAGGTTAACTGACGAGGATTCAATATCCGAAACGCTGAGCAGATGCTCAGCGTCTTAACCATAAAAATGAATATGAAAAGTAGTATTAGTAAAGAGTTAGGTGTATACATTGACGAATGCCTCGAGGATGGCCTTAAAAGCCATAACGAGATGTTCAATGAAGGTCTCTATCTGTACGGCAATCAACAATGCCTTGACTGGCTAAACCATCACAACCTTGACGTATTGAGTGCTATCAGCATTTGCCGTGAATATCAAATGGAGCAATTCGGCCAACTTGATTACGACCTTTTTGAGAGTTACGAAGTGATAGTAAATCAGTTGGTTTACTGGTATGGTATTGAATTGTGTAATGAGTCGGAGGTGGAGATAGATTAGCTGATGAGGATTGAGTATCCGAAACGCTGGGGTTAACTCCAGCGTCCTAATCAAATTAAATGAACATGAAAAAGCGAACATTATTACTAATCATTATTGCCTCTATGGCAGTAGGAATGGCATCTACATCGTGTAGTGCTTACAGAAGTTGTAAGAATAACCCCGCATTACGATAACCATAAATTAAATGAAAATGAAAGCAGTATTGAATTTTACGAGATGGGCAAAGTATGCATCCTTTGCCGGTACGGCGATATGCCTTGTTTACGCCGTGGATGAATGGCTATGGTGTTGTAGGCTACACGCTCTGTTATGGTACGCTCTACACGCTGGATTGTTTGCGATGATAGGAGGCTTCTTTTGGATCGTTTCTAAAGAGGTTCGCAAGGTTATCTGATGAGGCTTAAATAGCCGAAACGTTGGGCTTATGCCCAGCGTCATAATCAAATTATATGAATATGAAAAGTATGAATCTTATAGAGTTGAAATCTGTGGGGAGTTGGTTAGATACAATCCGAGGAGTCATTTACCCATCAGATGTGAATGGGTTTGCTGACTTCGGTTGTGCGACCTCTCTTATTGAAGACGAGGTCTCCTCAGAGTGGTACGATGCATTGAGTGCATCAGAATATAGAGTTGTATTGGAGCATACCAATATGGCTATTGTAAACCAATGGATAAATAAGTAAACATGGGAAAATTAAGATTCCAGCTGGAAGAAGTGAAATACGACATCGTTGTGCAAAGACTGCTCGAGTGCATTGCGTATTGGAATAGGGAAGGCGATGAAATATTCCAAAAGAATGTATTGGGTCGTGTTGATAGTGAGGACGCTGAGCAGTACTCAATAAAGAGTGCTACTGGGCATTGGCTAATGGATAAGATATATGGCGATTGTGAATATGTAATGAGTTATGCCCATGAACTTGCCGAGTGCAGTAAAGGAACATATGAATTCGGAAGGGCTGGGTCACATATATGGCTACATAGAAATGGCGAAAGGATTCTGATGATCCATTCACATTTGGATAATTGAACAAGAATCACTATCTTTGTGAACGAACATTGTTAACAAGGGGAGGTGAACTCCCCACAAATTGAATTGAATATGAATGAATTAAAATACGAAAAGGCATACCACGAGGCCTACTCGAGTTTCATCAGAATGATGGACAAAGAGTTGGACAACGCTGGTTGTAAGTACGCAGAGCAGTATACAAATAGAGTCCTATCTGAAAAAGAAAAAGGGCACTACCCATTCCAAGAAGGAGATGACTATTGGACTATCGAGCATGGTAGAGTTGTATGGTCATGTTGGGATGATATATCAGAGCAGATGCACGATGAGAATCCTAACCAAGTGTACTACAAATCAGAATCAGAAGCAACTAAACAAATAGATCATGAAAGTAATAAACACTAAGACTGGCGAGGATGTGACTCGCGATTACATTGCCTTACTTGAGGGCAAGATGACTAAACAAGAATTCGAAAAAAAATATAATCTAAAATCATGCTAAACATTTATTACATCAAAGGAAGCCAGCGCGAGTACGTTGGACAATTGAACGATGGCATCTTCATGACAATGAAGAGGTCGTTAGAACAGAAAGCCATCATGCTTGGATGGGACAAAGTAATCGCAGAGCCTTGCAAGATGGATGCGATTACTGACGAGGAGTTGAATACCTACATCGCTCACATGATTGATTGGGAGTCGATGGGTGATTTCCTTCCTAAGTTGGCACGGATGTCAAAGCAAGAAATCGCAGATGATGTTCACGAGGTTCTACATATAATTGAAGAGGAACAGAAAAAATAGAAATCATGAAAGAGAATAAACTAATAGCAGAATTTATGGGTAATGAATACGGAGATTACAATACTCCACATTACCATTGTAATTGGAATGAGTTGATGCCAGTAGTGGAAAATATTGAAGATGAGGGGTATAGTTTCGAAAGGAACAAGCAAGAAGAGGGGGATTGGCAATGCCTAATAGTCAAGGGGTACGATATAATCTATCAAACCTTTGCCGATTGCAGTAGAGAAGCTACCTACAAAGCAGTAGTAGAATTTATTAAACAACACAATAAGTAATTATGAAAAAAATGAATAAGCAATTTAAGACCTATGCCTATTACGAGAATAGTGCTGGGATAATGGGTGATCCAAAGGAGGTCACCTTGGACGTATCAGTATGGATTGATCAAGATGATGCTGGATTCGAGTTGTATGACGTAGAGAGTGGAGGGAATGAGTTCTACGGCGAAGGGATGCTGGAAATATCTGACGGCGTTTTATACGGCTATGATGGCGTCTTTGAATTATGCAAGGAAGTGCTGGACATCCTAAAGGAAATGGATATTGATGTAACTGAAATTTAATGATCATGAATAAGCAAAAAGTAATTAAAGAATTAAAGGATGCTATGGAGTACTGGAGTTTCCGTTTGGAGGAACTGAAATCAGATGACATACACTACATAAATGCTATGTGGGATTACATACACCTTCTTGAAAAAGAATTAAACCAGCAGTCATGATAGTACACGATATAACAATAATAGTAATCTGCACGATAATGATCCTGGGGATCTTTTATCATGTAGGCAATACAATAGACGATTAAATTAAATAAACATGGGAAAAGCAATAATAACACAAGACAACTTCATCTATAAAGATGTAACTCATCAGATGAGACATGGAAACAAAGCACGTGAAGCATTATGGCATTATAACGAGTTGTATGCGATATATGATGATAATAGCGAATCGCTTTTAGAATCTCACGAGGAGATTGATGAGGCGATCAAGTTAGGTCTGAGGATCGCAATAGAAGTAGGGCATATGCCACGTAAGCAAAAGCGCAAGTGGTTCTACTCTGCTGAAAAGGAATTGATTGATGGATATTGGTACGTCAAGGTTGCTGATATAGATTTTAATAATTAGAGAACATTATGAATAAGTATAAAGAATTAAAAGATAACCCTCCAGCAATTGAGGTAAATAAAAATGCAAGAGAGGTAATATTCAAAACCATTAGTTGTATGTGCGATAATGTACGTTATCTAACATTCAAGAAAAATCAATATGGAGATTTTAAGCTATATGGAAATGGTTATTCAACTTCCAACTGGCAAATGCAATTTGAAAGGTTTGAATTAGAATGGATTGCAGACAATGGGCAATGGGATGACGTAGTGAGAATGATCAATACTGGCACATCAAAGATTGCAAGTGTAATAAGTAGATAATTAAAAAATAGAAAACATGGGAAGATATTATTACGGAGATATACAAGGTAAATTTATGTTTACCATTCAGCCCAGCAATGCTGGAGAAAGATTCGGAGCACAAGAGGAGGAGGCAATGGTTCCATACTTTGTGAACAGAAAGAATTATGATCACATCGTAAAGGAGCTGGAATCTATAGAGGAGAGTGGATCATTAGATCGAGTAAATAAGATGTTTGAAAATGAATTGGGATGGAATGATGAAACTCAAGATAAGTATGGCGTAAGCAATGATGACCTTAGTGAATTTGCAGACTATAGGTTGGGCATGAACATGAAGGAATGGTTTGATGCCAATCCTGATGAGGAGTGGTTACGATATGAAGCAGAAGCTTATTAATTTGGATAATTGAACTCAAATTATTAAATTTACAAACGATTACAAATGAATAACAACAATTTAATTGAACGATTTATGGGGATCGAAAGAATAGTAGATACTCCAAAAAAATACCACTATAAGTGGGACTGGTTGATACCAGTAATAGGCAAGGTAAGAAAGGTTGAACTCAATAATCACCACCGAAATGCTTATGCTCACATGGCAAAGGCGTTAGTTAATGAGTGCCATAGGGATCTTGATATTGATGGCACATATGATGCCGTAATTGATTTTATTGAAATTTATAATATACACAAATGAAAAGAGAAGTATTTATAGCTTATGCTAATTCAGTAGCAGAGCAATTCCATATGAGTATGGAAGATATGTTTGAGAAAACAAAGAAACGAGAGAATGTAGATGCAAGACAGATACTATACTACCTATGCATGGAACGACCTATTAGGATCAGCTACATTCAGAGGTTCATGGAGGATCACGGACATCCAGTAAGCCACTCAACAATTATTCATGGATACAAGAAAGCCAAGCAGTTGATTGATTCTGATGATGACTACAAGGCTCTATTGCACAAAGTTGAAAATAAAATTTAATGTATACTTTAGCAGAAATATTCGACCAGGCAATGGATGATGGTAAATCAGTTAAGATAAACCACAATAAAAGTTTATCTGCTCTGAGTAATGGATCTAAGATTAGCAAGTTCGAAGATTGTATTCAGATATTAGATGTAACTGGATTGGAGTACTACAAAGAATTTACTGACGATCAATACAGAGTAATGCTGGAGAATGGATGGCGTGATGGATGCTACATGATCAGCATAGAAAAATGCAAAGCAAAACTTGAGTTGATAGAAAATTCAATACGAGAAGAGGTAAACTCTCGAAGGAATGACAAGCACATTCAACACCTCAAATCAAGACGAGAGAATATTTTGAAACGTTTTACTAAAATTAAATCTAAACTAAATGGAAAAGAACACGTTTAAAGAGTTATCGAAAATCTCTGTAAAGGAGAAGGTTGAAAAGAAAGGTAAGTTCAACTACCTATCATGGGCTAACGCCTGGAGTATGTGCAAGGACAAATATCCCGACACCCAGCGTAAAGTATATGAGGATGAAGCCACTGGATTAAACTTCTTTACGGATGGCAATACTGCCTATGTAAAGGTGGGGATTGTTATCAATGGCATTGAGCATATTGACTATCTCCCGGTGATGGACTTCAGAAACAATTCAATACCAATGGAGAAGGTTACTTCAATGGATGTCAATACCACGATCCAGCGATCAACCGCGAAGGCTATCGCTATGCATGGACTTGGGTTAAGCCTATGGATCGGTGAGGATGTTGTTGAGTCTGTTCGACCAACTGCTTCTGCACCTCAGAAGAAAACACCTACGCCACAGAAGATCACTCTTAACATTGGAGATGGTAACTGGGATAAGGTCATGGGTTACATTGCTCAGAACAAAGAACTTGGGCTACCTAAGATAGTCAAGCAACTGGAGCAGAAGTATAACATCAAGCCAGTAGTAAAGAAGGAGTTGTCTAAGAATGTTTAGTCATGAATAGTGTTTTAACTAAACTAAAGGACGATAACCATTACTATGGTGATTTCGGTAGGCAGTACCTATCCAACTCTGATATCATTACTCTTATGAATGATCCCAAGACTTTTCGTAAGCCAAAGGAGATGACTAAGGCTATGTTGCTGGGTAGGTACTTCCATACGGCTATGCTTGAACCTCATAAGATTGAGAGCGAGGAGTATAAAGCCATTCACGCCTCGACCAGGAACACCAAGGCATATAAGGATGCATTGCTTGAGCATGATCACAAGATCATGATGCTCAGCAAGGAAAAGGCTGACATGAGCAAAGCGATCGGCGAGATGAAAGGCAACCTTGAGTTCTATGAAGCGATCTACGCTGAGGAGAATGAGTTTGAGGTTCCGGCTGTTGCTGAGGTGATGGGTGTCCAATGGAAAGGAAAGGCTGACATTGTAGGATCAGATATGCTTATCGATCTAAAGACTACGTCAAACATCAAGGACTTTAAGTATAGTGCTAAGAAGTATAACTACGATAGCCAGGCCTATCTGTACGAGTGCTTCTTTGGTAAGCCGTTGGTGTTCTATGTGGTTGATAAGACAACCCTTGAGCTGGGTATCTTTTATCCTTCTCCTAACTTCTTGATGAATGGTAAAGCCAAGGTCGAGAAGGCAGTTGAGATCTTTAATCGCTTCTTTATAAAGGGAGCGAAGGATGACATCCATGATTTTATTATCAAGGAAACATTATAAGTTGCGAACCTTGGCCGATCGTTCCAGCGGGTCAAGGGTAGCATTTTTTTTTAAGCTGGGGCACAATTAAATTAAATCTCATGGAAGATAAAATTTATGTAGGTAGTGGAGTCGCTAAGTTTGATGGCGATCTGATTTCTTGTAGTCTATGTTTGACTGACTTACCCCAAGAACATATGTTCGAGTACCAGGGTAAGAAGTACATCAAGTTGAATGTATCTGCGAAGAAGAATGGTGCTGATGAGTATGGTAAGACACACTATGTGGCTATCGATACTTGGAAGCCCGAAGCTAAGGCCGAAGAGAAGGCTGAGGCTAACCTTCCGTTCTAATAACGGAGGATCTTCAATTGGTAGGGGGAGTAATATCCCCCTTCTTTTTGGATATGCCATGTTAAAATGTTAAACTTGCGTGGCAATATAACAACTATAAAAAATAATCTATTCCTACTGAAACTCTTTACTACTATTCTTACTCTATTTTTAACATTTCAACATAAAAGAATAGAAAAGATATATAGAGTAAGGGTTTAGGTAAAATCAAATCAACATAATTGTAACATGGAAATAACAATATTTAAAGACATTAAGGATACAGCACAGCCTTTCTTTAGGGATGTGGCTATAATACTGGATAGAATAAAGGACGGAGCCTCCAGGGACATAGTAAAGGCAATACGAGACGAGAAGGACAAGGCCAAGCGAAATGAACTAAAGCAGAAGCTACCGGCAGTATGCTTTAGTGGCAAGTTCACCAAGCGTAATGATGCATCGATCACTGAGCATAGTGGTTTGATCTGCCTGGACTTTGATGGGTATGATAACGACAAGACGATGCTGGAGGAGAAGGAGAAGCTAACCAAGGATCGATATGTATACTCAGTATTTATCTCTCCGAGTGGCCTGGGATTGAAGGTGCTGGTCAAGATACCGGCAGAGGTAGATACTCATAAGAGTTTCTTCAACTCATTGCAGATGCACTTTGCTTCACCAAACTTTGATGAAACGTGCAAGAATATAAGTAGGGTTTGTTACGAAAGCTATGATCCCCTCATATACATTAACGAGCAGTCATCGGTGTTCAATCAGATAACCGAGGAGAAGTACCAGGTCAACACTAAGCACAAGGATGTGCAGACGATACCAATCACAGACGAGAATAAGATTGTAGAGATACTTATGAAGTGGTGGGAGCGTAAGTACGGCCTCAAGAGTGGAGAACGAAACCACAATGTGTACATTTTAGCTTCAGCTTTTAATGACTTTGGCGTTAACAAAACATTGGCCGAGTATATCATGTCCAACTTCGATTCCGAGGACTTCACTCAGGACGAGATCAAGCGAACCATTCACTCCGCGTATGCCCAGGTGCAGAACTTTGGCACCAAGTACTATGAAGATGAGGAGATCGTAAAGGATGTAAAGCAGAAGCTACGCAAGGGTGTTGCGAAGGGTGAGATAAAAAACCAATTGGAGGATCAGACCGAGGTTAACGATGTTATACTGGACAATGTGATCCGAAGGCTGGAGGAGGAGCAAGACGAGCAGAAGTTTTGGACGAAGAGCGAGAAGGGTGTCATCAAGATAGTTCACATATCATTCAAGAAGTTCCTGGAGGACAATGGTTTTTACAAGTTTAATCCGGAGGGAAGTAAGAACTATGTGTTTGTTAAGGTGACCAACAACTTGATAGACCATACCTCAGAGAAAGAAATCAAAGACTTTATCTTAGACTTTCTGATAGACCTGGATGACATCTCGGTATATAATTACTTTGCCGAATGCACTCGATACTTCAGAGAGGAGTTCCTTACGTTGCTATCATCTATTGACGTATTCTTTATCGAGGATACCAAGGACTCGGCATACCTATACTACACCAACTGCGCAGTTAAGATTACTCGTGATAACATTGAGCCTATTGATTACCTTGACCTGGGCGGTTATGTTTGGAAGGATCATGTTATTGACAGGGTGTTTGATATCTGCGAGGTTACGGACTGCGACTTCAAAACCTTCGTGTCCAACATCGCTGGATCAACAGACAAGAGAGTCCGATCGATGGAGTCGACTATTGGCTTCCTGTTGCACGGATGGAAGAACCTATCCTACTGCCCAGCAACGATATTAAATGATGAGGTGATCAGCGACAACCCTGAGGGTGGTACCGGTAAGGGATTGTTTATGAATGGCATTGCTCAGATGAAGAAGCTCGTGGTTATTGACGGCAAGTCATTCAACTTCGAGAAGTCTTTCGCCTATCAGCTGGTGTCCGCAGACACTCAGATCCTATGCTTTGATGATGTGAAGAAGCACTTCGACTTTGAGCGATTGTTTTCGGTTGTTACCGAGGGTTTAACGTTGGAGAAGAAGAACAAGGATGCGATCAAGATTCCTTTCAGTCGATCGCCAAAGGTGGCCATCACTACTAACTACGCCATCAAGGGTAAGGGTTCTTCATTTGAAAGACGTAAGTGGGAGCTGGAGCTAACTCAGCATTACACCAAAGAGTTCACCCCGTTGGTTGAGTTTGGTAAGCTGATGTTCGGTGAGTGGGGTGACAATGAATGGTGTCAGTTCGACAACTATATGATTAGCTGTTTGCAGTTGTACTTAGACAAGGGATTACTGAAGAGTGACTTCGTTAATCTTAAGATACGTAAGTTCTCTGCTGAAACATCGCATGAGTTTGCTGAGTGGTGTGGTGTTATAGGTGGTCAGATAAATGATAAGATAAATAGCAAGGGTAAGATACATATGAATGATCTTTACAATGATTTCATTAATGATTATCCTGACTATGCACCCAAGGCCAAGATGACTATTAGTAGGCAGCGTTTTTCAAAGTGGGTGCTGGCGTACTCCAACTTCAAGCACGAGTGTCCACCGGTAAGCGGAAGGGATCAGTCGGGTAAGTGGGTTGAGTTTGTCAACAAGCACTATTATGAAACGCAAAGTCAGATGTCACTATGATTAAGTTTAGAGACTATCAACTTGATATTATTGGGCGAGGCCTGGAGATAATCAAGAAGCATCGGTTCCTGTACTTAGCTATGGAGGTTAGGACTGGCAAGACTTTAACCAGCATGGGCATATGCCAGGAGCTGGGCGTGAAGAATGTTCTATTCCTTACTAAGAAGAAAGCCATATCCAGTATTCAAGGTGACTACGATCTTCTCAATCCAGGGTATGAATGCACGGTGATCAACTACGAGTCGATCCACAAGGTGCCTCGCAAGGGTTGGGATATGATTATATGTGATGAGTCGCATGGCATGGGTGCATTCCCTAAGCCAAACGGCAGATCTAAGAAGGTCAAGGAGCTGGTGTTCCACAACAACCCATATATCATTCTGCTTAGTGGTACACCAACACCGGAGGCATACTCTCAGATGTACCATCAGGTTTACTTCATACCTAAGAACCCATTCAGAGAATTCCGCAACTTCTACAGATTCTCTGATCACTATGTAAGTGTAGTAAAGAAGAAGGTCAATGGCATGTTCATTAACGACTACTCCAAGGGTAACCTAAAGATCCTTGAGCGAATGAAACCATTTACGATTAGCTTCTCGCAGAAGGATGCCGGCTTCGTGGTAGATACCAATGAGCACATACTGGATGTGGAGATGGAGGATCGGACCAGGAAGATGATCAGGGTCTTGAAGAAGGACTTGGTAATACAGGGCAAGGATGAGGTGATCCTGGCTGATACTGCGATCAAGCTAATGACTAAGGTGCACCAGCTGTGTAGCGGTACGATCAAGTTTGAGAGTGGCAACTCAATGGTAATCGATACCACCAAAGCTGAGTTTATCAAGAAGCATTTCGCCAAGAAGAAGATCGGAATCTTTTACAAGTTCAAGCAAGAGTTAAATGCTTTGAAGGAGGTGTTTGGTGATAGGTTATGCACGGAGATTGACGAGTTCAATGACACCAACAAGAACATTGCATTGCAGATCTTGAGTGGACGCGAAGGGATTAGCTTGAGGAAAGCTGACGCCTTGGTGTACTACAACATTGACTTCAGTGCCACATCGTACTGGCAGTCCAGGGATCGCATGACAACCAAAGACCGTCTAAAGAACGAGGTGTACTGGGTGTTCAGCAAAGGAGGCATAGAGCGTGAAATCTACAAGGCCGTTGTGAAGAAAAAGGATTACACATTGACACACTTCAAAAAGGATTTGGTAAATTTATAGGGATGACCGAGCAACAGATACAAGCCAAGAGGATAAAAGAACTGGAAGCTGAGGGTTATTACGTTATCAAGCTAATAAAAACTAACAAGAATGGCATCCCGGATCTCGTTGCTATTGGTCCAGGATCTAATGTGCTGTTCTCTGAAATAAAAACCAAAAAGGGTAGGGTAAGTAAACTCCAAGACTACCGCATGTCAGAACTAAGAAATCATGGACTCAGAACAGAAGTATATAGGGGATAGCTATTTCGCAGATGATGATTTTGTTATGGCGTTAAAAAAATTTAACACCAGGACAGCTATGAAGATTGCTAATTATATAGACGAAAGCATTTCTATATTCCCAACCAATGACCTAACCTCTACAGTTTTAGGGGGTATGGTGTTTGAGAATACCGACAATCCTGTTACATTTGCCTTAGAAATAATAAAAGAAGACGGATCTCATCCAACTCTAACAGATATCAAAAGCATATCAATGGATGAGTACCTTGATTTATACAACTTAAATTTAATTATAACGAATGGGAAAAAGAGAAGTACATAACGAGACACGTAATGCTGTTTGCGAATCTATATCTAAAGTGTTAGGTGTAGATATCCTGGACAAGCGCCGTAAAAGAGAACTGATAAATGGACGTATGATTTACTACGCTCTGTTGAGAGACATGAACTACTCCTGGACATCAATAGCGCGTAGTGTACATAAGAATCACGCCACGATCATTAACGCATACAGAGCCTTTGAGGATTTGGTTTCTCATGACAGGGAGCTTCAATCTGATTACGATATGGTTAAGGCTAACTATTACGAGAGAAACAATGAACATCCCTTTCAATACGTATCAAGAATGCGACTACTGGATGATGCTATAGATTTGGAAAAGCAAAATAAAAAACTTACATTACAGGTGAACGATATGATGCTTAATAAGGAACAAAACGAAAAGTACTTACCGGTTCTTAATGTATTACATGCGCATAGCGGAGTGCTTGACGATGAAGCGATGACGGAGGTTGGACGAAAACTAAATCATATGTTAAATGGCTTATACAGTAAACGACATAGATAAGATACTGGAGTTTAAAACTTGGAAAGACCGGCAAAAGATTGACGAGTTACTAAGGATAGACTGTGAACTGTATACTAACCTGGGCATGGACTCCACCAAGGCAGAGCTTGGTGAGGTGAAGAAAAAGTCCAGGACAATTTACAGAGCGATCAAGCAAGTGGACCCTATGATGGGGACCACGTTTTTAAGAGCAATGGATTCATAGATATGCCGCCAATTTGTCCAGACGATCACCAAAACATCGAGCACATTAACTATGTGACTGGACAGATCCACGACCTTGGCACCGAACTATATGAGTCACTTATGGACAGGGATCATGGTGACGTAAAGTTAAAAGCCAAAGAGCTGATAGCTATTCTTAACGACCTGGTAGAATGCCTAACGGAGGACATATAGAAGGGCATAAAGCTTGTGGTCGATGCAAAGAGGTCAAGCCATTTGACCATTTCTACATGAGAAAAGACAGGGGGTATCCGGAATCCTACTGCAAAGAATGCAACACCATAAATACGATAGATAGGCAAAGAAAATTTAAAAAAAAATGTATAGAATATAAGGGAGGACAGTGTTTCAAGTGCGGCTACAAATCCTATGATGGGGCGTTAGAGTTTCACCACCTGGATCCAAATCAAAAGGATGTATCCATATCTCGCATGCGAACCACAAAGTTTTCAGACAAGACAAAAAAAGAGCTGGACAAGTGTATCCTTCTGTGCTCTAATTGCCACAGAGAAGAACACGCACAACAAAGAGGATTAATATAACGCCCCTGTAGTTAAACCGGATATAACGTTAGACTTCTAATCTTAAGTTCCAGGTTCGAGTCCTGGCGGGGGTACAAAATATCAGATCATGAATAAACAAATTGCTATAGAGCTAAAAGGTTTTGCCGAGACGATCGCTAAGCGATTCTCCCGGACAGACCGCCAGGGTAACGTCAACAACGAAACCTTCAGTGTGGAGGAGATTATCCCAACCTCAGACCACACGGCAATAATAAACTTCAAGAAGAACACCGGTAAGATTGGCGTAGCGTTCTGCTACTACATACCTAATGGCATGTCAAAAGGATGGAAGTACTTCTTCCCTACCGACTCGCATGTAAATGGCTTCCAAGCGTTCCTCTTCTACAAGCTGGAGGCTGAGCGCAATAATTACAAGCACAACTTTTAATGCGGCTTTATCACTTTATAGTGGGTGTTGTTGTCAGAGTTTATGTTCAGTAGGTTGACCATATCAAGAGCTTCTGACAGGTCATCGAGTATCAATAGCTCGCCTAAACCATCGAGCATATATACTTGCACTATCTCTGACGATACCTGAACTTCTTTTAATATCCTATACATCATAGTTCAGTTAACATAGTGAGAAGATTCTCCTGGGGAAACATATCGCTTTTCCCCTTGTTGGTATTTGAGTGCGACCATAGACCCTTTATTCTTCCGTAGTACGCATCCTCATTCCATTCAAAAGCCTCGGCCCCCTTCTGCTTTATAAGCTCAGGCAGCCCTTTTCGAACATCAATGTTATCACGATCAGCAATGAACAATATCAACTTGCGCAATGATTCTATCTGAGCGTCTGAATATTTATGCCAAAACTTATAGCCCTTGAATTTTTTGTCGAGCTCCACGATATGATCCTCGTGAACAGTGCTACCGGCATACGTCCTACCATCTTTTAGATATCCGAAGTTGCATACCTCTATACCTACGCTGTTGGTGTGCATCTCATGTAATCCATTGCGACCAAGGTGCCAGGCGTATGCGCCATCCGGCAGGCATCTTACGATATCTCCATCATATTGAAAGTCATTGTTATGTATTGAAGGGCCACCCATAACAAACTCAGTCGCTATTCGACCTCTGTTGTCACCGCTCCAATGATCAACAGTTCGGTAAGGGTTATGCCACCCGGCGGTGTGATGAATAAACAGCCACTCTTTTTGAGTAGGGCCTGGAAGATACTCACCCTTGGGCAGCATGTGATTGTTTATTTCAATACCATGACTAATACCCAATGATTCCTGTACGTCTGTAGTTAGACCAAACAACATGGCCCATGTCTTTGGGCCTACTATGCCATCGGTCACCAAAGCGTTCTTATACTGAAATTGTATGACAGCTCTCTCTGTTTTATCTCCAAAGATACCATCTACAGTAAGGTCAAGATGCTTTTGGATATCTCGTACCTTGTCTCCTGTGCTACCCTTCTTGATTAACTTCATAGCTAAATCCGTTTCTTTTTAATGTTAATGTATCACTTACTATCTCTTCGGGGTTGATAGGCACACCAAGGAAGCGCACCTCAAAGTGTAGGTGCGGACCCGTTGAGTGGCCTGTCGATCCTATTATTCCTAATCCATCTCCGGCACTTACCGTATCACCTTCTCTAACCAGGAGATCCCAATGGTGAGCATAGTATGTTTCAAATCCATTGAAGTGTCTCACTATAATAAGGTTACCATACCCCCCGTTATAACCGAAGTCGGCATACCTTACTACGCCATCCCATACGGATAGGGATGTGTCTTTGTTACATCCAGCGTAGTCAATGCCGTAGTGCATGCGGCCCCATCTCCATCCATACCCACTGCTCTTGCGCCCTTCAGTTGGCATAACAAATGAATCAGTAAATATGGTAACGGAATCCACTATACTATCGTGGTAGTAATGCAAGTGATCCGAACCACCGACATACATCGTGTCCAAATAAAGAGGCTCCTCAACCACTACGGTATCTGGAGCCTCATTAACACAAAGATAATCCGGTTTAAAGTTAACAGTTTCTTTGCAAGTAATTGCTATGTTGGCACATGCAATTATTATTATAAGGATAAATATTTTTTTCATTGTTCTCTATAGATTATGTAAAGCGGCAGTGTCATGCCTGATTTATACACTAATATAATAGTATCTGTTGATGAATACAAATGGTACACGATGCACTCCCCTTCAATGGTCGCTACTGATCTATACCCATCATCCTGGCACGCACTATCTATCTCTGCAATAGGGGTGTCAAAGTACGGGTGCTGAGCCTGGCATTGCCAAGCAAACATACACACAGCAGTAATTATTAAGCGAATCACCGCTACTTAGCTTTTTGTATCCCTCCTGTTGACTGAATACCAGTTGTAGGCTTTGAGGATCCAGAGCTACCACCTGAGCTACTACTTGAGCTACCACCGCCAAATTTTTCTGAACCTTTTATCGTGTTTTCACCAAAGTTCATTATCCTCAAGGCAGCCTCACGGCCATCCTCAGCCTGATCAAGCTTTTGAATATTCTCATAGAACCTATGCATGTTTCCTACAGGCAACCTAAAACCAATTTCAGCCAGCTCTATGTAAAGCTTAGTCATCCACTTACCCCTCTTTTCCTCTCCTGACATCTGAGCCCACTTGTAGTAGTTGTTTAGCCTGTTTACTATCTGATAAGGCACGAGACCAGCATCACTTCCTGTATAGGTCTTATCAAGAATAAATGTATCCACTCCAGCCTCCACAAGGTCACCAATAATAAATAATGCATTTACATTACCAAGGATCATTGACCACATTAAATCCTCCTCATCGCCCTCTCTCCTGTCTCTCAATAATCCAGGAAGTCCCATCGATACATATTGAAATGCAAGCGGCATGAATACATGGTACTGGATAAACTGCCGGAACCCATCTACAACTTGCTCACCGCTCTGTCGTATTTGTTGGCTGTCACCTACCCCAGCGCGCTTACTTTTGTAAGCCAATCTCATATCCCTAAGCCCTCTTCGCATTTTACGTAGTCCGGACATTTCTTTTCTAAAGTACTGCTTAGGAGTTGTGAGGAACATGTTTAAACTACGGTAGATAGCGTTTGAGCTCTGGAAGTAATCTCTATCCTGAAGATCCATTGACTGCTGAGTGCTTTTAGTGTCACGCTCAAACTTCTTTATTGCATAGTCAATCACCTCCTGCTCAGTAGCCTTTGGATTTCTTTTCTTATACTGATCCTTGTAGTATGAATAGTTAGGCATACCTCCCAAGAAGATCGCACCAATATCTCCAGCTTTAGTAAAAATCATCATTGCATTTACAAAGAAATTCTTACTTGTCTTAGGCATAAAATCTGTCACCTGCTCACTGGTGATCGCCTCAATCTTTCTCCTAAAGTCATCAGAAAGTCTATCCTGAACATACACTGAGTTCTTGCGTATCTCATTAAAGTTCTTCAGCATAGATGCCTTATCCTTAACCATATACTTTAAATAGTTCGCGTATCCTATGTCGTTAGCATATGTTGGGGCAGATAACATCTGCTTAAGTGCTACAGTCGGATTAAATCCAAGCTTAGCATTAATAAATCCAGTGTTCAGGTAGTTGACAAACGTGTTTGTTTTTCCAGATTGAAGGCCACGAGACGCTATATTTTTTATAGAGTGGTCAATCATATCCAAAGTTGACTTACCATTACTCAGAGAGGTGATTGCCCTTCTGATAAATGGATTACTGAAAAGCTTGTCAATGTCTCTTAACTGAGAACCGTAAGCAGCAAACCACTCCATATCCTCAAGGTATGTATATAAGTTGCTGAACATATCCTGAGGGACTATGGGCTCACTATTGGTCTGCCTAACCTTCGTGGACGAGGCACCTACCACACCATTTTTTACGGCATCATCTCCAAGAAGGTTTAAAGCGCTGTATGTCTTACCCTCTCTGTATATTCTGCCAGCGTAATATTGATTCCAAGGCATATTCGTTCGGTATATATCCTTGTATGTTGCGTTGTAGTCATCATACCTTGAGGGGAAAAATTCCTCAACCATCCAGTTACTAAATTCAATTAACCTTGGATCTATGCCTCGCTCGCTTTTCTTTATCTTTTTACCGGTAACAGGATCAACCTCGTTTCCGTTAACCAGTTCATTCATAATGCGAACATGGTCAGGACCAAATTTTGACTTTGGATTAGCAAAAGATGGTATGTTAGCAGGATCTTTATACTGCTGATTCAAGTAAGCTATCTGATTAGCGGTTAACTTGATTCGCTCCTCACCTAAAACTTTCTTGAGATTAGCACGATTTTTAAAGGTCTTGTTTCTATTGTATTTTTCTTGTGCCTCTTTCGCTCTTTTTACATTTCTGTAAACGTGCGTATTCACATTCTTTGAACTTTTCTTCATTGCCTTCTTCCATTTCCTTCCGAAGGTCTCTTTTATTTTACCGACAATAACCTTTTTATTATCAAGCTGCCTTTTCTTGTATATACGACTTGAATCATTTATTTTCTCATAAACCAATGCATCTGGTAAGCCCTCTATGAGAGCTCCAGGGGCAGAGGATATTATTTCCATTAACCCCTCCACCGATTCACCAGATCTTAAGAATTTTTTTATTCCACGGACAATGTTGTTGCCGTATTTTTTCATTCCCTTTTCAAGTTTTCTTTCTTCAGCAAGATTATCCATTCTTGCCTGAAGATCTGCAGACTCCTCCTTGTAGTTCTCACTGTTAGGATCGATTTCTATTCCGGTGATCGCTTTATAAACCTGCACAAACTCAGACTTATATTTTTCATGAGCTTTCTTTACCTGATCCTTAAAGGTTTGCTTACCACCATCAAGCGTTTCTGAAAGTATTTGATTAGCCCTTTCAAGTTGAGTTACCTTGATCGGGTTGTCATTGTCAAGTAGCTTGGCCTCGTTGATGGCCATAGCGGCAAGAAGATCAACCATCTCATTGGCCTGCTCTTCAGTAGGATTAAGATCCTGGCTCAACTCCCTAATCCTATCGTTTAGCTTTTCATTTTGTTTAACAATATCATCCGCAGTGGCCTCAGGCTTTCTGGCAACAATATTGTCTTTTATATTTTTTATTCTATCAGCAGTCTCGGAATCGATCTTAACACCCTTCCTTCTGCCTGAAGAAGTAACTTCGTACTTTCCGTTTAGTATGTTGTCTATCTCTGACTCCAGATAAGCAATCTGCTTGTTAGTTACAAACTTTTCTATCTTTTCTACCTCCCTGTTAAGAGTAATATTATTTACATCTGCTATTGATCTTACCAGATCAAGCACATCACCCCTGCTATAAACATCTCGTGGTAGGTTTTCCCTAATAAAGTTTCGCAGCTTACGCTTAATTTTTTGAAGATCTCTTGCACCCCTCTTTGTGTCTCTAATAGTTTTTTTGAGATCACGCATCCGCTGGAATGCATTTTTAGTGGCCTTCAACCCAAGGGCATCCTTTACGTCCACCATCATTTTAGCTTGATCAATTGATGGAGCTTTTCTATTCTTGTCGGCCTGCGCAATATACTCAGGCTGTTTCTCGAGGAAGTCCTGGACCATCTCCAGCCTCTTCATGACTGGCACGTTATCCTTCTTGAGCTTATCTACATACTTCTTTAGCTTATTAAACAGCTTGAAGCCATCGTTTATTCCTATATCTAAAAAGCTTGCCGGTATTTCATTAAACGGACCAAGCTCAGCTTCTGTAATTCTCTTGGCATCCTTGACAGCCAAGCCCATGGTGTTAACCAGGTAGTCCTGTATCTGGCTTAACGTGAAGTTATTTCTCTTACCGAAGTTAACTACGTCAGCGGCGTTAGCCCTCTTCGGTAGTTGCTGAGTTCTTATGCCATCCCGCTGGCTTCGTACATCTCCTTTACTATCCCCTTCTCTTCCTCGTTCAGTACGTGATCGCTGATCACTTCGCTCATCTGTACGTACTCCTCTAATGTCGGATTCCGCTTCAATATCCCTTGTAACATCTGAAAGAAGAGATCCTGCCCAAGAGGGGTCTTGGATACCTCCTGCTCTGTCAACTGCTTGTTTTCTTGCTTCATCTATGGTTATTTTTCCTTGTGCATAATTACTAAATATATTTCGAACATCATTGACATTCTTCTTGCTATTCTTAAATGAGTCCGTAAATAGACCCCTGACAGCTTCCCATGTGACGCTCTGCATCTGCCTCGGCAATAGTCCCGTTCGCTTTGCTGCATCGGCGTAAGCATCTGCATAAGCATAGTAAACGCCACTAACACCAGATGCATTTGAGCTGGATATTTTCTTTGTTCCAAAGTTTTGAGAGACCTCAATAGAGTTACCACTCAAAGGAAGCAATGTAGCTGCTGCAATAGCATGCGTGTCCATTGTAACCTCTCCCTCCTCTGACATAGGATCTACTATATTGTCGTAGAAGTTTCTAATTTTATGAGCTGTCCCAAGCTGAGTAGATATATTCTCATTCGATCCATTTAGGTATATAGCAACAGCCTTACCTATCTCAGTGTAACTACCCCAAGCTACTTTTGCGTTGGTTCCGTCTTTCTTCTTTGCAACACCCACTCGCTCACCGTCCGGACTTACTATCTGGTAATCCTTCTGCCCAGTAATCTCTTGAGTTGTTCTTAAGACGTAAGGCTGATACTTTGGATCAACATCCTTTAGCTTTTTACCTATAAACCCTTCCAGTTCAACAAGTAATTTTTCTGCATTAGCCTTGCTCTGCTTTGCTTCTTCTGTAAGACGCCCCTTGTTTTTCTTCAATGCCGCCTTAACAGCTCTTTCATTTATCTCCTTTTGAGTGTCTAATGCTTCCTGGGTAAAGACAGGGTTGGTATCGTACTGCTCCAAAACAAGTTCAGCAAGTCGAACATTTTGATACCAATCTTTTTGCGGCGATAGCGAAGCTAAGATACCTGAGACCTGCTCCAGAGATACGTTATGCTTTTCAGCTAATCCCTGAGCGATCTGGTTAGCACCGTCATACCACAGGGTGGATATCTCTCTGAACTCATCACCATATAGATCGTGAATGAATACCAGGTTGTCTGACACCTGCTTAACAAAGGTGTCATATATCTCATCGGCTCTTTTAAGTAGAGCTCTACGTTTTGCCGGGCTCATCAGCCTCAACGCTTTCTCAGACTTCGGTATGGGGAGTGGTCTGAATTTTTTCGATCCCTTTACAAGATCAAGCTCCCTAAGGAAGTTGGCGTTCTTTATAAATGTAAGTGGCGATGCCTCCCTTACCTTAGCCACAGACATATTGTCCACTCCCTCAACAACCCGCTGTCCATCTACTGATCTTATAGATAATCCTTTGGGTACCTTAGTGCCTGCAACATTTTTGCTTTGAACTTCGGCCGGAACAATTTCCTGTGTACGCATTCGATATGGCAGCTTCCACATAGTGCCTCCCTTGGTAATGAAGTATCCGCTCTTTGTTCTTGTTTCTTTCAGCCCATATCCTAACGCCTCGAGCCTTCTTCTAAGACCCTGTGGGTTGTTCATTGTGCGAGGGAAGAATCCTTTTCTGTTTATACCATTAGCAACAGCGATCCTTGCAACCTTCTCGTTTACATCATCAACTCGCTGTGTTCGCTGACCAGGCTTCCCCTTTGCTTCAGTGGTAGCCTCGGTAACAGCAGGAGCTGTTCTCTCTAACGGTACGAGATCTACCGTTTGACCTCCCTTTTTAGCAATCTTCTTATTAGCATCATTGATAAAGTCAATGAGATTTTGCATACCGTTCTTATCTGCAGTCACATCTCTCGCAAAACCCCTATCGTAAATCATTTCCGAAACGATATAGTCAGTGAAATTTTTACCCCGACCTATTTCCAGGTCCCCTGTAAAGTAAGGGTCCACATGCTTTCTCCAAAGAGCATTAAAGCTACGAGTACGAAGCTCCCCGTATATTTTTTCTAATATGTCGCTAATGTAATCTTCCCTATA
>Ga0181419_1000200_pt1 | contig 20696 bp, 33 predicted proteins | sample 42SPOviralmetaG_FD_130144 | JGI IMG/M metagenome (GOLD analysis project Ga0181419, IMG submission 130144) | Marine viral communities from the oligotrophic San Pedro Time Series (SPOT) site, San Pedro Channel, CA, USA - 42 SPOT_SRF_2013-04-24 | ecosystem: Environmental > Aquatic > Marine > Strait...
AAAAGAAGCGCCGGTGGAGATGGTAAAAACTGCACAGGGTTTGAGCATTCAAACATTCATTCATCCCCCCTTAAGAGGGGGATGTTGATATAAACAGCCCCACTGGATAGTTCATTCATACGAACAACGCATCTGGGAGTGTCGCAATGATTGAAAGCATGGTCCATCCGACGGAATACGCCTCACGAGTCGTCAGGGGCCAGGAGAACGTCAACCGAAACGTGATGCTGGCTTGCCGGCGGCACATGCACGACCTCGAGCGAGAAGACATCTATTTCGACGAGGAGGAATACAGCGACCTGAAAGACTTTATTGCTCAGCTGGTAGTGGCTGATGGTCACCAGTTGACCGGCGAGCCAATCCGGATTCTCCCCTGGCAGGCATTCTTCATCGGATCGGTGCTTTGCTGGAAATTCAAAGAGACCGGCGGGATTCGCTACAAGCAGTCTTGGATTGAAATTGCCCGTGGAGCTGGCAAATCGACGCTTCTCGGCGTCATGATGCTGTGGGTCTCGGTCCGCTACGAAGGATCGGAATCAGTCTGCTTGGCGAATAAGGTTGACCAGGCAAGGCAAGCGTTTGACGCTGCCGCCAAGATCGCCATGCGATCTTTCGGTGATTGGCGATCGGAAGACGAGGAGGAAAAGCGGAACGCAATGTACGAGGTGACAACTAGGGAGATCCGTTGCCGCTCCACCAAGAGCAAATTCCGCCCTATGGCGTCGAAAACCTCGACTCTTGATGGTCTGAAGTGCGTTTTCTATGCTTGCGATGAGACCGCGGAGGCCGTCGAGGACTACATGCAGAAGATCATTTCGGCCCTTCCGAAGCTGCAAACCAGCTTTATGGTGTCTGTGACGACGCCTGGCTCGGTCCAAATGGGGCTTGATTCGCCGTATTACCACCGCCGGCGAGTCGCGGACGAGGCAATCAAAGAGGAAAACTGGGTCAAGAACGAAGACGGACTGGACGTATTCGTGCTGTTTTACGGCATTGACGAGGAAGACGACTACCGGGATGAGTCTTGCTGGGCGAAGGCTCAACCCTCGCTAAACCACATCATCGCGTTCTCGGATTACCGACGGCTGCTGAAGGAATACGAAGCCCAGGACGCAGTACACAACTGGATTCGTTACCAGATGTGTGCCTACACCACTGAAGGCTTGTCCTGGTTGCAGGTTTCAGACTGGCGGACGGCCTACGGCGAACTTTCGGACCCGTTGCCAGGCACACCGATCTATGCGGCGGTTGACTTCTCGAAAGCCTGGGATATCACCAGTCTGTGTTGGGGATATTGGGCTGATGGCAAGTTGCAAGTGCGCTGGCACCACTGGATCGTTCGGGACGCTCATATTCACAGCGTCAAACGGCATTACCAGAACTTCGTAGAAAACTGGTCAGAAAAAGAAAATGTGACGCTTTGTTCCTCGAAGATCCAATACGACTTGGTCCGCCAAAAAATCGAGGAGCTAAAGACCCTCGGCAATCTCCAAAGGGTCGGATATGACGCCCTGGGAGGCATGAAAACCGAGGTTCAGAACTGGGGTGACGTTGAAGAGAACTACAACCCGGCAATCGACTTGCCGATGTGGAGCCTGCCGCAAACGATTGTCAGCATGGGTCCGGGAACCTATCAATTGGAATCTTTTCTGAGAAATGAAAATCTTGCCCTTGAAGATGATACAATTGTGGAGTATGCGTTAGCCGGTGTGCAGTTGCAGGAAAGCGTTAACGGAGACCGCCGACCTTGCAAACAGAAATCCACCAATATCATCGACCCGATAGTGGCCTGCGTAATGCTTTGTGCCGTGCTGATTCGGGAAGGTGCCGAGCGACCGGGGGCCTACGCTGACCTCAAGGACATCGCATGCTGAATAACCTGGTCACAGAAATTCGCCGGCGTTTCCGACACACCAAATTTGGTGGTTCGACTGGTGTTCTTCCGGACAACTGGTTCAATTGGGAACGGCCTGTCACGTCTGGGGATCTTGCGGGAGATCCCTACCAGGCTCTAGGTTCCTGCCCGCTACAGCGTGCGGTGAACCTGGTTGCCGGCGATATCGCCAGGCTCCCTATCAAGACCAAGGAATACACCGAAGACGAACGCTGGGAAGACTGCTCGGATTACCCCGATCTTGATGTGATCTTGAACGATCGCACCAATTCGTACTTCACGTCAAACGAGTGGCGGCGATGGATGACCAGTTCCGCATTGATCTACGGGAACTCGTTCTCGGTGATCTCTCGCGTGAACGGCGAGGTAAGCGAACTCATCCCTGTTCGCCCTTGGGATGTGCAGCTGTTGCCTGACACGCAACGGGGTGGTTGGTACTACCGATCAAGCGAGTACGGCGAAATTGCACCAGCGGACATCTTGCATTTCCGCATGCCGGCGTTCCAAAGAATGCTATGGGGTGAAAGCCCCGTCATCCTGGCTAGGCGAGCGGTCGAGCTTGGATTCCGACAAGAACACGCTGGCCTTAGTGCGTTCCAAATGCCGGGGCTAGGCAAGATTGCGATCACAACGAAGGAAACCGTTGGTGGATCAGCAGTTAGGGCCATGCAGGACGCATTCCGGCATACCCATTCTGGTCCGGAAGGCATGCTCCGTCCGATCGTTGTGCAGAACGAAAGTGACGTAAAACAGGTTGGTCAGTCGTTGACCGACCAGGATTGGATTGCTGCTCGCCGGTTCTCGATCAACCAGGTTTCGCAGATGTACGGGGTTCCTCCTCAGTACCTCTACAACCTCGAGAACTCAACGCAAGAACAGACGGCGGAGATGTCTCGAGCCTACATCGACACATGCCTTGGTTCGTACTTGGCAAACTTCGCGGCCGAAATGACGATGAAGCTGCTTCCCTACGAGTCCGGCGGCAAGCGATACCGAGTCAACTTCGACACCGCACCGCTGATCCGTGGCACGTTCAGTGAACAAGTCAACGCCATCCAAACTGCTATTCAGACCGGCATCATGACTCGAAACGAAGGCCGAGCGATGATGGGTTACGCCCCCATTGACGGCGGCGATGAAGTCCTGATTGGCCCGAACATGCTCCCCGTACAACAGAACCAGGAGGCCGCGAATGCTGGAGCATCGGATGATGCAAGCGACAGTTCGCCCGAACAGTCGGACGATTGAAGGTATCGCTGTGCCTTACAACAGTCTCTCAGTGACACTCCGAGACCGCCCCCGCCCCTACAAAGAGCGGATGGACCCGGATGCCATGAAGTGGGACGACAACGTCGTGGCGTTGGTCCAGCACGACCCGCAGACGGTGCCGTTGGCACGAATCGGTGCTGGCACCATGCGAGTCTCAAACGCACCCGAAGGTTTGCGGTTCGAGATTGACCTTCCCGAAAATCGCACTGACATCATTGAAGCCCTTGAAAGAGGAGACCTCGATGGTTCAGTGAGCGTTGGATTTGTTTGCCAGGATGATTCCTGGCGACACAACCGTGGAGCGCCTTCTGTCCGAACGGTTCGGGCAGCGATGCTTCATGAAATCAGTGTGGTCTCGCGTGGCGCATACGCCAGCGCGCGTGGCACGCTTAAGGAGTCCTCATAATGAGTGACGACATTCGGAGTCTCCGCGAGCAGCGGGACGACCTGGCGGGCAAGATGAACGAAGTCTTGCTCAGAAACGACAGCATCGACGATGTTGAGTCCATCGAACTTCTCGAAAAGGGCGAAGCACGCCTGGCCGAGATCGACACGCAGATTCGTGCAACCGAAGCCAGGAACAAGGCCGAGGCCGCAGTCAAGAAGCCGAGTTTCGGTTTCACTGCATCTTCCGGTGCCGCTCCGCGGGAAGATCGAGCCTATCGGTTCGACATCAACGGCAACAATGTGAGAATCCTTGGCGGCGACCCTGACTACCGAGTTAACCCGCTTGGTCTTGGCTCAGACGGATCTGCCTCGACGTTCACTGCAACGGATGCCAACGGGCCAGTCGCGGGTGCCAGCATTCCGGTCGATCTGCTCGCGCAGATGATCCGGAAGCTCCCCGAACTCGCGGTGCTTCGCCAGAACTTTGGTGTGCGAACGTACAGCAACGATGTGGAGCTGCAACGTGTGAACGCGCGTATCACGATGACGGGCGATGCGTTCGTGCCTGAGTCGGGTGCGTACACCGAGAAGATTGGTTCCTTCGAGCGAATTCGCGTGCGCAACTTTAAGAGCGCAGCCCGCTCGAACGTCACCGAAGAATTTCTCCGGGATGCGCGTGGAAACGCTGTTCAGGAAATGCTCTTGCAGCACGCAGAAGAGCATGGCCTGTATTTCGACAACCAGTACGCGGTTGGTGTGGGCGAGGATCTTGGGCCGGAACCCGTGTTCCTGACTCCCACGAAGTGGGCGCTCGACTACGACGTAGCCGCAGGAAATGGGGCTGGCACCACTACTGCCGCAGACGCGCCGCACGCCGGCATCTTTGAAGAAACCCTGAGCATTGCAGCCGTTGACGGCAACGGTGCGGCCGCTGGAACCGCCATCACGACGGCGATGGCTCAACTTCGCTACGAAGAGATCCCCGCTCAATACTGGGGTGGCCTCAAGTGGATCATGGGCCAAGACACGTTTGCTGCGATCGCGTCTGTTTCCGACGGTAACGGTCGTCCTCTTTATCAGCCGTTGCTTACTTCGACGGTTGGGTCCAACAACTCGATCGGAACCATTCTTGGTCTTCCGGTCTCAGTCAGCAACAACCTTCCTGGCAAGGTTGCGGACAATGTTGCGGCCGTGCTGGTCCACACCGAAGACTACGGAATCTTCGACCGTGTTGGCTTCAGCCAGCAGATCGACCCGTTCACCGATTCGGCGATTGGCGAAACTCGATACCTGACTCGGATGCGATCCGATGGTCGATGGCTGCGACCGTTCGCTGCCGGCCAAATCAAGTGGGTCACCTGATCTTTCCTCTCTCGGCCCTCCCCTGCCTTCGGGCAGGGGGGGGTTTTCGGGGTTTCAATGTCGCACACCATTTCCAACCTGGCCGCTCACCCGTTCCAAGTTTCGGAATTCCGGGACCACTTGCGGCTTGAGATCACAGACGACGACCCGGCGGTTGCCCGGTCGCTCGACGCTGCCGTCCGTGCTGTAGAGCGTTGGACCGGGGTGATGACTCGGACGGCCGACGTGGTCCAGGAATGCGGCTACGCCATGCCTCCGTTCCGTGCAGAAGTCGCGTACCCAACTGCACTGGGAATGGTCAACCAGATCAATCTTGAAAGCGATGTGACCACCGACATCACAAGCAAGATGGCTTTGATCTCTGGACACGGTTGGGTCTACGCGATCCTCCGACCCAGGCACTACGTCGAGCGGAACTCGATCTATCGGTGGTCCTACTCAGTCACGCCAATCGCACCGTTCCCTGATGATTTGAAACTGTGCATCTACGGGATTGGCGCATCCTGGTACGAGAACCGCGAACAGATCCAGCAGAACATCAACCTGACCAAGCTCCCAATTGCGTATCGGTCGATCTTGGAAAGTTATCGGGACGGCATGCTTTGAATTCTGGCCCTGCTCGCCAACGAATCACGGTCAACTGCAAGTCGCCTGCTTCAGGGACTTCTGGGCAAGACGACTTCATTGGCGGCGCAGGCACTGCGTTTACCCGGTGGGCGCAAGTCAGAAGCATCAAGGGTCGTGTTGACGATGAAGGCATGCAACAGACTGAAGGGCGAAGGTTCTTCAAGATCAACATGCGTTACGACAGTGGAATTGGCTACGGGTGCGTGCTGACGTATCGGGGCCGTGAGTTACAGATCGAACGCATCGAAAACGTCCGAGAAATCAACCATGAACTCATCATTTATGCCTACGAGGTAGATTTGTGAACGACAGTGTGGTTTCCATTGCCATGTCAGAACGCATCCAAAAGGATCTCCAAGAGATGATCCGAAAGGGCGGCATGCATAAAACGGAAGCAAGGAAGGCGTCGAAGGTTGCCGCCGGCGTTGTCGATGACCACGGCAGAGCTATGTTCAAGTCGTTTGCGTACGCCTGGGGTTCAAGCAAGAGCGCACTGCGCGGATACACGACAAAGAAGGGCAAGACGTATTCGGCCCGGGAACGCTTTCGTGTGTGGGCAGGGCGGAAAGCCTCGATCAAGTTCCAGACGAAAAAAAGCCGGCAGACGGATTTCTGGCATCGTTCGATGGTTCGGTATCAGAACGGCGGCAAGGGAAACCCTTCGACGCTTTCGCATTTGATTGAGTTTGGGTCGTTTCATTATCGAACGCGGAGATTCAACCGTGCCGACAACATCAAACGAGCAGCTTTTAGAGACAGGCAGCGAATGGCGTTGGGTGTCTTGGAAAAAGGCTTGGCTTTAGCCGTCCAGAATGCAACAGCCGGCACCAAGATGGGCCTGGTTAAGTTCCGGAAAAGTGTCACATGAGCAGCATTCCTACAACGTGCTTTAATTTCCTTGACGGAATTTCGGCACTCAGCGGCGTTGAAATATCTCCGTACGTCAGAAACCATGACGCAGGATTCCCTGCCGTGGTGTTTTCTTTCAGTGGAGACGCTTTCCCATCTTCGATAAATGAGAACGCCGGCCCTAGGCTCGTCCGTTGGACTGCTATGGCATTGTCTCGAACAATCGAAGAAGCCGAGACACTTGGCGAAGCCATTGTTGCCGAGGCTCAGGCCGCACAAACTGGATGCGGTCCCCAGCGTGTTGTGGGTGTTAACCGAGAGTACGAGCCAGCCTACGATTCTGCCCGCCAAGGCATGTACATTCACATCACTGAAATGGAGTTCTTCGCATGAGCGTTGAAGCAACCGGCGCACGCCTCCAAGGCACCTTTACCCCGGCAAAAACTGGTGGAACCGTAATCAACTTTCTGATTACTGGTTTCAATATGAACGTCGAGGATCGGCCGCAAATTGAAATGACAAGCGCGCTCAATTCGATTGCCGTTGTTGTTCCAGGTAAGCGCGGCACCACAACTGTGACCGTTAACGCTCGTTTTGATCAATCCCAAATTACGCAGATCAACGACGATCTTCTCGAGTGTGGTTACGGATACCTGACAATCGGTGCAGTCCGAAGGCCGGAGGGACTAGCTACTGATTGCAATTTCGTTGCGGCAGTCGGCATAGGAACCGACGCTACGTTCGACGCCCTGCTTGGGTTTGGTGCTTACCTCATGGGGTACACCGTCGAAGGTTCAATGGATTCGGCCATTGATACGACGCTGAACTTTACCGTGGTCAGTACGGGAACCGCTATCGAGACGGAAACAGCATGATGTTCGAGTGTCGGAAAGAAACAATCATCGTTGGCGGACAGCAATTAGTCATTAGAGAACTGTCTGCCGATCAACTTGTTGGCCTCGATGAGTCTGCAATGTCACTGGTGCAGGCTGGAATCTGTTCTCCAGAAGTGACTATTCAACAGATCGGGTCGTGGCCCTCGTCAATCGTTACAGAGATTGCCAGTGCAATCAGCAAGCTGAATGGATTTGACAAGGGAAACGTCTAACCCCCGTCCGGTTAACTCAGCACCGGGTTGCTGAAAACCTTGGTATGCCGGTCGGGGTCATGCTGCGTTCGATGACTGGTCGAGAATACTTGGACTGGGTCCAGTACCTCGATTGGAAGAACGGTAAGCAAACGCCAGAGGAAACGCTAAAGGAGGTTCTCAAATGCCAGGCTCTCATTCAGTCGGTTCCCTCTTCGTAAACATTGGCGGTTCATCCAAGGGCCTCAAAAAGGCTTTGGGAAACGCCAAGAAAGACCTGTCTTCGTTTGCCTCATCTATTCCAGGGATGGGTGGCGGTGCTGTTGCAGGAGCCAGGGCGAATCTTCAAAGAGCGAACGCAAGAAAAGCGGCGTTGGACGAGTACGGCCGGCGAGGCCCAGGAAGAGTTAAAGGCAGCAGGCAACAATTTGGCAAAGAGATGGCGAGGACAGTCGGCGAACAGGGCGCGGCGAAAACGGAATTGAGTCAAGCAATGGCTGCTAGGAACATGAGGATTGGATTGGGTGTTTTAGGGGTGACAGTTGGTGCGGTTTCGGCACTACTTAAAAGAGGCTTGGGTTCCGGCCAGCAATCAATCCAAAAACACATGCAGTTCGGAGCAATGGGGCCGCAGGGCGGAAGGTTTGTTGAAGCGCAGGTAGAGGCTTTGTTAGCCCAACTGAGCCACGCAGAAACACCCAAAGGTTCTGAGGTTCTAGCCAAAGAAGCAGAGCGTGCAGTTCGTTGGGATGAGGTCGGAAGAAAATGGGAAGTGATAGCGGATAGGTTTGGAGACGTAGTGGTTGCATTTGCCGAGTTCTTGTCACCTAAAAACGAAGTCACTGTGCAAAGCTCGCAAAGGGAGGCTAGGGCTCGAGCAACTGCCGGCGGGAACCGTGGCGGATTTGGAGTCGGATAATGACTGTTGACCCAACCTTACAGCCAATAATTACTTTGACTGAATCGCCGGCCCAGTTTCGAGAAACTGATTCGGAACTGTTTCAACCGAACACAGTCAGCTTGTCTTTTCGGGTGGATTACGGACAGATCATTGACCCAAATGCCAAGGGAAGGAAACTGGCAGCTGTTTTGTCCGATATGAGAGACCAAAACTACCAGATTTATCTTGGTAGATGCTTGGCGTTAGGTGGCGTCCCATCGCCATCTCCTTTGATTCCTTACGGAGCGATGATCGACGCATCCTGGTCAATCAACGAGTTGATTACAGCTGGGGTTCCACCAATCGTTCGCCGAATAAACGGTGCGATTGTTCCTGGGTCTCGCCTCGTTTGGCAAGTAGATGTCATGCTCAGCTTGGTTGGCTACCAAACGGTTTACAACCGTCCGCACGCCACCGTGACAACGACAAGTTCCGTCCGGATGGCTGCTGCCTACCGTCTTGGTGCCGACTTGAAATTGCTGACAGAACAAGCGACTAGCCCCAAGCTGGGAGACCCAACGCAGAATGACAAATTCACTACAGGAGGTTGTTCGACAAATAGCAATGCCAGGATAGGCACCTATGACTCAACCAATTGGCTTACATATTTGAAGTCAACGATGGACATTGGCGGCCAAGAGGTTGATATCGGCGGCCAACCTATTTCGGTCCCAATCGAGCAATTGCATTACACGTTGCAGTTTGTAATCAGAAAACCAAACTTTGGCGAAGACATCATTCCCGGTGGACCCGCTGCGCCAAGCGGTTACGGGACAAGGTACGTTGGTTGCATGTGGGAACTATGGGGGCAATACCCCCAGTGGGCGTTAAACAAAAGAAACGCCGAAACCCTCTTTGGTTACGCTCCGGGAACTTTAGTTGTAACCAATGTCACGAACACGCCAATTGACGACGAGTTCGTTGTTTGCAATGTCACGCTTACCTGGGACGAGTGGGGACATTGCGAACAGGCTCCTTGGTCGTTTCAAGGAAATATGCCGCCAACAATTGAAGCCGGTACAGGCGACAGGAAAATCCTGAACGCCGACACTGTGTATTGGATCAACCCGCATCAAGAATGCTTCAATTGGGCATCGGCAGATTTCCCCTATGAAGCCTATGACTTGTTTTCTGAATCCATCTTGGTGCCGACTTTCCCGTGATTGGAACCCCCTGGCACAACCTCGCTCCGTTCAAGGTCATTTCTTCCCAGGCGATTACTGGCGAGAGTGGTCGTTGGGAATACACGGTTCAAGTCGTTGAGTACGGCTCCTCAGTGGATGATGTTCCTGATGTGCCTATCGTGCCTGCCGGCGGTCCAGTCGAATACAAGGCGTACAACATGTACGAGTACGCAAACACAACGACTTCGCACATGGGAATTGACCCTGCAACTTTGCCTGGTCTCTTCGAGCTGAAGCCCATTCCAAACGACAGTATCGTCCCGGCCTTTATTGCCGCCGGCACCGCGGCAGACGCGAACGCGACAAACGGCACAATGGTCATGCTTCTTTGGCCGAATCAATTTGACGGTACTTGCTGATGACTACCAGGGCTTGTTGTTGCAACAATGAACTCTGGTATCTGTCTGAATGCAGTTCTGCTGACCCTATTGCCCCTCGATATCTATTCAAGCGATGCGACATTTACGAACTAGAAACAGGGCAACCAAAGGCAGACTGCCCAGCAGACTATTCCCCCAACCCCTACATAACTTGGAACATCCAACGGCCTGGCTGTTTTTCGCCTTATGACGAAGTGTGCGGGAATTTTCTGCCAGCAAGTTCTTATGTGCCGATTGCCATGACTACTAATGCGGATTCGGAAGGATATCAATCTGATTATTCTCCCAATTTGCCAGTAGTGAATACATGCCAGTATTGCCCTGGCAGAGTTTGCGGATTCATACTAGGGGGGCCAGACGACATCCTTGCGTGGCTAACCGTTGACGATTGCTGTTCCGACGCTTGCGGGAACCAATCGAACGGCGTAGCTCTTGGTTGCGATCTAGTCACAAGCGAATGCGGGGTTACGCTTTCAACTGTAGCCAACCCAGGCGGTTTTTCCACCAGCACCGTTGGGTCATTCTCTGGTACGGGATTCCTGAGCGAATACTGGAACGCTTCGCTTTCTATGGTTGCCCCGACTTCATGGTCAATTATTGCTGACCCGGCAGGTGCCTACGGCACTTATCAGCTTTCTGCAAATCTTGGCTGGCAATTAGATTACACCGTCAATGTCCAGTGCGGGGGCAGCCGCCCATGCTTTTCTGGGTACCAATTGCAAGCGTTTACGATTACAGGCTCCAACACCGTTACTGCAACGGTCACCCCTTCTTCTTCGGCTTGCTTTGGTAGTGCAAATACCGATTTAACTGTTTCGGCTAGCAGCACCACTTTGGACGGCCCGGTTGTAAACGTCTGCAACACGCCAAACACAACAGTCAAGTGGCGAGGCGGCCTTAATCGTTCAATAAGTAACGATCTTGGTTGCGACAAGCTGATTCGTTGGGACCGCACTAATTACATCGCCCTTGCGTTTGTTGTAAAAGAACCAACCTTCACTTCAATCGGTTGTGCATTTAATCCGTCGTGGGGTTCTGGGACGAATTCGGGCGGACTTGCTTATCTTGAAATCCTCAACCCTCTTGGTCCTAGATCGGTTTATTGCCCATGATTCGGTCGAAGCTGTCAAAAATGAATGGCCTTGGCGATGTCGTCGAAGCAGCGGCGAAGGCCATCGGCGTGAAGGCAGTTGTTGATAAAATAAGCGAGGTGACAGGGAAGGATTGCGGATGCGGCAAACGCAAAGAAGCACTGAACGAAGCAGTGCCATTCAAGAAGGATCCACCCGATGACCTGTGACCCCACCCGAATCGAACTCAGCAACCTGGCAACTACCCAGGTCACGTTCACGGTCACGCCGGCGCCAGCCGACGCGACGAACCTTGTGTTCTCGGTGCCAACGCTTTCGATTTCCGAAACAGTCGCATTGACGAGCGGTACAGGATCAGCCTCTATCGGTTCGGTCACCGCCGACGACTATTCGATCTACGACGCAACGATCCAGATCGGCAGCAGTGCGGGTGCCACGGCCGAGGCCGTCATCGTCCCCACCACCAATCCTTCCGGTATTGGCGTAAACGTCTCTGGGTCTGATGTGACGTACTGCGCCCCTTCGGGCGGCGGCGGTGTCGCCGGCGTTTCGTCGATTATCGCTGGAACGAATATCTCGCTGAGTCCGAGCGGCGGAACCGGAGACGTGACGATCACCGCGGCCGGCGGGAGCGGTTCCGGGACTGTGACCGAGGTGACGGGTACGGCACCGATTTCGGTCACCTCTGGAACTACGACGCCGGCGATTACCCACGACACATCAACCGCGACCGCTGGGTCATACGTATACCCGTCGGGAATCAATATAGACGCATTCGGCCATATTTCCGTGATCCTTTCCGGTCAGGAACCATCGCCGGTGGCGGGAAGCACGGCAATCGTGACGGTCGGAACCATCGCCACGGGAACCTGGGAAGGCACCACGATCGGAACCGCGTACGGCGGTACGGGTGCGACTTCCGTTCCCATGGTCGGAGTGATCACCGCAGCAAACGCAGCCGCAGCCAGGACGGTGCTCGAGGTCGTGAACGTCGGGAGCTACACGGGACAGATCGAGACCGTAGCCGAGAAAACGTACACGCTCGATCCAGCCGCGGCGACTGCCCGAACGCTTTCCGGGTTGTTCATGAAGACGGGAGCGGACAGCTGCACCGTGACCGTCAAGAACGGATCGGCGACAGTCGTCACCGGGGTGACGGTTTCGACAACGACGAACACAATCGTAATCTCCAACAACCTCACAGTAGCTGCTGGCAATGATTTGGAAATTGAAGTCGATTCAATCAGCGGAACGCCAACGGATCTAATCTTCTCGTTGGAGTACACGGAATGACACCGCCTAACAAATGGTTATTTTTCCCGACGCAATCTGCGAGCGGCACTCCTCAGATGCAGATCACTACGACGCTGCAAACTGAGGATTCTTCTACGCAATGGCAAACGAATACCTCCGGATGGTCGATCTCTGGTGCTGATAACGTCGCAAACAACTACCAGCAGTACACAAGCGGAGACATTCGGCGATCAACTAATATCATTGACTGCCTGTTCAAAATTCAATCGGGTAGTCCAGACTACGCAAATGGTTCTGCGTGGAGTACCGCAAGAGCTGCAAGCGGGTTTATTCTTGCTAACTGTTCGATTGTCGTTGGTGGGAACACCTTCTCTGCCGTCAGCAGTGTGAGTACGAATCAATATGGCCCTCGATTGCGTTTTGTTTCCACCACCTCAGATGCAACATCTTTTTTCAACGGATTCAACGCGGGTGACTCTGTAGTCATAACCGCAGACTGGAACTAAACCATGAACACGATTCACCACTACAGCGCGTGCCTCAACAGCCTCAACCAGATGACGGCAACCATCAACGCAATTGCGTACGACTTCAAGGAAACCGCACCCCGAAACGAACTTGATCTCGAGTTGATCAACGGTCTCTTGGCTGCTGCTGCTGGCATGACTCAGGCGGCGGAAGACTTGAAGACCGTTGCGTACGATCCAACTCCGGAGGCGTGATCAATGCTTGAGGTTCTCACCCAGGTCATCGGAATGTGTATCGCGGGCGCGATCCTGTACGCCGCGCGTGAACTCAAAGGAATTTCCCATGCGGTTCGTGATCTTGATTTCCGTTTGTCTCGGGTTGAACGCTGGTTGCATGGTTCGGGGATTCAAGAACCTACCGAGCGATTCACTGACGACCCCAGGCCAGTTGAGAAGCGCGGCGGCGATTGCTCGCTCCGAGGCGACGGCACTTGAAGAGATTGCGGATCAGCAGGAAGGCGTGATTCGCAACATCATCGGGGCGGCCCAGGCCGTCACCGAACAGATTGGAGCCCCGGCTCTGGTTACTGGATTAGTGGGGGGCTTGGCGGGCTTTGCGGTGCCGACCCCTGGGCAGAAGAGAAGGGAACGAGTAGCGGCAGCAGAAGCGAAGGCTGGAACACCCCCCCCTAGGGTCTGACATGTCTCGAATTCTTGTTATAGGTGACATCCACGAACCAGCAACGCATCCGGGGTACTTGGCTTGGTGCAAACACCTGCATGAGAAGTGGGAATGCAACAAGGTCGTGATGATTGGGGACGTTCTCGATTATCACGCCATCAGTTTCCACGCTCGGGAAATTGACGCCCCGAACAGCGATCAGGAATACGACCTTTCCCACGCTGCTATCGCCCGATGGCGGGAAGCCTTCCCGGTTGTCGATGCCGTCTGCATCGGCAATCACGACGAACGGGTTCACCGCCTGGCCGCGTCGGTCTCGATCCCTGCTCGATTCATTCGTTCATTCAGTGACCTATGGAAGACGCCAGGATGGAATTGGGTGCGAGAGGCCGTGATCGACCGCTGCCTCTTCATCCACGGGACGGGATTCGGGGGCCAGCAGCCCGCAGCGACCGCCGCACGGGCCGCCATAATGAATGTGGCCCTCGGACACGTCCACAGCGTCGGAGGCGTCAGAAGGCTTTCTACGGCCTCTAAGGACATTTGGGGCATGGACACCGGCTGCGGCGTTGATATCGAGGCAGTCGGGATGCGGTACGGCAGGAACATGATCTCCAAGCCTGTGCTGGGGGCTGGAGTCGTCCTGGACGGAGAACCGATCCATTTCGCCATGCCGTGCCGGCGGGGGCAAGAGTTCCACCGATCCCGATTCCGAAGGAAGAAGCGATGAGAACCGAGCAGGAGCGAGCAATCCAGCAGATCCAAACCAGGCTGATTGAGGAGGTCGGGGCAGATGCCGTCGTGATCCTGTTTTCGAAGACGAAGAGGAACAGCACCACCACCCACATCCACACCTGGGGGAACGTCTTGGCTTGCCGGGGCCTGGCGGAAGAAGGCTACGGACACTTGTGCGAGGGTGAGGCAGCCGAAGAAGAAGACGACGAGTAAAACAAAACCGCCCTCGTCGGGAAAGACGGAGGGCGGCTTCGGAACCGAAGCGGACGATGGAGAACGCTCGGGTTCTACTGGGTTCGTGGGGAGGAGTCTAGCATGCTCCATCCCATTGTCCATCTGGTGGCTTCAGTTTTCTGCGAATCAGGCCGGCGTGGAGATCGTGGTGGCATTGGTTGCAGACCGGGGCGCAATTCGCAGCTTCAAACACTCGATGCGGGGCTTTGACTACTGGCTCGATGTGATGGACGGTTTCTGATGCTCGGTTCCCGCATGAGCGACAGATAGGTTCTCGACGAATCATTATGTCGCGAAACTTCCGCCATCGCCTGGTGTGCCGTGGATCTCGACCCGCGAAGACATCCCGATATCTCATGTGAGCAGGTTCCAGAGACGGACGAACGCCAGTTCGGCCTGAGCAGGCACGACGGCATTTCCTAACGCCCGCAATCGGTCCACCCGATCGGGAAGCCCATCAGCGTTTCGACCCAGGCTGGAGACAGTACGGGACGGTTCCCAGTCTGCTTGAGCTTCTCCTGGTCTTGCGGGCCATGTTCGGTAAATACGCAGGCGTTCAACGGCAGCGAATTCCGTCGGAACTGACTCGGCCCTGCCGTGTTCGATGCGTCCTGCGTCGTTGGCGTCGGCCAAGCCTGCAGCTTCCCCTGCGGCTTCCCGATATCCCTTCCGATCATCGCATCCGCTTCCGCTTTGTCCATCCCCGCCTCGACTCCCTTCCGTAGCAGCCTCACGTTCCCTTCGTGGGGCCTCATCGTGCAGTCCGGAGTCGGCCAGCCCGAGGATGAACACCCGTTCTCGTCGATGCGGCGCGCCGACTTCCTCCGCTGTGTACAGGCCGAACGCACATCGAAAACCAAGTTTTTCCAAGTCTGCAAGGACATCTCGGAGACCGAGTGTGAGGTGTCCAGCCACGTTCTCGAAAAACACTCCTCGAGGTCGAGCAGACTGGATGAGTTCTCCAATGACGGGCCACAGATGTCGCCTATCGTCCTCGCCTCGTCGTTTTCCGCAGACTGAAAAGGGTTGGCAAGGATATCCCCCTGATATCCAATCAATTCCAGTGATGGATTCGATGGGAAGGTCTCGGAGATCTCCGCACCAAACAGGACACTGATCCATCCTCCCTTCTTGCATCGCTTTTCCCAGACACGCGACGGAGAAGGCTTCCCTCTCCACCATGCAGACTGTTCGAGGTGATCTGCCAACCGCTCGAAGTCCGGCGGAGAGTCCGAGATCGAGTCCCCCGATTCCGGAGCAGACGCTAAGAATGTGATCCACATGATTGCCTCTCAAATTGGTAGTTCCCAGTCTTCCACGGTCGTGATCGTGATGTCCACGCCTGGCTCGATGTCATCCAGCGAGTAAGGACTCACCGGGGTTTCCACGTCAAAGTACTTGATGAGCGAATCGTCTTCCAAGATTCCGGCCCGGACAAGAGCGTCGAACACACTCTTGACCGGGCCGTCGATGTCCCGCCGACGCCGGTCGGGCCACCAGATTTGAAGGGATAAACGATACCCCTTCCTACTTATCAAAGCCTCCTCGCCTTGAAGTAGTTCTGCTGCTTCCTTCTCCCAGGCACGCATCTTCGGCGTTTTAATCAGCCGCAACCCCTTACCCATCTTCACCGGCATCAGCCGGTGGTTCCCGGTCGGGGGAAGCGGAAGTTTGTAACGCCGGCGTGGATCACTCACCGCACGCACCGAGAAGCTCGCGTTCAGCATCAGCCGCTGCGTCAAAGACCCTGTTGTAAAACTCTTTCACGTTCACCAAAGTCAAATCAGAAACGCACATCGCCGACCATTCTTCGGGCATTTCGATCACCACCATCATCGGGTGATCTCGAAACACAATCGCAATCGCTGCATTCTCCGATTCAGCATCCCACTCCAGGTGAATGCTCATGATCCGGGGAATCTGCCTGGCGAGTTGGACGCAATATGTCCCTAGCACTGCCACCATCGGGTCGTACGGTTGTTCGCCCACGTTACGAGTTAGAAGAGCTGGCTTTTTCATCGTCTATTCCTAAATCATGAAATACCGAGCGTTCTTGGTAGTCCCAGATTTACGCAAGGCATTCTTTGAAAGTAACAGTCGCATTGCACGCTGCATGCGAACTGGTGTCAATTCACACTTCGCCCGGATTTCCCCGCCGGGTATCCCATCAAACACACTATCAGCAAGCATCTCCCGTTCGGGTTGAACTCGAGAGATAAATGCAAGGATGGAATCGGCATCGAGATCCAGGCCCGTTCGCTTTCCGACCTTCGAGACATTCGTGGTCGCGTCGAATCCGTCGTCGGTCATCCAGCAGGCAATCTGTGACTCGATCTCCGGGAATCGACCGGTGCCAGTGATCACCCGCACCTCGTCCTGGTCGGGAGCTTCCGCCACTTCCTCTTCTTCTTTCGCCATCCGAAGCGTCAGAAGTACATCAGGGTTCTGAAGGAACGCGCTGGCTCCTCGAGCCTGACCGCCGGCCTTCCCGGTGTGATGCAGCATCATCAAAGCACAGTCGCCTTCACTGGCGATTCGCTCCATTGCGATCATCGCTGCCAAGACTTCCGAGTTGTCATTCTCACTGGTCAACGCCATGAACCTAGTGATCGGGTCGATGATGACCAGATCAATAGAAAAAGCATCGACCATGTCGATGACCGCGTCAATCCAGAGCTGGCGTTCAAGAGCATTCGCCGGCGTGATGCCGGGATGCCGGCGATCGTACAAACGGAACCAATCGAAGTCGCAGTCGTTGCGGCCGTCCTTCTCCGCGGCACGACAGATCCCTTCGTCTGTCATGTCAGAGAAGAACGAGTTCCACTGGTATGGGGCTTCTTCACTGAAGACCAGCACGTTGCACGCTTTGACCATGCGATCCCGCAGCATGAAGTGCGAGTATCCCGTGGTCGAATCGTGCGCCTTCGCAATCGTTCGGATGCAGTCCCTCACCCAGGTTGATTTCCCCGCCTTCGGCGCACCGGAAACCAGTGAGGTGAAGCCCCGATACGCGACTCCCGGAAGAATGGCTTCGGGAGGTACAGACTCCACGCGAGAAGCAGCGGAGCCACTGATCGATGGTGGGAACTCCCACCGCACGATCTCCTCACCTTCCTTGGTTTTCATTTCCTTGATTGGCATCGTCTGTTCCTAGAAATTGCTTTCGAGCCTTGCCCACCAAAGCCCCAGTGACTTGGCGAGCGAACAACTTCGACTCTTCAGATATCTCGTTTCGATAGATCAAAGCGTAGCGAGCGACTGTCCCGTTCGCAATTCGCATCGAATCCATCACTTCTTTCCGTTGGCATCCCCTCGCCAAGCACAGCCCGACAATCAACGCCATGGCACGCTGCCTGGTCGCGCCGTCGCCATACTCTGGACCGAGATCGGCCACTCTCCGGGGTGAAACCATCCAGAACTGGTCGCAGAGTTCGTAACTATTTGCGATCTCTCGAGCGATCCGTTGGATGAACGCATGTCGGCCAGGACGGAGCGGGCCATTCCACGAAGGGTTCTCGGTCAATGCTTTCCACTTTCGCTTCAAACAGGTTGCAGGCGAGCTGGACTAAATAGGGATGTTGTCGCTCAACACCTTGACCTTCTTCAGATTCAGGAAGTCGCCGCTCTTCTTAAATTCGGCGTCGATCATCGCGCCTTCGCCGGCGGAACGCAAGGCTTCAGCATCCTTATCCCATGCCGAAGCCCACTGCCTGGTCCCGTTTGATTCGATGTTCGCCCGCACGAAGTTCCCCTTGTCTTCCAAGCTGATGACCTTCATGCCAGGCCCCCCGGTCTTTTGCTCCTGCTTCGGCTGATTGAATACCGGGGTGCTTTCCTCAGTGGGCTTGCCGGCGATGCGGTTAAGCATTTGAAGGTGAGCGTTGGTCGCGTGTTCGATCTCTTCGCTTGGATCTCTCATCCCAGACTCAATCAGACTCTTGATGATTGCCAGGGTTTCAATTCTGCGTTCTCTGTTCGACATGTCAGATTCCTCTGTTTTCAGGGCCTTTTTCGGGCCTGTTAGGTGGCCGGTCGGTTCCGATATCGGTGCCGCGACTCTATCCGACATTCGGGTTATCCGCATCGGGTCTTTTCCGGAAATATTCGAGGTCGGTCGGGGGTTGTTCGGGTCCAGATAACGGTAGCCGGAGAATCCTTTCTGTGGCGTCCGGATGTCATTCGAGTAGATATCCGGCTTTGATTCTCAAGCGTCGCACACGGCCGATACGGGCGCCCGGTGACCTGGTTGGCGGTTTTGACGGCCTGAAAAAACTTCGGAACGGCATGAAAAACCCGCGTCGATCGGAGTGCGATCGACGCGGGCGCGGGGGCTTCGGGATGTTCGGGTGGTCTATCGTCCGTGGGCGGCTACCGAATATAGGTTGACCCGAGTCGGTGACGTACAACGGATGACATTGAGAAATTCCGTATCCGCCAGATGGCTCGTCCGATTCGGTTTGTCCGGTACTCCACAACCCCGAAAGGTCGCCACTCCATCATCGATCATGTCCCAGATTTCCTGCTCATCGAATTGGTTCTCGTCAATGTCGTGGGCAATCTCATCAACGGCGCACTGGTAGGCTTCATACCATCCGTCTTCCGGGTCGCCGCCCATGACGATGACCGCACCGACGACGCCCCACTGGTTGACGACGAGATAGCAGATGCCATCCGGCCAATCGACGTAGACATTGGTCGTCGATCCGGTTCGTCCGTTCAAGTAGTAATCCACTCTCATTCCGGGGTCACTTTCAATGATGCGAGACGGCCGTAACGGGTCCGCAGTTGATGAATGTAATTGGCAGCTTCAAACCGCAGAACGAGGAAGCTCCCGCCTTGCCCGCATTTGGAAAACCACACAATCCGAACGTGCGTGGTATCGGGCTTGCGACCTGCAATATCTACGTTTTTCCATCGTCTCAAGGGATTCATTCGATTCCTTTATTCATGCATGAACGGGGTAGACCACATCCGTAGCGGGATCGGCGCAAGCGGTACATTCACCACAGTGAACTTTCGATACGTTTCGCCCTTTGCGGCGATACGTCGTCGACGCGACGGCTGGACAGACGATAACGCGCCGCCCGGTCGCCTTGCGACGTTCAGACGCGACATTACGAGCGTCCTGGATACGGTCCATCGGGGTACGGTCCATCGATCCAGCGACGGTCGAGCAGGCGCCGGAATAATCGATCCACGAACGGGTATCGCCCGTCGGGATCGATAGCCGGACCGCGATCGTATCGGGGAGCGCATCCCGATAGCGCTCGACTCGTTCGGGGTCTTCAATCGGGAAGTGAATCGGCGTATCCGCATCGTGGAGCGCTTGAAGCATCTTGACGAATCCGGCCGGGATCCGATCCGGAACCGATCCGAAAGCGGATAGGCGGAACCATGGCAGCCGATAGCGGCGCTGGCGAAGCTCGGCATCCGCCTGATAGATAACGTCATCCGGATCGGTTTCCTCTATCCGATCAAGCTTCGCCTTGAGGTTCTTCCCCTTCCAACCCGATTCGTGGGTTGCTGCATAGCAGCGACCGCAGCCGGGAACGGCGAACGGTGAATCCGATTCTGGATGCATGGCACAGCCGCGCCAACAATTCTTCCCGCCACTTCTTCCCATATTGAGCGAAGCATTGCCGGGAACAGCTTTGGAGAACGTCCCGAGAACGGTACGCGGTTTGGATGGTATTTCGGCAATTCTCATGATCCGATGATCCCGTATCGGATGATTCCACCGATGCGATCGGCGATCGCATGAATTCCGATCATGTGAATATGGAACATCCTGGTCGTCCCAAGCGGGGCGTCTGGATCGGTGACAATGACATGCTTTTCGCCGACATAAGCCTCTATCGAGCCGCGGTCCGGATTTCTCCAAATCGCCATGGTTGAACCTGGAATCCGTCTCGGATCCGGTTCCAGCTTCCAGCCGGCGACCTCGCCGATAGCGGTAACGAGACCGCAGGTGATCGAGTGGCGTAGTTCGTTGGCGTTCATCGTCTGATCCTTTCATAGGTTGGAACGGTTGCGGATCCCAGTTGATCCGCACTCCAACTATATCGGTCAATCCGATCAGCTTCAATAGCATCAACCGAAGACAAACGTAAACAGCCGTTTGAAACGGTTGCTTGAAACGTGCGCTTCGAACGCTTGTTTGACGTTCTGGCGATTTCTGGAAATCTGGCTCCCGATAATCTCAAACATCCGGAATGTGGATGGTTCGGGCGCGGCTAGGGCCGATAACCCCCCCC
>Ga0181419_1000201_pt1 | contig 20572 bp, 31 predicted proteins | sample 42SPOviralmetaG_FD_130144 | JGI IMG/M metagenome (GOLD analysis project Ga0181419, IMG submission 130144) | Marine viral communities from the oligotrophic San Pedro Time Series (SPOT) site, San Pedro Channel, CA, USA - 42 SPOT_SRF_2013-04-24 | ecosystem: Environmental > Aquatic > Marine > Strait...
ATGCCCGAGCGGCGCTATTGGCGAAGCTTCGGACCATTCCACGGGGGCCGATAATAAGAAAGGCGGGTCAAGTGCCCGCCCTTTTAGTATAGTTAGTTAGTTATATATAGTAATAACCTTATATATAGTAATAATAGAGGTATGTTAGGAGCGTCGGACCAAAATAGGAGCGGGGGAGTTACCCCCCAACCCTCTCACCATGCGCGGTTGAAGAGATACCCACCCTCGAATGTGTAGTCGTGGCGAAGGTTCCGATCCCAAGTCGCCTCATGATCGATGACAATGAAGTGTGGTACTTCTACATCGAAGTTGTCTAGGAAGTTCTCGACTACCTCACGGATAGACCCGAACTCGCCGCAGTATGCGTCCTCGAAGTACTCGATGTTCTCCACACCGTTATCCTCAACGAATGCAACGATCGCCTCGTTGTCATAACCGTCGTCGGTCAGCTCTGCCCACTTCTCATATGATCCGTTGAGGAAGTATTTGTAGCCATAATCTTCGATGAACTGTCGGCAATCCTCGAGCGGATATCCTTCGTCGTTGATCAGGTTGGAGAGGTAGACAAGGACCTCAGGTGGTAGGGACTGGATCCACTCGGCGTTGGTCTCTTCTTTGACGATGAATGATCCGTCTGGTGAAGTCTGAGTGTCGATCATCTCTAGGATCACGGAGGTAGGGTTTGGTAGTGAGATCATACTATGGGAAAATGATGGATGGGGGTTTTAGTGGACGGTTGTCGGACTGGTCCGATGGACGCCAGGGGCGTCAGCTATAGACGAATTCACCGTAGGCCAGGAAGTCGTTGACCTCCTCGTCGGTGCGGACGTCCCAGTCGCCGATGTCCATGCCGAGGTAGACCGCGGTGTAGACCTTAGCCGCGGAAGATGAGGCGAAGAGCACCTCGAGCGTTGGGAGGTTATTGTAGTTTTCGCCCGTGTATCTCACAGAGATGATGTCTGAGGTCTCGAGTTCGGCCTCAGCCGTGATCAGTCCGTGGGCCTCCCAGATGTTCTTGACGCCTTCGCATACCATATCGTATGATGCCTGGAATGGAGTGGAGATGGAGGCAGAGGTCATAGTGGTTTTGTTCATGAGTCTAATATAGGGCTTTTTAGGCCAAAAGAACAGGGCTATTGGGCCGGTTTCCCGACTGACTGGATCAGGAGTTCTCGTCGAGGTACTCGGTGAGTTGTTCGTACATATCGATGAAAGTTGGATCGGTGATGTCCAACATCTCACGGATCTGACGTTGGGTCTCCAACCACCCACGGACCTGATCTTCGTAACCACCCTGACACTCCCAACCGTTCCCTTCGTTATAGACACGGTTGTCGGGGTCGAGTTTGGAGTTCAGGATCTCGGTGAGTTGGGTGGTGGTGTAGGTCATTTCCTTTTTGTCGTTGAGACAATACTACACGAAAAACCCCACCTTTGGGGGCGGGGTCGGACGGTTTGAAAATTGGTTTTAGCTCAATGAGCTCAGGATGCCATCAGGGTGTTAGGTGTGCGGCGTCCAAGGAACTTACCACCTTTGGCGTAGAAGGCGAAGGTCAGTGGGCGGGCGTTCCCCGTCTTGTTCTTTGAGATGTAGGCGTAATCCGCGCCCAGACGCTCACCGCACTGCTCGAGATCTGTGGCCAATTCATTAACCAAACCCACCTCAAACTCGGTGCAGTTGTTGTTGAAGGTAGGCAGGTACTTTGAGTAGAAAGACATAGTCAGGAAAAGAAAAGTTTGGTAAGGTTAGGTATATCTAGTGTCTGTCTGAGATGGTCCAGGTGTCCCAATCTGAAGACGCGATGCGTCCATCCCTGATGGCCTGGCGTCGTTCGTTCTCCTTCTGGAGTTGGATCCGAATCCTGTCCATCGCCCGGGACATCGTTGAGTCGGGGGCGGTCGGGCTGTGTAGGAAGATCCCATCAGATGATCGGGTCAGAGTCGAAGTGTTTTTGTTCATGAGTCTAGTATACTTCAGATCGGGTCAGATTGACAGGGCTTGTGGGCCACTACCCCAACTGGCTGACCTGTACCTTGATCCGAGCGTGGAGGTCTTCGGCCTCGGCCAGGATCATGTCGCATCCCTCGAGTGATCCGTTGGGACGCTTGCCCAATAGGATCTCGCCCTTGATCAATGTCCATTTGGTCACCTCAGCGCTGAGGGCATCGACCAGGCGTTCCTGTTCGTAGGGTGTGAGCTCGAGTGTGAGTGTTTTGTTCATGAGTCTAGTATACTCCAGATCAGGTCAGAAGGACAGGGCCTGTGGGCCAGAGCCTCAACCGGCTGAGATGGTCTCGCCTTGGGCGTCAACGCCGACCCACGCCATGGGCGTACCAACGTGAGGGCAGCGCCAGATCACGCACTCCTCCCCAAACGTCTGAGCCATGCGGAAGGCGTGGTTTATGTCCGTCGCCCACTGACACCCGTGTTGGTCGAATGTGGTCCAGGCGCGGGGTTGAACTGCGAAATCTGCGGTGGCCATCAGGTCATCTCTCTGTTATTACTAATATAGGGCCAAACGCGATAAAAGTCAACCAACGGTAGCCAGAGGGGGGTCCGGCTCGTTTGACCGCCCCCCGGCCGTTTTAGGATGCGCCAGCCCCCTACGCGCGCGGGCCGTTTTTCCATGGGTTAGGGCATAATCATCTTAGAAAATGATATGATCTCAAGGAAACCAATCATCACCACTACGTCCCATGATTTCGTCCTGATGAAATAAGGTACGGCTAATCCGTCCCCCACGATATGAAAGATCACGCCGATTGTTGTGTTAACGTGGAGAACAATGAAATACCCCAATATAACCGCTCCGCTCCCAATAACCCTTGCGGTTTCATCTAGAGAGAGATTCATCCTTATGTCTCAAAGTGTGTGGTATATTTACTAGCGCAGTTATATACATCATCCAGTATCTCATCTAGAGTTAGTGAGTTATTCTCTAATTCTTTTATCTCTACCCCATCCGAAGGTAGGGTGCCATTAGGTACACCAAGTCTGTTCTCCCAATATAACACCAAGACATCGGACTCGGTGCGCAATGAGTTAAGTGCTTGGAGTATGGGTTTATTTAGGTCGGGCGTCATATATCACTCCTCGTCGTATATACCCCAGATCCGCACAACATCCTCTGGTTCAATGCGATTAGCGTATAGATCGTAAAGGGTGCGAGTGTCTGTGTTGTCCATACCCAACTCATATAAGATGTCCACCAGATATTTACCAATAGTAGGGTAACGTTGTAGCCATGGATCATCCTCGCGTAAGGCATCGCTTACTTCGATCTCTGTCATTTGATCCTGTGGGTCTGTTCGTAGTCTCATTGATAAGATCTCCTTATGAGTGGGAATGTCGGCGGGTTATCCCGCGTTAGTTATGCTCAATCATATTACCATCAACTGCGCCACGCCAATACACCTTAATGTCAAAACCTTCTGATAGTTGTTGGATCAGAGACCCCAACTGATGGAGCTCGACGACATTATCGCACTTCAACTCTACCTCGTATCCTTCCTCTGAGATGAGATATGCGGCACTCCGGGTGATATCTAGGCGTACCTCTACGATATCTTCGTGGGCGCCAATCGTGTCAAGGAGCTCAGGGTTGGTAGGAATCATGGTGGGTTTGTTTCGTATGAGACTAATATACTATGGATAGGGGTCAAGTGACAGGGCTATTAGGCCACTTTGATGGGTGGCTTATCCCCCATCCACTTGGCATCCAACCAACGCCCCGCCAATTATCCCTGCAGGAATCGACCAGATCCAGTTCTTCTTGGTGGCTAGCGTACCGCCTAAACCTCCACCTGCGATCCCTCCAAGTATACTACCTTCGACGCACGAATTGTCATCTGGAGGATGCTGGGGGGAGTGAGTGCCACGTGGGCGATACGTCTGTCGCGCACTTCCCGGTGCGCATGCTACCTTCTGCCGTTCGTAATATTTCCTAACCCGACCAGGGTTAGAAGGGCCAGAACCTGGGATGTACTCCTCGCGATATACTTTCTTGAAGCAATCTGTACTCTCCATCCCACCGCCTCGTGAGTAATCGGCTAAGGCAGGAGTTGGCAATCCTAGGGTGATTAGCGCAAGGGCGCCGATAACTTTGGTTAGTTTGTTCATGATCATAGTTTACCGGAAACAACACCTGAGTTAACAACGTAAGAATAGTCGTCAAGAGTACCGTCTTGGAGGCACTTTAGATGCCATCGAGTTATCTTCATGCACCCTTCATACTCAAGAGAGGTAAGGAAGTTGGCCCCGAGAGGGTTCTTCAATATGCTAGTATGTAACCCAAAGGTTGTCTTCTTAATGTAAAATGCTTCGTCGATCCACTCGACATCTTCGGGGATCTCCTTCTCTATTGTTGGGGTGGGGCCGAGAGACTGGAGCAGCTTGGGATCTACATAGCCCTCCTTCTCTCGCTCTTGAGCTGTGTCTAACATCTCCTCATGTGTCATCTGAAATCTCCTGTTCCTCTTCGTCTTTCTTCTTATTAAACCCAAACGGGCCGTCTTTCTCTTCTAAAGCTAATCTTAAGGCAACAGTGCCGACTGCCTCCATCACCTTAAGGATGTCTTCAGACTTTGCGCCTTCTCCTAGTTCTTTTGCTACATACCAGTACTTTGGCCAGAACGTTTGGCCGGCTAGTTCGTAATCTTCGAGTGTGAGTAGTTTCATTGTTAAGAGTTTGTTAAATTGATGGTTTCCCGGCGCTTTAGCGTAACATTAAGAGTCGCGACTACCTCGCCTCCACATTGCATCTGCGATCGCCCTAGCTTGTGCTCTATCGGCAGCGATCTGCTCAGGCGTCCTCACTGGGGCCTTGTAAGGTATGGCCCATTTGATCTTCCCAGTACCTGGTTCTCTCTGCCATCCCTCATCAAAGATCGTTGAGATTAGCTCTAGTGCTTTATTCTCACGGGAGATCTTTGTGGCTGGACGTTTAGCTTTAGGGATGGAGTCATGGAGTAGGTTATCTAGCTCCCTGGAGTCCTTAGCGTAACCTGATGGAGCCATCACATACCATATATTGTATTGGGGTGATTCGCCCTTTGAGTTTGGGAACGGAGTCTTGTAGAACTCGATTAGCTCGAGTAACCTACGTTCCACAATGCCATCGTCGGGTAGACCTAACTTAGGGATTGATTCGCCATTCTCTCCGTAGCGTCTCTCTAGCAGATCCTGAATGGAGGCCTTGAGACGCGCGGAGTCGGGGTAGGTCCGGGGAGCCATAGAGCTTAGTTCCTTTTGGAGTTATCACTATCATACCACCGACAAGGGCGAGGCGTCAAGGCGGCTAGGGCCACCTCTCGATCTGGCCAACCCTTCTCAACTTCTGAGATGTTGTAATCCCCCACGACCAAGTTTGTGTCCTCGGACTTATGGCATCCGCGTCCGACGCATATACTCATGGTTTGTAACTCAACTGATATAAAACTAACGACTCCAGGTATGCCATCATATACGGTTACCTCGTCGCCTACTTCATAGGAACTGAAAGATTTACTCATTAGTCTAAAGTCCTTTAGTAACTAACTAACTAAATTATATCATATCTCTCATGGAAGAGGAAGAAATCCTTGGCGTAAATCTTGACGAATTATCCGCACTTTTTGACAGCAACTCGTTCTTAGGTGGGGAAAGCTTTGGCTGGGGGCTGAGCCCTTATAGAAATGTTGTCCTTAATGATGATGGTGTCATGGTCAAAGACGAGAGTGTAGTGCTCTATATTGATGCACTCGGCGATGCCAACCTCTCATCGAAGATGTGGTTTTACCAGAAGAAAGACCCACTCGATGCATACGATGAACCCGAGTTCTCTAAGGAAAACTTATTTGTTAAGGGGCTGGGTAAGGCGATCCCGGGTGTCCCCCCGTTTGGCATAATCGCTTTGCCTTGGTACGAAGTAGAGAACTACGATGGAGATCTTAAGGTTCTTAAGTTCCCTGATGACACCCCTGATGGATTTGTGCCATGTAACGGTAACTTCATTGAGATAGATGGGCGGGAGTTTCAGTTACCTAACCTTGTACTACGAGTAACACCTTCTAGGGACGAGGCCATAAACGACACGACCGAGTACTTGGCTCCTCCAGGATGTACGTACATGATGAGACTGCCTTATGGGATGAGCGCAGAAGGGCTAATTGGTAGGAGTGATTCTTACTTCAGGCAATATAACGAGATCAAGGGCAAACTCATAACATGGGGGAACCCTGCGAGCCCATTTAGTACCAGTAGGTTCTTCTATTAGCCTGCATTTTTCCTGGCGCCCCGCGACGCGGCCTCGGAATGCGCAGCCTGCAGGTTGACCGGGCAAATTAAAGCTCGCCAGGTGGGGGAAGACTTGGCCAGGGTGGGATTGTCACAATTTGTTGATACAACCAGCAAACAAAATTACCGTTTATAGACACTTGATAGAACTTACTAAAATATAAATATGTGGGCCTTACTCTTACCCGTTGCTAAAAATGTAGTCATGAAGGCCGTTGAATCTGATCAGGTAAAATACCTTGTGGTTGAAATCCTCAAGCGTATTGTCGCCAAAACAGACAACGACCTCGATGATCTTGTTGTTGCTCAGTTAGAAACTGCGCTATTCCCTAAGGGTTCTGCTGAAGCTGAATAGTGGGGTCACCCCACATAGCCTTACAAACATTTGGAAGTTCTTGCTCTAGGATCGTTTTACATCCTAGGGCGATATCCATATGTTCTTTTTGTGTACCATTAGCAGACCGGAGATCAATGTAATGCAGCCAAGAACGTACCGTACCAGTCATATAAAGCCTAGAAGGCGTAGCAATTGGCAAGAAAAACCTAGCGCATTCCTTAGCGACTCCTTTATCCAGCATTTTGTTATAAAGTTTCTTCGATTGTTCAATCAGGACTGAGGCTTCTTCATACAATTCCGCCTTAACTTCAAAGGATAGATCGTTTGTGGAGTTCTGGCGGTTTTTAGTGTCTTGTCGCCGGAGTTCTGGGATCTCGACATTTGTTAATGCATTAACATCTGCGTATCTTTGCGAGAACTCTTGGAAAGAGAACGATCGATGGCGAAGGATCTGTGCTGCGATACCTCGATTAGTGTTAATCTCCATGCACATACTGGCCATCTCAAATGGACTCCAGTGGCGATGCTTGATCAGATAACGTACTAACTTATCAGCCGTATCGTAGTTACCTTGGTTGGATGGGTTGGACACACGCGCCATGTCCGAGATGAGATGCTCTGCATCTGGTGTGACCCATACAAGTTTTACAGACATAAAAAGAGGGCGGTTGATTACCCTCTAATTATATCATAGTTTATCTAGGTGTGCAAACAATGAGTCTTGTCTCGATCTTATTGTTACTGTCGTACGTAATAGTTTCTGTGGCTGCGATTACACCACCTGCGCCTCCTCTTTTGTAGACAACAGTGGTAGGTCCGTGATTTGCGGTCATGCCAGCATGCTCTTGGTAGTCATGTTCTGGGATTACAAAATTATCTGTGGGGTGCGCCATGGCTAGTGAATAATATACTTAACTTTAAACTCTAGGTTTCGATTCTTACTGTGTCGCCATATTTGATATCCTCGTTCTTAATCCCTCCGGGTGATATACACCAAAGCAGCGGAGTATCCGGTTCCTTCCATGTCATAGGAGCATATCCGTCGGTGTAGATGATACCTAGGGTATTGGTATAAGCGTTCTCTGCGGATATCTTATTTAGTTCTGCCATGATAGGAACAAAGCTTGTACCTCCTAATCCTACAGGTTTGGGAGGACTATCGAGATCTTCTATGTTACCTTGTGGATATAGTTCTGTATCAAAGTAATAGAGATAGCCGGTAGTTCCTCTTGTAGAGTTAATCGCGAAGAATAACTCTGATAAGAAGTTTTGCAATAGTCCTTCATCTACTGAGCCTGAAGTATCAACAAACGCCGCAATATGCACTTTATTGCCCCCAACATCGTCTATATACAAACCGTCGTGGATGAATCGTCTATCGTATCCCTCAAAATCCGCTCTTGATTGAGTTACATACTTATACAGCGCGTCTTTCCAGTTGATTGTGGGATCGAGTAATTCCTTAAATATCCTTGCCATACCGGATCCTTTCACACCGGCTTGTTTCATCTTAGCGATAGTCTTTGCCTTATTGATTATATTCTCCCATTTAGACTTGTTGCTTACTTTACTTTCAGCGGGTCCATCTTCACCTGGCTTCAGGCACTCATTCACTTTACCATCTCCATACTTATCAGAGATATAATTTTTATCTTTGTCTTGCTTATCTTTGAGTATTGAGTAGATCTCTCTCACACTCAGATGCTTCAGATCGTCATCAAACAACGCCTCTTTAGGCAAAGAGATCTTATTATCCTTAATAATACCATTCACTACTATGTCTGCTGCGATATTCGCAAGCATCATATCTTCTAGATCTTTTGTTCTTTCGATGTGACAAAGAGCCATATGAAGAGTCTCATGTAGAAGTACTCCGTTGAAGTTATCTTCTGTCTGTGAGCACATCCACTCTTCGTTAATGAGTAGAGTAGTGCCATCAGTGGCAGCTGTTTCAATAGCATCTGTAAGTTCATATTGTGTATGAAGAAGGATTGTACCAAAAAATGGGGATTTCTTGAGGAGTTTTACTCTTGATTTTACAAACTTTTCTTCAAACTTACTCATTTCAAAAGTTCCTGGTACTTGTTCATAAACGCTTTAGTTTCGCTATCTTTAGCCACGAGCTTAACAAATGCTCCTTGAAGATTCTTTGCTTTCATTGCGATCAGAGCGTCGCTCATATACAAACCAATGTAATCTTCTGTTGTCCCTCCCATCAACCACTTAAGTCCTTTATAGATGTCATCTGCGGATTTGGCTCTGTTAATCATCGCGCCACATACGGCATACATTAACGATGGTTCATGCGGAACTCTGATATCTTCTCCTCTAAATATAGCGTCAACGTCTGGAAGTTCTTTGTAGATTGTTTGATAAGCGTAGAATTCAGAAGCAGCACCTGAACCGACTGCAGATTCAATATTAAGGTCAATATTAAGCAGAGTATCAGCGAATTCCCAAGATCTTGGAGAAGGCCAAGCAGATTGATTTTTTTCAAAATGATATAGTAATTGAGGCCTAAAGTTCAAGAACGATAGTATCTTCTCGTCTATACCTTGAGCAATAGCATACTCTTTCCAAGAGTCAAGGTTAGTGTCGATGTGAAAATGGATGAATCGATTTGCTACAGGAGCCGGCATCTGAGAGATAGCTGCACGATCTTCTGTACGATTACCAGCTGCAATGATAAACCAACCATCAGGTACTTTGTAATCACCAACTTGACGATCTAGGATTAGTTGTTGAGCAATACCCATGACACTCGGAGAAGCCATGTTCAGCTCGTCAAGAAATAAGATCCCCTCACCAGAGATAGGTAAGAAAGCGGGAGGGGCAAAGTATGCCCTGCCATCTTTAGTATAAGGTAGACCTCGAATATCTGTAGGAGCGAGCTGTGAGATCCTGAGGTCAATTAGTTCTAGATCTCTTTCGTTAGCCACCTGTTTCACTGCAGAGGATTTTCCTATGCCGGGAGCTCCCCAGATAAAAACAGAATGCTTAACGTTATTCTCGATCAGAGTGCTGAGAGATTTAGTAAGACTGCTGATCGTGCTCATTAAAAATGCTCCCTATGAATAGCAACATTCTATCATAAGAAGCAGGGGTTGTAAATGGCTCTTTAGTTAATTTTGATCTCTTTTAACTTTTGCTCTTCAGGTATCACTCGTTTGAGTCGGATGGATAAGATGCCACTCTGTAGTTTGGCGTCTTCTACGTATACGTTATCTTCTAGATATAGCACTTTCCTAAACGATCGCTTGGCGATCCCTTGGTGCTGGTAGATATAATCGTCTTTATCACTAATCGCCCCTTCGACGGTTAGCTCTTGACCTTCTATATTAATCTTAAGGTCTTCTTCTAAATATCCCGCTACCGCAAAGTCAACGTAGTACTCTTCTGAGTCTTCGGATTTTTTATAAACGTTGTATTTTGGAAACGAGGGCGCATTTGCGCTGTTAATTTTATCTAGTGTGGTGAAATGCTGATCAAACCCAACTGTGTGCGGTCTGTAAGGCGTAAAAAATTCAGCAAAATGGGCGTGTATTGGTACCATGTTATAATCCACCTTAAAAAAGCGTGGGATAGAATAGAGTAGAATCGTTTAGATCTCTACTAATTAATATTTAAACAATTTTCGATTAAAGATAAGAGGATAGTGCACTATTTATCCAAAATCATGAAAAAACAGATAATGCTTAGTATTGCATTGCTGGGATTAGCTACTCCGGCATTTGCAGACATAACACATAAAATGCAGACTTCTATCCAATTAACCGTGGATGGAGCAGGTAGCCAAGCTACAAGATTAGGATCAACATACTCCATAACTGGTAATAATATCACTTTAGATACCGCAGGTGGTTTAGGATCGCTTAGCGCAGGTGACGCTGTAGGCTATACTGCAGCTGACTATAGTATAAATACCGCCGGCAGCGCTTTCTCTTTCACAGAGAGCTTCTTAGAAGGAGATGCAACACCATCGGCAACGACTGTTACAGCCGGGGTTGTACCCGCTTTGCCTATATTAGGTAGTACGTTAACTACATCCGGTGGAGTTGCTGGAACTCTAGCAGGTACGATTAGCACTGGTGGAGCAATGACTATAACCGCCGGAGGCGCAGGTACCACGGGAATTGGACAATTTATCACGGAACTCTCTATCGACTGACGTAAATGAATAGACTTCACGAGGCTATAGGACTAGGATTATGTCTTGGTATTATTCACGGGCTCGTAGCCTCCGCGGACGCTGTACCTGTGGTCCCTAACTTCTCTCAAGGTAGTATGACTAGCCATACAGAAACCACCTCTAAGATTGTAGAGACAATTAACTCTATAGACTACAATACAGGGTGGACTTACACTGTAACTGGTACAAATATAAAAAATTCCGGTGAAAGTTTATCACCACCTGCAACTAGTATTACAGGTAACGCGAACGGTATAAGTGCAAAATGGACTGGTCTAGATCTATCTCGAAAGCCCAACTGGCAGCAAGCAAATCCAGGGGCAGCGTTTCAATTCACAGAATCATACCTAGGTCCAGGGCTCCAGAATCAGACAGTAATCCAAAGAACAACGGAAATACAAAGTATAACCGATACCACAAGTATATTTACCCAGTAAAAACATTATGTCTACTTGCCCTAAGTGTAATTGTAACTGCCCCTGCAAGTGCAGAGACTGTGGGGGGTGTGAGTGCAACTGCGGCTCCAGTAGCTAACAGTTCAGGCTCAGTTACCAACCAAGCAATTCAGGTCTTACAGGGACCTTATATAACAAATACTTACGGAGGAGGAGTTCAATGTCAAGGTCCGACTATGAACTTCACACCTTACGTAACAGGTGCAGTTGCTGCGCAGAAACCATTTCAGGATTATTACAACGATCCAGTGTATGATGTCACTGATAACTTCGGAGCCTTTGATGAAGATGGCCAGCCAATTGGCGATGGTATATTAGACAACCCAGGTAGTATACTATTCACAAAGAAGACAAGAACAGCTCAAAAAGATAACTACAACTTAGGTGTGGGGTTCTCTGTCACTTGGTCTAGACCTATGGATAAGAACTTACAGAAGCTATGTAAGGATGCCGCTCAGACTCAGGTAGAACTTCAACAACAAATTATCTCAAGTAAGAGATTAGAGTTTGAGTTAGCAAGGTTAAGAAACTGTGGCAACTTAGCAAAAGAAGGTATACAATTCCATCCAAGGTCACCTTATTATAAGATCTGTGCTGATGTCTTGATTAACAACCCGCCCGGGCACAAGCATCCTCACCGCCATGCTATTTCTTCAGAGCCTTCCGCAGAGCCTGAATCGCATTTACCCGGTCGCGCTGAGCATCTCGGCGATCCTTTACAGACTCAACCTTTACAACCTTCCCCCTGATAGAGGCTATCTTCTTAACAATCTTTTTAGTTGTGGGTTTAACAACTCTGAGGAGTATGTCTGCAAAAGGTTTTGCTAACAGCGCAGATGTGGTTGCCACGACCGCGATAGATGCCGTTGTAACTACGGTGCCGGTGGGAGGTAGAGCATTAACAGCCTGGTTTACTATCGATAAATCTTTAGTCTCTACGATACATTGCTTACCTTCTAGTCTGTATCCAGTGACTTCTTTCCTACCATTGTCAAATATTAACCCTATAGGTTGTTCATCTACTAACTCTTGAGTAGGACAAACTATCTCTGTATCTGCCGGAGACGGCGGGGCAGGAGGCGGTGTAGGTACATCAGCGCTAGGTGATTCCGGCTTAGGAGTATCTTTTTTGTTGTTGTCTACCTTAGGTCTAGGTGTTTGAAGTATTACTTCAGGGTTAAACTCTATAGGTCTAAAATAGGGAAGACTACCATCACATAGAGTTAGATTACCCTTTGGGTCGTCTTCAAGCAACTGCATATTGTCGCTTTGCCTTGCTTCAACACAGCCTGGTAGTTCAACAATAGGCCTACCTATTTGGTCGGTAATTGGATCTATCCCAAGACGATCAACGACCGGGGAGCGAATCTCCCACGGCCGGATTTCTGATATATTTATATTACTTGATCTGATCTTTATCTCGCCGATTCCAGATCTAATCTCTGGTATCTCCATCACTCCTCTTCATCTTCAAAACCAGGAGGGTAATTTTCTGCTTCAAATCTTACGCCGATAATCTCATCAGAGCCGTCAATCTCTTCAACTTCTGGATGGTTGGGGCTCTTAGACATTAACTCTTTTACCTTATCAGGTATTGGAGGTGTCGTCCCTCCTTGCTTTTTTGAGCCCATCTCCGCCATCATAGCCATCATGCCAAATGGAGGTGTGTTAGATGTGAGTTTCTCTAGTAAAATAGTTTTTTCTTTTAATTCAAATTCTATTGCCTCTTTCTTCTTGTTCCATTTTTCTATATTAATGCCAATCAGAGAGATAAAAGCAACGAGCCCTAATCCCCATGTGCTATATACAAAGACGTACAAAATTGCTGATGCCATGGGATACTCCTATACTAAGTTTATTATACAACAAAAAGGGGCGTTATGTCACCCCTTAGAAGATGATTTACCTTTACATTTCCACTTGCGTCGTGATAGACACATTGGAGTGTTACGATCTTTTCCAGAACAATCTTTATTGTGTGACTTCATGTCACCGTGACTCCTAGCGCAATAGCTATCCCCGCGCTTGGTTCCAGGAGAAATAGAATAACCTTTTGCGCCGTATCTTACTTTCTTTTTCTTACCTTTCTTATCAGTGTAAGTATGGGTATATTTCTTGCCATCATCAGCGTATTCAGTCTTCTCTTCGTCCTCTTCGTCGTCATCGCAACTGCATTCTTCTGCCCAAAAAGCATACTCCTGCTCAGACATGTCAGCGCCGTCCATATCGTCACCGATCTCATCTCTGAGCATTTTGGAACTATCTTGATTACCAACAAGATGGTCTTTCTTTTTGATCTTTGGCCCTACGGTCTCTGCAAATGACGAGTCAACTTGCCAACCCTCAGGTAGGATATAATCATTCGGCATTGTAGACATTTTCGCTTAAGCTCCAGCCTTCAGGTACATTAACCTCTGAATACATTTCCATGTCCATCTCTCCGCTAGAACCTTTGGGTACGCAGTTAGGAACTTTCTTTCCGTTCTTAGTCTTCATGCCCACCTGCTTGTAATCTTTCCAGCAAGGATCTCCGTCTTCTTTATGATCGCTGGTCTCTTCTTCCTTGCCCATGGCCTTCTTAATGGCTTTGTCTTTTGCTGCCATGTAATCATCAGAGTCGATGTCGCCATCGCCGTCGTGATCTTTCTTCTCACCCATGGTGGGTTTGGTAATTTTAGTCATTAGAGTATGCTTATGTCGCGATATCCTTCTTTAAACTATTGTTTGGTCTTCCAGCCGTCAGGAACAACCATTTTCACTTCTGAATCCTCTGACTCGAAGATAGGTGGCCCGTCTTTCATCTTCTTTTTTGTGTCTTGTTTTGAGATGGTTCCTTCCCCGCCGCCACCGGCGCGGGCTTGATCGATATTCATCATAGTCCTAAAATTTCATCTAATGTACTTTCATCTATCCTAGTACCTGAGTTAAGTTCAGATAGCTCATCGCGCTTAGACTCATCATGGCAGACTTTAGTGATCTCTGTGAGTACGCCAACAACGTTAGCTCTCTCCCACTCGGGTATCTCCCCCATTGCGCTGAGTTCTTTATATTTTTCTAGGATCTCTACTAGGATTATATGAGATAGCTCACGGATTGCGATCCAGTTATCTCTTACTTCCTCGTCAGTCTCCTCTTGAAAGCGATGAGATTGTTTGATTAAGCCAATTAATGTCTTACCTACGTGAGCGATTGACTTGGGTCCGATCTTCTCTAGATCGATTGTTTGAATCTGGTCGATGAGCATGTGCTGAGCGTCTGCTCCAAATTCGGCGAAATTCTTGTGGATTCTTGGCATTACCTATCTACTGAGTATTTAATGATGTATTTACCCGCTTGTTCTAAAGAGTATCCCACGTACACAACTGCAGATCCTGATTCGCTAATCTCTACAGACACGTCTAGCTCTACATCAAAGGGTACTGCTTCTTTAATCTGTTTTTTAATAACTTGAGAGAGGACATCTTCTGATATAGTTTCAAATACTGTCTCTGGTACTCCAAAGAATTGTCTATATACTCTCTCGCCTATCCTTGTATCAAGTATCTCTACGATCTGTTCTGATAGTCTCTGAGTGTTTGAAGAGGTCTTAACTCCTCCGTTCTCATCCAGCTCTAGAGGATACGCAAAACCCTTGATGGAAGATGTTCCGTACTTTTCATCCGTGGATATACTGCCTGACCTGATTAACTCGGCCCTGGCTCTTGAGGATTTAAGTATCTCGCTATTCTCGGCTCTTTGGTTATCTTTTAGCTGAAAGTTATTCTTAATATTATTTAAATCCCTGCTATTCGTTTGAGAGGGATATATTTCTGAGCTAGTTTGAAAGTCCATTTATTTCTTCTGTAGAGTTTTTTCTTCTTCTAACATTTCATCTAATTTTTTTATAACATCAAAGGATAGTTGTTCGGCAAACTCATCTGCTCCAGGAGCATTTACGTTGATGACTATGTTGTTAATTGGTTGGCTAGTAGATCCCCTTTGAGATAACCCTAAGCCAGCAAAAGATGTCATCGGAGTAACAACGCTACCGCTACCAAGGTTAACTAATTCTGGGCCATTCTCTCCCACCAGGGTCATACCACTACCTACTCCACCCAGGAACTTCCCGCCTGTTTCCGAAGCCTCTGGCTGTTTGCCGGTAAATCCTTCTGTTATTGATTTCCAAAGCGTTGCAGGAAGACCTACGACTTTATCCCTTATGGCTTCAAAGCCCTCCTTGATACCTTCTACCATCTTTCCGGGTAATTCTACTACGAACTTAAAAGTAGACTGAATAGGTCCTTCAGGTCCGAAGAAACTTGTTACAGCCTTCCACCCATCTCCGAACAATTGGCTAGTTCCTTTCCATAGTCCACTAAAGAAACTCCCTACTCCTTTCCCGAAATCTGTAATCCCGTCGATTATGGGATCTGAAAGGAGTTTAACCGCCTCTTCTCCAACGATCCCTCCTATTACACCTCCTATAACTGTGCCTACTGGCCCTCCAACAAGCGTACCAAGAGCCGCGCCCCCAGCCGCACCACCTGCAACGCCCCCGAGCACTCCAAGGACGCCGCGTGTCTTTCCTCTTTCATCTTGACGACGTTGTTCTCTCTTCTGTTCAGGAGTGAGCCCTTCCATTTCAGCAGCATTGGCCCCACCTCCTCCTAGTATAGAGGCGATTGAAACTCCCGCCAATAGAGTTCCCAGTAGGGGGACTCTTCTTAATCCACCACTCAATCCTCTAGCTACACCGCGACCAGCGCCACCAAGTCTACCTAATAAGCCTCCTCCAACGTTTACTGGAGGTACTCTAGGAACTGTGGGAATCCTGGGAATTACGGGACTTCTAAATTGAGCTGGCCTAGGAATCCTAGGAGCTCTTTCTTGAAATAGGCCCGCAGGACTTCCTATCCTAGCGTTATTTCTGTTTGGTATGTTACGATAGTCTCCAGGTAACCTACCTACACTCAAACTTCGCCCTTGAGACAAAATAGAAGCTCCGGGGATTCTAGGTGCGCCACCTAAGAAATTTCTTGCCAACTGAGCAGATCTAAGTTGACGAAGGCCGGGGATCCTAGAAGTGATGCCTGTGATCCTTCTGCTACGTCTGATGCGGTTAATGTTCCTAGCTCTCTGGCTAGCGGTCCTGCCGTCTCTTCCCGGTGCTCCTCTACGTGGGCCGTCACGGCCTCTACCTGATGGGTCTAATGGTGCAGATCCTCCCAGCAACCTGATTATGGTGTTTAAACTGCGGATAACCCTATTGTTAAAGAGCCCAGTGACTCTATTAGCGCGGGCGTCCATCACTCTTTGATTGTTCGTCCTAGATGCGCCTACACCTGATCCAGCCCCTAATCTTAAAGCCGCCGCTAATTTGCTAAAAGAGTTAAGCAGGATGTTTCTTATCCTACCAACAAGCCCTGGCCCACCGAATAACTTATCAGCAAAGTTTACAAACCCCGCGATAATAGCGGAGTATATCAGAGTAGCACTACCACCCGACGAGTTGATGGTGTCAAACAGTACCCCAATAATCTTGCCTAAAGAAGAGAACACCAGGTTCAATAGGCTAGGTATTGTCTTTACGAGCTCTTTTATTATAGTCCCAAGAACTTCGCTAACGGCCTTTGTATCAAGCTTCCTAATAAACTCTGCTGACTTATTAAATAGCTCCCTTATAGCATTTCCTATATTTCCAATAAAACCTTTTATGGTATCTAAGTCAATTGTGATGTTAGAGACATCTATGTTTCTTATGGTGTCAGCGAGAGGCTTGAATACCTCTAAGAAACTCTTGAACTCATCAGAAGCAAAGAACCTTGACACGGCTCTGAGTGCTCTGGTGAGTAACTTGATCCCTCCGATTATAGGTGCTAGAGGGTCTCCCTCGCCAAATACATCTTGTAATGACTTGAATAAGACAGCAAATAATCCCTCGTTTTTATTAAAGATAACATTTAAGAGGTTAGCTGATAGCTGAAGAACGTTTTCTGGAACAGTATCCCCGCTTAAGTTTGTAAACTTGGCATCTTCGCTAAGAGTTCTAAGGCTACCAAATACTCCCTTTTCAGAGAATATAGAACTAATTTCTCTCTTTAAAAATCTAAATGGATCATCTATTCTGGCTTGTTCAGTTGCTCTTTTATATACCTTGCCTACTTCTGTAGTGTCGTCCCGTATATCTCTGAATAGTTGCTCAGCAATCTGAGTCCTTATCTCTGGAGAAAGATTTTGTATGTTACCCCCAGCTTTTTCTCTGAGGTATTTTGAGATTACGTTGGCTCCAGCTCCACCGGCTCCAAAGTCAAGATTTAACAGGGTATCTGGACTAGCTTTTCCTGTAAGGACTTGTTGTAACTGACCAGCAGAAGACTTTCCAAACGCATCGTTTGTGTCAGTTGCAAATTTTGCAAATCTTCTAGAGAAAGAATCAAATTGAGCGGCGATCTGAGCATCACTTCCGCTAAAATCAAAGAATCCCGCTACGTTGAGTGTTTCCTTTAACGCCTCATTTGTGATTTCGCCTTGGGCCTGTAGGTCCCTAAGGCTGTTTGTCATGTTCTTTGTGATGCTAAACGCAGCATCAACCCCTAATTTATTTAAAGCTGCTAAGTTCGCTGCCGCATTCCTTTGGAGCTGGTTTGTGCTCTCTGATGTCTTAAATCCTTGATCGCCTAATGCGGTATCAAACTCTTTGGTGATCTGGCGAAACGCGTTTTTAACAACATCAAGCTTTAGCCCTTGGACTAAGAACTTATTATCTAGCTCTCTAGATAACTTCTTAAATTCTCCAAGGGCCTTACCGGTATTGGCCTTAATGTCTAGTGCTATATTTGCCATGAGCTATTATGTTCCTGGTGGAATGTACGCCGGGGCGTTTGGATCTATTGATTGTGCTCCACCAGCGTTTCCACCTCCAGTAGCGCCGCATTTTCCTGCATCAGACTTGGCCTTTAAAACCTTTCTAAGGTCATTAGAGCAAGCTCTAATACCGGAAAATATCTTATCTGATTTTTCGATTGTGTCTGTATAAGCATTGTATATATTATTATTTGAAATAGAGATTAGCTCTCCGTACTGTTGGCCAAAAACTTCTCTTGCGCATTTAGTATTATATATAGAGGGGTCGGCTTTAGTTACAGAATTCAAAAATTTGTTATAAGAGGCTATTACATTTTTTGTGTTATCAGATATAAATTTTATTCTGTTCTGAACGACTACAATAGAAGTAAATCGACTGAGCTTTGGAGTTTTATTTTCAGCAGCTGCCTCAAAAGTTTTATCTAATATTCTTACTGCATTTAGTTGAGCATTTCGAAGCTCCAAGCAACGAACAGCGGGTTTATTTTCTTTTTCAGGCGATGTAGGAGGCTGGGGTTTATCTTCTGCGTTTGGCTGCTTTGCTTCAGAAGGAGTTGTTTTTGTAGGAAGTGCAGATACAGGGTGAGCGGTAGGATCGAATGTGCTAACCTGGCCATCATTTATAGTCCACTCTGGCACCTTCTCTAGAGTGAAACTAACATCGGCGCTTACAAGGCATCCCTCATCCCACATCTTCTCGTTCACTCTGATGTCTTTTATGACGCAAGGGCCAAAGCTCCTCTTACCCCATACAAACTCTAGTACTTTAGGTCCATGCTTTGCATCATTTGTAGGGTTCTCTAAGAACAACTTGAATAGACCTTGCTCTAGGCTCTCTACTTTCTTACCAAATATGTATCCGTTAAGGAGTACCTTACTGAACTGTAGGGTAGTGTTCTTATTGTTTGTCCAATGTAGTGGTTGTCCTGAGTTAGCTTCGTCGCTCACTCCCCAGGTCTCTGTTGTTTTAAACTTAGGCCCGGCGCTCAAGGCTATCTCGCTAGGGTTAAAAAGGAACTGCCACATCCCGTTGGTAGGTTTTGCTTTTGCAGCAAATCCCTCGAGCTTAGATCTCTTTGATTGAAGGTTAGGTGGTATAGATGTGGTAAGTCCTCTAGGGACATTTACCCCAAATATAGTAGCTATATCTAAGACTTGATTAACAAGACCGTTAGCGTTACCTATATACACGGGACCAGTAGGAGTATTGAGTAACCCTGCACCTTGAGTTAAAGCAGTATCCACAAGCCCTCTTATGCCGGTGTCTTCTATTAACTCTCCGGCTAGGAATCTCCCACCGGCCAATATACCCTGCCTCCAGCCCATAGGTACCTCAGAAGAAACAGCCGCTTGTCTCTTCTCAGCAGCTGATTGATCTAGAGTGGCCTGATCTTCAGTATCTGTATTTAGGATCTTAGTGTAATACTCGCTATTTAAATTACCTTTGAAATCGTCTCCTACAAAGAAGTCTAGGTCTGTATTAAAGTAATCAATATTTGCGTCCCACGAACTATTGATCTCGTCCCAGCTTGGGACAAAAGAAGTATCTATACCATCTAGTATGCTATCAAAATACCCAGGTTCTGCAAACCCGAAGTCTGGGCTGAGCCCGTCTATCACCCCTTGAAAAAAGTTTGTGCGAGGAGCGTTAACTGCAGAGGAGGCCGACTGTGTCCTACTGGAGGATGAAGCTCTCTGCCAAGGAACTATATAAGCGATAGCATTCCTCAATGAGCTATCTCCCATAGCTTCAAATTGGATATTATCTTCGTCGCCTAGCGTGGCTACTACGTCTAGGTTTGCGCCAAACAAGTTCTTCGCCTGAGGTACAGCATAGGACTCGTTATAGTCTCCTTTGTCGTAGATGTAGTAGTCAGGGTTACCGGTACTGCCACCACCTAGCACGTTGTCTATGCTAGTTTCTCCTCTAAGGACTTCTACCTGTTGACGAGCAGCCGACTCCGCAAACAAAGAATCGTCAGTCTCTGCAGCGTCTTTAAAGATATCTACATAGAGTTCTTGAAAGTCTTTTTGGAAAGAAATTACTTCTAAGGGAATAGGTTCTTTTTGAGCCACCTAAAAATACTCGGTATCTATCTGATACTTTAAACCGGATCGTCGGAATGGTCTATGCTCCACTTGATTGCATTCATCACAACCCCTTCTGGCTCCCAGTCCCAATCATTGAAGTAAGGGTTCTTTTTGATAGAGTCTGTCATCCATTGATACACGGCTGACCCTACGAGTTCTGGCATCCTAGCCAACCTAGATGTATTCCTCCATACGCACTCGTACCTAGATCCCTTAGATCCATCAAACACCTCCACTTCTTTCAGAATGGCGATAGCTTTCTTGCGTACGTACGTCTGCTTTGATTTACTGAGTTTGTGCAGAATGTTCTTCTGAGCAGTAGAATCTCCCCAGTGCGTGGCCTCTGGTTTCTCTGCGCCCCTCTCCGCAACCTTAACAAGGTA
>Ga0181419_1000206_pt1 | contig 20302 bp, 18 predicted proteins | sample 42SPOviralmetaG_FD_130144 | JGI IMG/M metagenome (GOLD analysis project Ga0181419, IMG submission 130144) | Marine viral communities from the oligotrophic San Pedro Time Series (SPOT) site, San Pedro Channel, CA, USA - 42 SPOT_SRF_2013-04-24 | ecosystem: Environmental > Aquatic > Marine > Strait...
ATTCTGCTCCATCATGATCATCTATTGCAAATCTAATTTTAGCCCACCATGGTTTACCCGCTGCACATTTAAAAGGTTTTGCTGCTGTTGATAATGATGTTTGATTACCATTAGTACCACCAGTAGTTAAAGTAAATCCACCATGTATAAAATCAGTTGCGGTTCCAATAGATACTACGGCACTTGAATTATCAGTATCGGTTTCCCACATGTTAGTATTAGCCTGAGTATTTCCAAATACAGCTTCATGCATTACTGTGTGTGGATTTAATAAGAAAGTTTTAATATGGGGTTGTAATCCTGCTACAAATGGTGGTGCAATAGCATCAAATGCTTCAGCACTACCACTAGCTACTGATAAACTAGTACCAAATCCTGTTTTTTGAACAGTTAGATAGTTTGAGGAAGTAACGTTTCCTGTTATGTTTCCTCCGTCTGTTAAATTTAATTTGCTATCAATTAGATCAGCAAATTGAGCTTCTGTAGGTTTATCACCTGTATTGAAGTAAGTTTTTAAAGTTATTCCTGTTTGTGTTGACATAATCGTTTAAATGTGATTTTTATTCTGGTTATACATATATTAAAAATATTAAGTATCGTATCTTACTACAAAAGTAGTATCTGTTTCATCAGACATACGTATTGGTTGTCCTAGCTTTCCCACAACTAATAATTCATTTTCTTCATTATATAATCCTATTGTAGTTACAAATGGTTTAAAGAAAGAACTTGTTGTAAAATCTGCAAGTTGGTTATTAGTAGATGAGGGGATAATTCTTGCAGATAAATTCGTTGTAGAGTTATATTCATGTTCTTGTACTGTACATTGGTATTCGTGTTCATATATTAAATGGGAACCTTGGAATTGAAGGGTTTGAATACCATTTCCTATAGGACCTATAGAAAAATTATCTCCTACTGCTAAATCACCTACACCCGCATTATCTAATATATTAGTATATTTTGGGTGAGTAATAGTAGCAAATCCATTTCTATAAAATAAATTACCTATATAAGGTGACCCATTAATACTTTCTGATATATTAGTAACTTGAGTACTATTATATGCTTTTGACCATATGTTTATATTACTTAAACTTCCTGATAAATATTTTCCTTTTCCTTGAGCGGGGATTGCTGTAGATGCGTCTATATTACCGTGGGGTCCTTTTGCTCCTATATATAAATTAGCCGTATTTCTAGTTTGTTTTTCAAAAGTAGTATTAGTAGATGTTATTAAAGTACCATCAAACCATATTTGCATTACAGAAGCTGAATTTTGACATAAAATATGAGAGGTTCTTAAAGAAGTATTACTAGATGTAATAAATGCATTTATAGAATATGTAGTATTACCATCTGATCTATCAAAATATAAAGACTGACTTACCATATAAATTTCGTATGGAAATTGAGGTTCAGCATCTACATCTTGAGAATGGGATCCACTATTTACTATTGTCTTGGTTCCACTTTTAGCTATTATATATCTTTTTTCTGTTGAAGCAGTAGCTGGGGTTACAAAGAATGAAATAGAAAAATCATCTGTTTTATTAAAATTAAAACGTTCATTGTGTTTACATTCTATATATGATCCTATTTTACTGTTTAAATTTATTTGGGGAAATTTATTAGTTGCACTTCCTAATAAAGAAGTACTAAATTGTATTTTATTATAAAGTAATTTATTAAAGAAATAGCTATCATCTAAATCAAAAGTATTAGGATTACGACCTGATTTTTCTAAAAGAAACTGTTTGTCGGTAGTTGTATATGATGAAGAAAATGCTGGATTATTTTGTCCTTGTCTATAAAATTGTTTATATATTAATTCATAAGGTATATCGGGAGCAGTAGAAATTATTCTATCATTTTTTACAATATCTCCATCTCTAACTATTTGAGAATTTTCTATAGCATAACCATCAAATACACTTAAATCATATTTTTTAAATCCTTGAATAGGATCTAATCTAAAAACATTTTGTTGAACATCATTAGGATAATTATCTACGTTAGTACCACTAATAATTAAATTTCCAAATGAATCATCTATTACTTCTTGGCCACTAGCACTTAAATAAAATGAATTAGGTTTAATTTCATAACCATATAATCCTGTGGGGATTGATAGTATATTAGCTCTTTTATATAAATCTCTTCTTTGTTTAAGATAATTTTTAAAATCTTTTTTAGAATCTATTTTTTGTTTATAATTTCTATAAAATAAGTGATCTATTTGATTATATTTAACTACATTTATAGTATCTCCTCCATAATCTGAACTGGCAGAACTATATGAGGAGACAGATTCGGATGTATGATTTGCTGTATAATGAGATATTTGACTGATGGCTGCAGAAGCAGATGTAAAATTGTATTGCTTATGAGCATTAAAAGGGATTAGTGCCTTATCTTGGGCTGTAAATTTTTTATAGACTGACGCCATTCAAATAACATTTTAATAGTCTAATTTTACTCTAATAAGTGCTTCTTTTGTGAAGTCTTTAGCTACTGGTTGGCTTAATTTAGCTACACCTAATAATTCATTAGAATCACTATATAATCCTACAGTAGTAATAAATGTTTTTGGATTATTAATCATAGAATCATGTAAAAGATTATTATTATTATCTATAAATGATTCATTGTTAGTATAATTATATTCATTATTTCTTGCTCTTACAAAATAAAATTGTGAATTAATTTCTTCTGTAGTATCAACTATAAATTGGTTAGCTCCAGAAATATGATTTAGAAGTTTTAAATGGTTACGATCAGTATTAGTTCCTTGAGAGGAACCAGTTACTGGTTGTAATCCTCCTTTTGTAAATTGATCTGGGTTTAATAAAATTAATCCTGCTTCTGGGTAAAATAAACCATATGAACCACTTGTTGTTTGATTAATTCCACTTGATCCTGATACTACACCAAAAGCACCTGAAACTATATTATAAAAAGGTCCTAAATTAGAATCTCCTGAAGAACCATTAGTTACACTATCGTCAGTTAAACGAACTGTAGCTATAGTATCTGCTCCAGTATACCCTCCTGAGATTGTTAAGCTTAAAGAGCCTAAAGTTAATCTTTGTTTATATCTAGCTCTATTAATATTAATTACATAAATATGGTTTGGGGTATGAGAACCAAAAGTAAAATCTTGGGTTTCATCATTAAATACTAATTGACGGTATTGGTTATATACTACTCTAGAAGCACCTATACCAATTGAACCTGTATCATCAGTAAATGCTGTTGAACCTGAACCTAATCTATTTCCATAAGCAACTGCATATTGTACTTCTGCTGCTGTGTCTGTAGCTGGATTAGCATTATGTACATTAATAAAAAATTGTCCTGAACTTGTAGGCGAATTGAAAGCTGTTCCATTATCTGAATTATCAGCTGAAGCCGTAAAAGCTACTGTTAAATTATTAACGTTATTAGTCCATGTTGAGGTTACTAATTCTTGTTTTTCTTGAGTTACTATATCTCCTTCAAAAAATCTACTATACATAATTTTTATTTATTATTTTGCGTTTACTACTAAAGGAACAGTTAATCTAGCACCTGAAGTTCTACCTTCAATTATTATACTAGTTGTTTTAGAAGTTACTGTGGTACTAAATAATTGATTTGAAGTAGTACCTGTTATTATTACTGATGTTCCTACGGCTGATTCTGCTGTTGCTAAACTAGAATAAGCATTTGCTGTAAATGTTGTTCCTTCTCTTTGTTCATCTCCTACAAAACTATCTGTTAATCTATTATCTATAATAGTAAAGATATAAGTTTCTGTAGATACAGTATTAATACCATTTAAGTTAGTTGTTGTTGGTGAAAGAGTTACTGGATCTCCTTGTGAAATACTAATACCAGTTGTTGGGTATGATGTAGTAATAAAAGGAATTACTGAAGTTCCTCTAGCTAAAGTAATTAATTTTGAATGCATTGAATTAGAACCATCAGGAATAGCTTCAATTAAGGGCATATTTTCAATCGCTTCAGAAGCGTATTGTGTCCCGTTTGGGTGGCTTTCATTAAATAAAGTATAATCTACTTCATCATCACCTAATGCAAATTGTGTTATTCTAAAGGATCCATCGTTTCTAGCTAGAAGTTCACGTCCTCTTTTTGTTAAAATTGCATCTACTGTGATGCTTGAATTATCTAAATATCCCATTGTTGTTTGTTATTTGTTATAAATATATATGTTTTTAAGAAATATTATTTTTTCGTACTATAATTTAAATTTTGTTTAGTATTTGTAGTTTTAGTTTTAATACCTGCTTTTTCTAGATAATATTCTAAATTATCTTTTATTGTAGATTTTAAATGATTAGGAACAATTAATAAACCGTTTTCACCAATTCCATCAAATAATTCTGATTCTTTATCTAAATCTACTATTAGAGTATGGTCTTTATCTAAAAATGATAATTGATAATCAAATGAACCAGAATAATAATTATCTACTTTCATAGAACTAGCTAAGGGATTATAATAAAAACCTGAACCACTATGAAGATTTCCAGCAAATCCTACGGCTCCTAAAGCTCCCCCCTGTACATAGATGTCAACATTATCTAGTTTATCAATAGTGATGCCTCTTTGTAAATTATCACTTGTAATACTTGCTGAATGGTGGACACATCCAACTTCACCATCATTAAGCATACTTTGAAAATAAGCATTATTAATATCATCTTCAAAAGTAGTAGATGGGGTTAAAGGTTTAAATCTAGTATCATTTACTCCTTTAAAAACTAAATCATGGGTTATTGGTAAACCACCATTACATGAGTCGGTTGTAGGTAAAGATTGATTTCTATCTACTTCAAAAGTACCTATACTTCTTTCATCAAACGATCCTGAACTAAAATCTTTAGTACCCTCAAAAAATGTTACATGAAGTTCGGTTTTATCTTGTTCATCTAATGTTGTATCATCATTATTGTTTGCTAAGAATTGTAATGTTTCTACACCTATAAATCTACTTGCAGAACCAAAAGCTGTAGCTGATATTAATGCACCTTGGGTCTGGGCATTTGTATAAGCCGTATCTCCATTGTTATGTGTAAATAACCCATAACTACCTGTATAATATTGTTGAGTGAATTTATTTTGTATAATTGATGATGAAATATAATTAGGACCTATTCTACCCAAATTTGCAGTGCGTTCTTCCCCACTATTAGCATTAGGTATTATATCAACAACACCATATTTAAATCTTATAGTTTCACCCAAAGAAGAAGAAACTGCTGTTCCTAATGTCCCCGTAGCATCAGATGATGTTGGAAATGATTGTGATCCTGTAAGAAAATTTCTACTTATAAAATTTTCGCTTTCACTTCCTCCTTTATAAAGATATAAAGAATTATTAGTTATTAAACATGATCCTGAATCATCAAGTGAACCTGTTAATGAAGCTACACCTCCATCATATGCCCCAAATTTTTCTCCCGCAAAATTAAAATCTAAGGTTTTAAGTAAATAACCTTTATTCATTTTTACTCTATATGTATCTCTTATATTCGAAGAAATAGATTCATCTATAATTTTAACACTACATTTTTCCCCAGTAGGAAAATCATTAGTTATAAATCTGTGAAATACATTAAAGGGTTCTGCTACTCTATCTATAATTTGGACTTCATCACTTATATCATCAATTAAAAGTATTTTACTAATACCAATATAAGAGTGGTTTTTAATAGTAGTAAATTGATTATCTTCATTACCTCCTATAACTGAATTAGCTATGTATATAGCTGTTGTTTGGTTGTTGATCACAGGATCTAATCCTATTGTTTGGTCTCCTTCCCATCCTACAAGTCCTACAGGAAAGTTTCCTACTATAAAATTATCTTCAATTATAGCAGTTCCTATACTTACTTGTCCCGTTTCGGGTGCATTAAATTCATTAATTTTTTTACCTTTTAATTTAGAACCTTCATATCTTGAATTTTTCCAGGGTGCTTGATCTGCTAAAGCATCATCAAATTCAGCTGTTAAAAGTCTATCATCAAAACTTCTGGATATAACTTTATTAGTACCAGGAAGTACTGGAATTTGATGTGGTTCTAATGGTGCGTCAGGTGTATATGGCATATTTTATAAACTTAATATAAGCTTGAAGATACTATAGGGTATTCAGCATATTTGTAATACCTATTAGATGTTTTTCCTTTAAGCGCAGTTCCTAAAAAATTATTTGATCTTTTTCTTCTAACTACTCCTGATCCTGTGCTATTAGGGATTAAAGGACCTTGATGAGATTGGTTATTTTCAGCATTTGGATCTTTATTAAAAGGATTTAAATGATCATCATAAATTTCTATAGTTCCATTAGTTCCAGTTTCTTTTCTATCACCTCTACTAGATGTTGTTGTAGATACAGTATTAGCAGAAATAAAACTTGAATCACTTAGTGAGTATAAAGAACCACTATTATAATCTTTTTTAAATTCTACTTCTAATGTTTGGTGTGAACCAGTAACCATTGTTTGACCATCATTTCTAGATGGTAATTCTCTTTGGAATTTATTTCTTTCTAAAAAGTGAGGTTCTATTAATAAACCTGTTTTTAGATTTGCTTTAAAGGGGACAAATTGTTCTATTATTTTAAAAAGTGTATGGTCAAAATATTGAATTTGTTTAATATAATCACCATACCTATATCTATTTCCTTTTACTTTTTTAAAGTAAAAATCTTTAATTTCTTTTAAATCTTCATATTTAGAAGCTGTTTGAGCTGAAGGAAGTGGGGAACCAATATAATCATCTAGTCTAAATGAACCTAAAGTATATATTATATCTTCGTTTAATTCATTTGTAGGAGAGAAAAATATACCTAAATCTTCAAAATCTTGTGGTTGTCTATCTAATGTAGAAGTTTCTAATTTTCTATCTACAACTAAAGAATTATCATCTATAGTTCCTTCATCTATCCTAACTTTTTCGCTTGTCATTGAAGCTCCTACTGTATCTGGAGTTGGTAAATAGTGATTTTCTACTACCTCTTCCCATTCTGGAGTAGATAAATTGCTAGCTATATTGCTATCTAAATAAGCTACATCTATATTAGGGTGAAAACTTGAGCTATCTTGTTTATCATTACTACCTAAAGGTAATCTTAAAACTACATTATTAAAAGAAGAAGTAAGTGCATTACCCGCATACATAAAAGGTTCAAGTGCATGTTTTTTTAAAGTACTATGATTTAATAATTCCCCAAAATGGTATTTAATTTCTTGAAGTGAACCTGAATAACGTAAACCATCTATAGGATTATAATTAGCTGATGTGTTTGAAGGAACACCTCCAAAATATACTTCTAAAGCACCTCCTATATTATTGCCTCCATAATATGGATCTCCAAATGTTAATTGTCTTTCTGCTTCTAATTGAGAGACACTTGCGGTATAAAATAATATATTTTTATTAAAATTAGCTTGATAAGCACCAAACTCAATATTAGATGCACTACCTGATGTACCTGAAAGACCTATAAAAATATTCCAAAAATCTCCATTAAATACAGGGAAATTAATTGTAGAACCTGATATATCTCCTCCTATAAATAAATCTATTTTACCATATTGATTTGAATCCCCCGAAGAAGATATATCACTACTACCAGTATAAGGTGTTAATACTAAATGTGGATCTAAATCATCTCTACTACCTGATAAACTAAATAAATGATAATCTGTAGTTGATCTTTTTGGTTTAATTCTAAATTCAATAGTTTTAGCTGATGCCGATAATGCGTCTGTTAAAGAAGAAGAAAAATTTGTTTTTATAAAATAACCAGTAGATGTTCCTGAGTCTCCTTTTAATGCTAATCCTGATTTTTCGTATGTAAATGTTTTATAGGTGTCTGCTGTATCTAAATCCTTTAAGGGACCACTTACAGGTGTAGAACCACCATATTCTTTTATATTTAATACTGTTGAGGGTATACCATAACAATTCATTAGTGCTTTAATTCCTCTTTCTGTTCCTTTAGTTTTTAAAAGATAGGGAGCATTATGGTATAAACGTTTCCAAATTTCTTTAGTAATATCTTGTTTAGGAATTGAACCTTCATTTGAGGCAGTAACTAAAGTTTCATGGCCATTAGTATTGTAAAAATTTTGATTATTTCCTCCTATAATATAATCCCCTATTTCTATTAATCCTACAGTGTTTCTAGGTTGACCCTCTCCTAAAATATATTCTGTTAAATTTGAATTTTCAAATTGATCAAAAGTATCTATTCCTAAACTTTTAAGTTGAAAATAAACTAAATCTTTAGATATACCTGTATTATTATTGGAATTATTTACTTCTGTTAAATGTTTTATATAAGTCCATGTTTGATCAAAATGTTGACCCATCATGTTTACAAAATTAATATATAAACTATTATCATCATTATCTACAATATGAGTGGGAATTAATTTATTTAAATTATATTCATTTTGTTTATCATATAAAGAAGCTGATAATAATTGCCCCCCATAATTTGAAAAAGCTGAATTTTCATTTCCTAACCAAGTTGTAACTTGTGATGAAGTTACTGAATAAAGATTAAAAGGATTTTCAGTATTTGATTTAGGCCACGAAAACGCTCCTGATTCAAAATATAAAAATTGTTCATATCCATCAAAACCTTTAATAAGATTTTCCTTTTTTTTATTAATATTATTTTTATTATCTATAGTGAATATAGACGCAGACGTTGAACCTTCAATGGAGTCTATGTTACTTATTTGAGAATCGTATAATTCAATTAATTTTATTTTATAATTGAAATTTTTTAGGCGTTCCGTAGCACTACTAAAATGAGTAAAATTTTCAAAATGATAAGTTGTTTCGTCAGTGCTTTCTGATATGGGTCTAATATAATCATATTGAATATTTAAATCAGCCCCACCATCTTCTAATTTACTTAGTAAGTGCTGATAAGAAGATGTAAAACTGTAAGTTAATAATTCATCATAATTTTTAAAACCAGAAGGAACAGAATTATTTTGTCTAATATCAATAGTAAAATTAGGACCCATTAATTCAGTACTATCATCTACTAGTTGTGGGTCTCCTAAATCAACATCTACTGATATTGGGTTTACTATTTCTTCAACTAATTTAAAGGGTAAATTAATTCTTATAGATGAAGGTAGGGGATTTAATGTTTTTAATAATAATTCATGTTTTAAAGGATCTTTATTAAGTAATACATTAATAATAGGTATTATTATATCATTATCTAAGTTTATTGATAATTCTTTAAAATATGCTGAGCTTTCTATTTCGGATATAAGACTACTAACTGTAGGGTCTAGTGTCTCGTTTGTAATTGATGTAGCTATTGATTTTATTTCTCTTTTATCACTAGATATTTCTTTAATAGTAAAAGGAAGTTGATCAGTATTAAATAATTTATTTCTTAAAATATTTAATTTAATAGTATATTGTCCTGAAGTATAACCTCTATCTAATAAGATTTGTTCAGGGTCAAAAGAAATAGTACTAGATAAAGAAGATGGTAAAATATAATCTTTAAAAGACATTTCAGAAAATATTCTTTGATTACTAGTATTATATATATGTAATTCTATATAATCTTCAGGTCTACCAAAGGTTTTAGTTATAGTTTTAGATGAAACTGTAGTTAAATTATTTTCTATACCTAATGGATTTTCATTATTATTTATATTATATTCAGCCATTATTATCTTATTGTGTTTTCTTCTTCAATTATTTGTATGTTATTTAAATTACCTGAACTTTGTCCTACATAAGTATTAACTTCAGTAAAAGGTGCCCATACTTGATTAATAGTTCCAATAGGAGGTCCATTTTTAATTAAGTTTATAATAGTTGGGGGTAAAAATATTAAAAATTCTTCATCTGATTTTCCAATTCCTAATTGTACTCGTAAAGATTCATAAATAGATTTTTTAGTAATTTTTCTCTTTTTTCCTGAATATATTAAAAATATTCCTTGAAATTGATCTCTTCCTATATCATCAATAGCAGTGGTAGCTTGATCTTTATAAATATCTGATACTATAACTGAATTATTTTTTAAAATAGGATGTCTATTTTCTAATGAATCTATTTGGGTTTGTTTTGAATCTAGTTGTTCTGATAAAGTATCAATTTCTCTTTGTTTAGGATTTATATAATTACTAATATAATTTATACTATTATCTATAAAAAAATCGTGGGTTTCTTGTGGGATATTATAAAAATTTTGATTATAAGCATTAAAAAACTCTTTAGTATTTTTTACATTAGGAGCAAATTCTTTAAATTCTTCATTAAGTTCTCTTAATGTTCCTTTAGCCCCATATATATTTTTAGATAAATTTATTGATATAGAATTTGACATAATTAGTTAAAAATAGGGGTGGATAGATGTTTTAACATTCGATCTTGGGGTACTGGGCAATTTAAAAGTTTATAATTTTCTTCAGCAGGTCCCGGACTATATTCTTTTATTTCTACTACACCCTCTACATTTAATATTCCATCATATAATCTTTCATACCCCCAAATTCTAGTTTGTGGTTGAGGGAAACCATAAGAATTATTTCCAACAAAACCTGGAGTAGAATATTCAGCATAAGCATCATATACTTTATTTGAATCATAGGGATCCCAAAATGGAGAAGGGATGCCTACTTTAGATAAAGTTGTTTCTCCCCCAAAATTTTGGGCTCTAGCAAAACTAATTGTTTTTGATTCACCTGGTTTTAAATAAAGATCTTTAATTTCATAGGATATAGGGTCTCCTTCAAATTCATTAAATATATATTGTATACGACATCCCAGATTAGAATCTTGTGCTTGGGTAAAATAATATTGGGAGCTTCCCTGGTTAATCGTTGTAAAGGTTCCATCTGAGTAAGTATTATTAATAGTAGGAAAATCAATAGTGGAATTTGAAGGATAATAAAAAACAGGACCAGCTGTAATGTTTGATGAAGCGTAAAACAAAAAGGGGATTCCATAACATCTTACTGAAACATTATAATAACGATAATTTTGGAAAATTTCATCATTAGTTATTGTTAATTTTGAAATATTAAAATTTGCAAATGATTCTAATGGTGAACCATTATCAATACTATTTAAATCATCTATTGATAAATAATTTAATTGAGAAAAATCTAGAGGTAATCCTTCTATTTTTCTTAATGTATAATATAAAGAATTTTCACCATCATTATTAGCTACTGCTCTTTTTACTCCTTGCTGCATGTAATATACAGTATTCATTCCCTGAAATTGTTGTTGTAATTCAGGATCACCTGCAGTTAAAAAAGAACCATTAGGATATAATGGATTTTCTGCTGGAGGTTGTAATGTATTTTGATATTCTTGTTCTTTTTGATTATTAGCATCTAATAGTGCTTTAATTCTTTGGTCTAATATTAAATTTTCTTGTGTTTTAGTATCAAAACTTTGATCTATTATAAAAGAATGAGAATTTTTTCCTGTTTTGGGTATAGAATAAAAAAGATCATTATATAATGATTTAATTTCTTCAGGATTATAATTTTTTTTAGATTTAGCTAAATTATTAAAAGCTTTAGGAGTAATATTATTAGATGCTTTATTACTAATAATTGTTTTTGATAAATTTACATTTTGTTTAGCCATTATCTTATAACTTTAAAATAATAGTTATTGTCATATACTCTTGTACCTTCGTTATTAACATGTTTAAATAATATTCTATAATATCTTTCAGGTTGTAGACCTTTCATATATATTTTAAAATGCATTCCATCATTATCAGCACTTAATTTTGTACATGTAGTATCAAAAGGAATTATTTCTTCTTCTGAATCAGCATCTCGTACACTGTAAAATGAGGACGTTGTAAAGTATCCTACATTTAAATAATTAGAAGACGAAGCAAATTGTCTTGCTGGATATTTATCTCTTACATGGACTCTAAAGATAGCTTCATCATTTTGATTATATTCTTCTTGGTTTCTATAAAGAGATACATTTAACTCTCCACTTTGTTTAGCTAATGATTGAAAATTATGTATACTATCATCCCATTTAAATGTTAATTTAGGTGGAAAAATTGTATGTGTATCTACAGAAAAATATTGTAACTCTCCAAAACTACGAGATACATCCATTTCTACAGAATCTGGTTTTTTTAATAAAAATCCATTATTATGAATTCCTGTAGGGTAAGTTTGACTAGCAAATAAACTTGCACTAAATTTTTGTACTATAGATGAAACATCTATATTAGTATCTAATGTATCTCCTACTTTAAATTGTTGACTAGCTCTAAATTCGCTTCCCGTATACCAAACACCACCACCAGGGGTTAAAAGTATATTATTTCCAGAAGCACTTACGGATCCCGTAGATTCGTTTCCAAAACTTGCTGTAGTCCATTCAGTAGCTGTTGTAGTATTATTTCTATATATCCAACTAGCTCCATTTGAACTAGTAGGTAAATTTGAATATCTACCTGTGCCTTCATCCCAAGACTGAGATATAGCATATACATTAACATTTAATGTTGTTGCAACATTTTTTCCTTGAGCAGAAAACAATTGTAAACTTGAAGATGTACTTGTTTGAAAATTAGTATGTCCTATAACATCAGATATAGCTGATTGGATTTCTTCATTTTTAAATTTAATTAAAACTCTTGAAGGGTATAAAAGTTGGTTTGTAGTTCCTCTTTCTTTAACTAATTCTAAAATTTCATCATTACCTGTGTTCATTTTAGATCTATCAGGATGACTGTATAGTGTTGTGTCGATTTCGGGAAATAAAAAGTAATATGCCATATTAGTATGTTGTTACGCGTCCTTTAATATCAGTATTAGGGTATTTTAATTCAAAAATGCTTGGGTCCATTGATGGGTAGATTATATCGTTTTTAGTTGCTTTATTAAACCCATATTTATATTGTGAATATCCTAAAAATGTACCACTTTTATTTGTAAATGTTATATCTTCTACTGTTTGGACACCTTCTATACCTCCAATTAAATTTTTAACTTCAGAAATTATAATAGGTTGATTAATTTGCCACTTATCAATATTAAAATAGTTTTGAATTTCTGAAACACAATCTAATAATACTCTTTGGTTATTATAATTTTTAAAAACTGTTATTTCAAAATCTAAAGCAAAATTAATTACAAAAGCATCTTTAATATTAATAGCATCTGTTAGCATTCTATATTGTTCTAAATATGTAGCTAAATTTGTTTTAGTAGCTGTGTTTAGGGTTGTTACATATTTATTTGAATCATATCCTAAAGTATATAAATTTAAAGCTAAAGGATTAGGAATACGATTTGGTTCGGTTGTTAGAGGTGATATTTGATCATCTTGTGTTATATAAGCTTTAGCAACTCTACCAAATTTAGGGGGCATAGATAATGTTCTTATAATATAATCATCTTTAGTTACTGTTCTTTGTTGAGCTGAAAAATGAGCTGCTGTATTAAGTCTAATGTCTTCAATAGAATCTCCTGCTCCACCACCTTTTGCTGCTTGTACATTTGTAGATAATATACTAGATTTAACAAAATTTAACATACTTGGGTTAATATTAGGATTATTAGTTATAGATAATGTTTCTTTTTCTGTAATAGTATTACTGTTAACATTAGAATCTATACCACCCCCTATTAAATAAGTAACAGTTAGTGTTGTATTTGAAGGGACTTGTCCATATGCTTTTGTATATAAAAAATTGGATGGGTCATAAGCAGTATCTAATTTACTTCTTCCATCTTTAATTCCTAATCCAATATTATCGGGATTAGGTATTATTTGTTCATCAGCTTTATCACTAGTACCCGCCCCAAATTGAATTTCTAATTGATTATTTGGCTTTACTCTAGTAATAAATCTTCTTGGTACTTTTTTTAGTTTTAAAAGATAGGGGGTTTGTTGATTGTAACTCTGTAAATCAGGATCATTAGCTGCTGTGTTTTCTATAGGTTCAAATATAGTATCTTGTGCTAAATAAGGTACTTCAGAATAAGTATTTCCATCTGAATCTATTATAGATTCTATTGATATAATATTAGTATCGAATAATGTTAATGTTTTAAATTTTTCAACATCTCCTATTGTGAAAGTTTGTGTTTTAGTTTCAGCAGAAATAGCATTAACTGATTTTTTAAGTAAAAAATATTGTGGATTATTTGAAGAATCATATTGATATATACTTATTTCAGTTGGGTCAAAAGAAGAAGAAAAATCAAATCTTACATCATTTGTTATATAAAAAGAAGGACCTTCAGTTGATGAAAAAGTCGAATTTTCATTTATTGTTAAACCATAGTCATAATCAGGTTGGTATATAGAACCATTTAGTTTAGAAGGAACTAATTGAGTGATATCTAAAGTTACGTTAGCTGCATTAGTTACAGATGGTTTATATCCTAGTGTATAAGCTAAATTATATAAATTTTCTCTATCTTGAGCTAAATTTAAAAATGATTCTCTTAATTGAGTATCTGTATAGAATGATAAAACATCTCCTACGTAAGCAGCCATCTCTAAAAACATCATACCAGGATTCCCTTCACTAAAATCATTAAAATTTTCAGGAAAATAAGTTTGAGTAAATTCTATAAGTTGATTTTTAAAAGAATTATAATCTTTACTTAGATATTTAACATCTTTATCTTGTGTTTTATTTGATACTTTATTATAAGCCATTAGTTAAAATTTAATTGTATATTATCAGTAGAATTATCTAGTAAAAATCTATAAGTTATACTAATAAAAATAGTATGTCCATCTTCGGATAATCCTGTTCTAAGGTTTGCTAAAACTATATTAGGAATATATATATTTATTTGTTGAGTGATTTTTTCTTCTAATAATTCTAAATTTACTTGTTGTTCAAATAAAAGATTTTTTAAACCTACTCCAAAATTAGGTAAATTTACTCTTTCTCCTTGTTGAGTTAATAAAAGATTTATTAAATTAGCTTTTGCTTGATCTTTTTCAGTTTGGGTACCTTTAAATAAATTTGTTTCATCCAAGGGAAAAGCTACCCCAATCGTAACATTTTTGTTAAGATCTAAGGGACTTATTCTTTTTACTCCTTGGATTATTGGCATTATTTTCCTTTTTTCTTATTTATTGCTTTCATTAAACCACTATAATCTCTTGTAACAGCACTCGCTACTTCAGCAGGCATACCTGTCGTATCCATTGGTAATGGAGCTCCTGTTGCAAATGGTTGAGCTAAACTTACAGGTGCATTACCCGAATCTAAATTTGTATCACCCATTGCTGTTTCGTTTAATAAATCATTTAATGTATTATCTCCTGAAAAATGTTGTTTTGAACGTGGTTTAATAGGTTGTGTACCCATAATTTTTTCTCTTAAGGAGGTTTTTGTAGCTTCAGGAATTTCAACTATTTTTTCAGTATGTTCTACTATAGTTGGTTTAAATTCATCACGTAAATCTTCCCTAAGAGTTTTAATTTCTCTGCGTAACGCATAATCGATTTCTTCTCTAACTACTTTTCTAATTAGATTTTCAAAAGTTTTTGCTTTCATTGTTAATTGTGTTTGTTAATAAATATAAATTATTTTTAAGATTCATCATTTGTTGATGTAGAATCAGAATTATTATTAGATAAAAGGAGAGGATTAATTACTTCGTAACTAATTTGTTGACCAAGAGAAAAATTTTCTCCTATTTTATATATTCTTTTAACAAGTTTTCCATCACTATAATCTATATTTGGATTTTGTTCTTGTAAAATATTTAAAAGATCTTCATATATGTTAATAGAAGCATCTAATATATCTTGTTGTTCTAAATTTAAAATATTATTAGGGTCTAAAACTCCCGTACCTGTGTTATCATCTAAACCACTATATAAATTTAAACATCCTTGTTCAAATTGTAATGATAAATATTGTTGAAATGCCTCTAATTTTTCTACTTGAAATAATACTTGTTGTAATTGATTTTTTCCTAAAGAAGTTATACTAACTATTGATGATGCCTGATTTCTATAATTTGCAAACATTGAAGGTAAAATTGCAAATAAAGCTATATATTCTCCAATTTTACCTTTAGCATTTTTCTTTTTTTCAGACAATGTATCTATTCCTAAACCTGTACCTATTCCTCCTAATACTGATAATGCTAGGGGGGTTACTGCTACTACTATTTGAAGAATTCTTAAAATAGGTTCTATTATTCTTTGTATTCTAGTTATCTGCAGTATAGGACCACCTCCATTTATTATATTTAGTAAGTCATTTTCTGTTTTTTCTAGTTTTGCTATTCCCTTATTTAATTGGTTTTTTATTCTTTCTATTTTAGCCAATTGAATATCACTATTTTTTCTAAATTTTTCTTTACCCTTTTCACTACAAGTACCTTCATTAATTTCAGGTGATAATTTTTTTACTAATTCTTGGGGGGTAGGTATTTGTTTTTTTAATTCTCTTAGTTTTTTACCTGCCTCATTTTTAGCATTTTTCTTAGCATTATCAATTATAGGGTCTAATTGGGTAAATATTATATTTCTTATTTGTTGTGTTGACATTTTATACTAATTTAGTATTTAAACTTTTAATATTTTCAATTTCACTTTTTAATTGTTGTATTTGTGATCTCCTTCTTTGTAATACAGGAGTATTAGCAGGATTAGGTGCAGTAGGAGACGAAGGTACAGTAACTATATATCCTACCTTATACTCAATATCGTCTAGCATTCCACCTATTAAATCTAACATTTCGTTTAATAAATCTTCTAATTGATCTCCTAATACCGCGGGTTCTGTAGGGTAAGTATTATCAAATTCTAAACCTAAATATATATTAGGTGAATTTACTACAAATTTACTTTCGTTTTCATCAGGACTAGTATCAAAATGAAAACTACCATTAGTACTAAACCCAATAGCTTTATCTGAAAATAATAAGATACTATCTTCTTTAGCATTAAAAATTAATCTATCTGAATTAATTATTACTTGGTTTCCTTGATATGTGTTAGGGGATTGTGGTATATATGACATTATATTAAATTTTCGTCTGCTGAGTTAATACCATGAGTATAATTTCCTTTTCTATAAGTATTTTCTGATATAAGTTCTTTATGTAGATTTTCTAATTTACTTGCTACACTATTTAATTTTATATTTTTATCTTCTTTATATGAAATATGGATCCATGATGTTTTTTTACCTGGTTTAAAAACCCCCAATTCAGGATATTCCCATATAATTTGATAATAATCAGATAAATTATTATAACACCAATTCCAAAGTTCAGAAGATGGTCTTGAAATTGATATTAAATCAACTGCTTGACCTTTAGTATGAAGTGAATTTTTAACACCAGGAATAGGTTTAATTGAGGCATTTAGCGCTTTACATCTATAGGCTGAGGTAATTCCTATTTCTTCGGGAAAAGCAGCCATCAAGGGAGATACACATTTAGAAAATAATAATTGTAAATTATTTTTTATATATTGTTCTGTTAATATTGGGTCAGAATCTACATCTACACCTGGAATGTTGCTAATTCCTTGGTTTTTAGCTAATTTACTTGCTATTAATTGTTTATATAAAAATTGTGCCATATTTTTATCCTATTGGTTCTTCAAAATCTATACTATCGGGTAGATCATTGGGGATACTATTACTATCTCTATTATCGGGTAATATTACTTGATCTTCTGTATCTGCTATATCATAATAAGGATTTTCTGTTTCTTCTATTTCGTTTATTTCACTTTGTTGTAATTCTTCTGGTGGTAAATTATTAGGAGAAGCCATAATAGTATCTTCTTCTATATTTTCGGGCATTTCATTATTATTAATAATTGGTTCTTCTTTAGTTTCCAAAGTTAAATTAGCACCAAAAGATAATTGGTATGTAGAAGAAGGAGTAAAATTATCTAATTGTTGATTAGAACATAAATAAATACTTGAATTATCCCCATTTATATCTTCTAATATATGGTCAAAAGGTTCTCCTTCATTAATTTCTGTTTGTCCATTTCTAATAATAGTTATGGGGTCTCCTAATTCTCCATTATTACTCCATCTATTAGGAATAGCAATATTATTATTAGTAGTAGCCCCTAGTCTAACGGAATTACCAAACCTACCTTCTAACATAATATCACCTTCATATGGTCTTAGGGGTCTAATATTTTCTATTTCTTGAAAATACTCTCCTAACCTAAATTCTCCATTTTCATCTAATACGTTTGGATATGCATTATTATTAGGAGATTTATTTATAGATATAGGAGGTAAATAATAAGCTTCAGCATTATTATTTTCATTATATTCTGATGTAGGAGCTCCTAATATATATACTATTTCATTAGCTATGGGGTAATGTGAAATATTATAAAATAATGGTTTAGCTGTGGGAAGTTGAGTAAAATCATTATCTATAGGAGTAGAAGTATTTAGGGGTGTATATAAAATAGTTCCAATAGAATTTTCACCCAAATATCTTGGGTGATTATTATCTAAAATAATATCTTGTACTCTTACTACCTCTAAATTAGTTTTCATTTGGTTTTTCTAATTGTTTAGGTTTAGATTCAACAGTTTTAGCTATTTCTTCAGTTAAATCCTGAAGTTGAGCCATTTCATCTTCTGTTAATAACCCACCATCACCTGAACTTGCTGTACCTGTAGATAAACGTTGTACAATAGCTGCCATTTTTATTAATGCATCATCATTTTTAACACTAATTTCCATATATTCTTTAATTAATGGTACTACAACGGTAGCATCACCTAAAGATTGGACTAGTGGTTTTAATTCTGATATTAAAGAGGCTAATTGTTTAGCTTTTTTCTTTTGATTTCCATGAATATCTTTTAATAAATCAGAAAAAGACACATCATCGAATAATACTTGATTTAATGGATCCATATTATTTTATTATAAATATGGAAAAATTTAAACTCTTACGTATCCTGTTTCTGCATACTCAGTATAAAGTTTTTTATATAATTTTTTAAGTACTTTAGTTACTTTAGTAATTACAGGAGTATCAACATCTGTTATTTCTCTTATATAGATATAAAGTGCTTTTTTATTAAATATTTCTAAATTTTCTCTACGTTTAAAAAGTATATTAATTGCATCACAAACTTTTCTATCTTTATCTTTTTTAAATAATATAAACATATTTTTATCAACATATTCTGTAAAATAATCGATAAATTCTTTTATATCTTGTTTACGACCATCTCTACCTAATTGACGTAATACACCATCATCCTCATCTGCTGATAATACGGGTACTGTTGCTTTTTTCTTTTTATAGTTGTTGTTATTATATAATATAAGATAATTTTTACCTACAATAGAAAAATAACTAAATGCTTTTGAACCTTTTTCTGGTTTAAAATAATCTAATTTTTCTAAGAAAAAACAACACACTTCATGTTTTAGATCTTCTAACGATTCTACTTCTGTATAATAAAATTTAAATGTATGGATTAGATTTTCAGCTAATTTATAAAAAGCATATGCTATACGATCACGATAAATTTCATTTCTTTCTTCTTGATTAGATGAAGATAAATATTCTTTTATAGCTAAATCTACATCTGAAGTAAAATATTGTTTTTTAGAAGGTTTTCTACCTCTTTTTTTCTTAACAACTGGTTCTGGAGTAAGAGAACCGGAACTAGCCGGTTCTTGTTTTTTTTCGTTTGACATTTAGGGGATTATTTAATAGTAAATTCGTTTAAAGCATCTTGTATTTTTTTAATATCTACCCAAAACCATCCTATTTCATCATCACTTTTAAATATTCCTCTATCATCAATCTGTTTTAATCTTTGATCACATGCATTGATGGCTTCACTTTGTTTAGAAATAAAATTTTCATATTCTATTTGTATATCTTCTAATTTTTCTATTTGTTTAAGTAAATTTCTAATTATAAAAAAAGAAGTTACAATTATTACTGCTAATGTAATACTAAGTGTTAACATAATTAATCTTTAAAAAATGAATCTATAACATCTAATGTTGCTGATGCTAATTTTGGGTTATTTTCTGCATTTACTTTTTTAGCTGCTCTTAGTGTTTTATCACCTTTAGTAGCGTTTGCTGGTTTATTAGTTTTAGGCACTGCATCTGTTGCATTATTCCATTCTTCAAATTCAATTTGAGCAGCCATATGATCTGCTTGATGCATTAATAATGGTAAATGTGTTCTTAATCTAGTTTCTTTTTGACTAGACATAAAGTAGAACTTATTTGACTCATCATACAAACCATCATGAATTTTA
>Ga0181419_1000207_pt1 | contig 20241 bp, 19 predicted proteins | sample 42SPOviralmetaG_FD_130144 | JGI IMG/M metagenome (GOLD analysis project Ga0181419, IMG submission 130144) | Marine viral communities from the oligotrophic San Pedro Time Series (SPOT) site, San Pedro Channel, CA, USA - 42 SPOT_SRF_2013-04-24 | ecosystem: Environmental > Aquatic > Marine > Strait...
ATAGAGCCTCTCTAGCCTTCTTCGGGAGATACCTTTCACCTGTTGCTTTCTTTCCTTGTGTTGAGGGTTTACCTGACTTGGTTCCCCATTTCTCTTTAGTCCATTTCTTTAGGGACTTCTGTGATTTCTTTAATCCCATGTTTTAAGTTCCTTACCTATCTTGATCCTACCGTAAGGGTTACGTCCTTCAAACTCTGAGGATGTTTCGTAGCCTAAAGCACCATCTACGTACCACGTATCTTGCTGCACTCTCAAGCCTGTCCAGACAATGTCTGTAGAGGTTTCATTTAGATCGTTGAACGGCGTACCATTAGGGATACTTGAGATGTGTTCAAACTCTCCGTACCATGTGCAGCCTTGTAAGAGTGCTAATATAGAAATTAATTTAACTGCTCTCATTTGTACCCACCACCTGCTGCTTTGTATTCCTTAGCAAGCATCTGAGCTTTACGGGCTGACCATTGCCCCGGCTTACCACCTTTACTACCCGCTTTGATCTTGTTAAATAAACGCTTACGCATAGTAGGCTTGGTGTAGTTACCTGCCTCATTAACTTTGGACTTTTTCTTTGCTGGCTTTTTAGCTGCTGGCATAGTGCCTCCAGTTATCTAGTTAAATATGAAATTAAAAGTGCTAAACACATAGGTATCAACAACACCAATACGGCTATGACAGTGCCTATCTCTCTAACGTCCTTCCAAAACTTCTTCTTAGCAGCTACTGCTCTAGCTAACTCTAGCTGTTTAGCCTTCCTAGCTTCAGCCATAGCAGCCATAGCTTCTTGATATAGCTGACCGTTACCACTGACTGTAAAGAGATCTTTGATCTCCTTCATAGTTTCTTGTATCTGCTTTTTGGCTAGTGCAGCTTTTACAGCATCTGCTTCAGATAGTTTACCCTCATTCTGTGCTCTTGCAAGCTCTACTTCAGCGCCACCAAGTGTAGATAAAAAACCTGATATAGATTGTATATCATTTGTAGTTTCAGCTACACGCTTGATAGCGCCTGTGGCAGCGTTAACACCTGCTATGATCGCAGATATTTCAGCAATCATTTGCGGGTCTTCTCATAGGATCTCATAGCACCTAGTCCTAACATGCCCATGAGTACAGGCATCATAGTTTCTAGCGGTACAAGAGGAATAACAATGTCTATACCTACTAAGGCCAGTACAAAGTTTGCAAATGGAATTGTGATAAAGTTACCAAACATGCCTAGTCCACATGTCCAGCCAATGAAGGGCCTCCAACCACTTACAAAAATGCTAGAGTGTGCTGCTTCAGTTTTGTTAACTTCAAGCTGACCCTTCATAAGTTCTTGATGATGTTCTTCTGACATCGTAGCAATCTTGTGAGCCAGCATTGCCTTCTGGTCTTTGTCTTCAATAAACTTATCTAGTAATCCAGTGACAGGGCCTACTAAGTTTGCTAACATACTCATATTAATAACTCCAGATGTGGGGCCTTGGACGGCCTTCAGAGCATTCAAGGTCATCAAGGTGTACAAATCTAGAGCCACCTTTCTGACTAATACCAATACCAGTGAACCCTGCCTCTAGAGCGCCCTGTAAGAGCTTGTAAGCGGCTTCACCACGTACCCCTATATCTATGGCCCTACCTGAAGCATGTGCCCCCGGAGAGGCTTTACGGGCCTCTATGGGATGGTCTTTACAACGGTATGCAGAGGTTACAGGGAAGCTAAATCCAAGCTTTTCACGCAAGGCATCTACCTTCTTCATGAACTCAGGGTCTATACCCTTGGTTTGACAGTGCTTACACTCCAGTTCTTCTTCTGTGAAATACTTATACATTCCTCTTCCTCTTCAAAGCCGCTAAAACTTTACCACCACTCTCAAAGTTCTTTCTAAAACTTAGTTCAAACTTCGGATCGCCAGAGTTTGTAGAGGCTCCCATAGACAAGAAAGATCCTTCATCGTCTCTAAATGTTTTAGATAAACTATAATCATCTCCCTGTACACCTACATCTACAGGTAAGCGGCTACTTAACTCAGAAGCTATACGTTCTTTTATGAGATCCTGAGCATCTCTTTGAACCAAAGTTACAGGTAATCCTGCTCTAGATACCACCTCTTCTTTAAGTTGTTGCTTAACTTCGCTTTTGGTGAGGGGTATGCCTCTGTCTGTCAAGTATCTCTGCTTAATCTGCTGCTCTAACGTATCTATATCCTCAGCAGTGCTTGAGCCATACTTATAACCTGCCGCTCCCGCAAAACTAGAATATTCGGGAGAACCATAACCCGTGTGAAAGCCACCTTGATTAAACTTCTCACGCTTTGTAACGCCTTCAGGTAGTGAGGGCGTACCGTCTACTTCAATGTAGTCGTAGAGTGGGTGAGTCTTACCTTTTCCTGAAGTTTGAACTGTTCCGATTATATTACCCAGCTTAACTTCACCAACTGTCTCAGGCCGTAAGTTAGGGCTATTAACTTTACCCTCCTTGTTTTTGGCAGTAAGAACATTCATCCTTACAGGCCCTACAAGCTGGTAGTCTAAGGCGTAAAAATGACCGCCCCTAGATTTAGGCGCTTCTACAGAAACAATAGGATTATCTAATCGTTTAGGCCCTTCATCAGTAATAATCTTAAACTTGTCTGGCTGTAAAAGGTTTGTCTGTACTCTAGGAGGACTCTTCACGCCTGTATTTCTCTTATAGTTAGCCTTCATTTCATCGATAGTTAAATCAGCACCGTCATATTCGTTGGCTCTAGCTACAGCTTTATTACTTGCTCCAAACGTAGACAGCTTTCCCTGCTCCCTAGTGGGGTTTACTTCAGGAAGAGGCCCTATAACAGACCCACGCTGCTCTACACCCATTGGAGGCCGCGCAGTAACATAAAGATTCTGGAATGTTTTATTAGAAACATCTTCTAGTTCTCTGCCCATCTTTAAGTACTTACCAAACTCAAGATCTATCTCTATACCAGCGTCTTCTGCTTTCCTAGTAAGACCTTCTTTGTATGAACTCTTTTCAGGATCAAAGAACTTACCGGGAGCAGGCATAACACTAGAAGCTGTTTCAGCCTCCATAGCTCTGCCCATTCTAGGATCTAAAGTTTCTTCAAGCTCCTCAGTCTGTGTCATTACTACAGGCTTGTCAGGGTCTTGTACGACACGTTTAGAACCTTTACTGCCTACAGTCTTGGTAGGCGTGAACAGGTCACGAAGACCTCTAGCAATAACAGTACCGCCCGGAACAAAACCAAGTCGGCGTAAGGGATCTACCTCACCACCGCCTGTGAAGCCTAACCTACGTAAAGGGTCTTCCTCATCCACAAAAGCTGTACCAGCCTGTTGGTCATAGGGCAGCCCTGTCATCTTGTCGATGCGCTGGTCAGGCTCTCTGGGTACGTTAGGTACGTCAAGTACTTCACCGCCTTTGGCCTTAGATGTTCTTTCTTCAATTTCAGCTTGATCGTCTAGTAATACCTCAAAGGCATCTGAATTGTATTTACTAAGACTTTCTTTGTTTAATCTGTTGCGTACACTTTCATATGCAAACATATACTGTTCAGCATCAGGAAAAGCGCGAACAAGTTCTTGTCTGTCAATCAATTCATTAAAGACCTGATTAATTTTATCAGGATGAAAAGATCCGTTAACAAGTTTAGCTCTAAACACAGTATCTACACCTAGCTTTTCTAAAGCTGCCATAGTATTGTCATACTTGTACATAGAATCTTGATCATTTATATGTGCATATGCCATAACTACAGCATAGAGATCTTGTTGAGCGTTCCTTTCCACCCCCTGAACTTTTATGTAGTCTTCTAAAGCTTGCTCTAGAGTTTCTGCGTTATTTTCCAAATTTAAAGAAGATGTATAATTTCTTTCAGACAAATCATTATAACGCTCAACAGCTATCTGTAAACTTCTGTCGGGGTCAAAGGGCTGCCTTCTAAAACCTAAAAAGTTTGCATAAATTTCTGTATCTTTTTGTCTTTTAGGTTCTCCGTCATAAGGATTTTCTATGCCTTGTAAAGCTTCATCTAACTTCTGAATATTCGGAATAGACCCCGGCTCTATTGTTTCCCACAGCCTATCAATCACAACTAACGCTCTGTCTACAGAATCCATCTTAGGCTCAAAGATTACTTTACCTTTATGGTTCTCTCCTCTAGGATGAAAAGCTCCAACACCTATGTCTAAAAAAGCCTCCGTTAACATGCTAGGACTTACATAAGGCTCTGCGAAATTCCAAGCTGCTGTAGCAACTGCATCAGTTATATAAGCATCTAGCTCTTCAGCCTCTAAGTCACCTGTTAAAGCGCGATTAGCTGCAATAACAAAAGGATCTCTAATAACACTAAACGCATCTAAACTTCTAGTATCTACAAATTGAACATTACCTTCTGAGTCATAAGACCATACTCTATTGTCAGCACCAGTACTATATTTACCTTCTGCTAAAATATTATAAGCTTTAGAATCTTCTTCATCCCAGCCCATCATGTACTGACTTGCAGTACCTGCCGCGCTGAACCCGACGGCACCTGCTGTCACATAGCCAGCAAGTCTCTGCCTGCCCCTAGCTTTTATTATAGGATTGTCAGAGCGTATCTCTTGTGCTCCCCTTTTAATAATATGGGCTGTGGTTCTTATCGACTCTGATACAAAACCTGTATAGTCACCAATAGGTAAATACCGTAACTGCTGCACACCTCTAGGCACTCTACTATAGTTTGGGAAAGTATTTTTTATAATTTCAGCAGCTTCTTGTTCTAAAACTTCTATAGGTTCATTAGGATAAGCAGCTTTGAGTTGTTTTAATTCATAGGCATACCCACTTATTTTACCGTAGTCATCAGTTGCACGATAAACAGAAGGAGCAAAATTAACCACGCCCGGAGGAGGAGTTACAGGCTCTAAGAACTTTCTAAGAGGGCTTTCGGGGGACAGAATTGTTCTGTTAATATAGTCAGTAGGGTTATCTTCAAAGCCAGTACTTAACAAAGCTCTAAATTCATTTACTCTGACGTTAGTATCCACCAAACCTAAACGTAAAAATTTATTATAAGTTTGATCTAGAGCTTCATCGCCGCCCTGAAAAATATCATTTACTAATACCTTAAAGGGTTCATAACCATCACGCACAAAAGGATTAATACCATTAGCCAGTGTAAAATGACCTACACCATAAGCATTTCTTATGTGTACCGTGTGGTTATAAACTGTCTTAGAAGCCTGTGTCGCCCCTTTAGCGCCTGCTAGAAAACGAAAAATCTCTCCTCCTGAGTTTTCCATATCAAACATAGTAGGAACAACTTCTTTATTATTTAAAGCTCTAGCTATTTCAGGTGTTGTATATGTCCAAGAAGAAGAAGCATTAGGCAACCCAGCAGCTTTAGCGGCTGTGTCATCTGCAAAGCCGTCTAAAGAAAAATTATTAGTACCTTCAATACGCACTGTGCGCCCTTCCGCTGGATTTCTAGTGCCAATCCAACCACCGCTTCTGCCTAATGCAGCTATTCTAGTATAAAAATTATTTTGCTCATAAACTCTAGAAGACTTAGTAATAGTAAGAATCATGTTTTCTAGAGGGTCATGTATTTCACCTAACAAGGCCCTAGTCTCAGCGTTGAGATCTCCTCTTTTATGTAATCCCGGCGCACCTCTTACTTGCGCTAAAAAGTCTATTACCTCTCTATCTTGAACAAACTCTAATTTATCATCTATTTCACTCTCAGCCTGCCTGCGTATCTTCAAAAGATATTTTTCTAACTCTTCACCAGTTCCATCCTGCTCTTTCAGTCTTTTAATTTCAGCAGCGTGTGGGGGTGTTCGCATAAGATCATTATAAGTTGCCTCAACAGCATCAGTTTTTAATGCAGGATCAGGTCGAAACCCCGGATCTTCCCAAGCTCTATAGCTTCTTTTAAAGTAAGACCCTAAATTAGACTCAATCGTGGCTCGCATTGCAGGAGTAGTGGCTACATTGTTGTACAATCTTCTTGAAAATTGATCAATCATTTCTCTTGCTTTGTAGACCTGTTCTGCAAGCTCTGGAGTTAATCCAAAATTTGTCCTGTAAAATTCTACACGCTCACCTCTAGGAAGCTCATACAGATCTTTTGTTGCGTTAAATTCAAAAGCTTTCCTAACTTGATCAGTTACTTCTTCTGTAGTTCTTCCAGTTGCAGTAGCTCCTTCAGACGTAAGAGAGCCTACCCTATCTATTTCTTTTTTAATTCGTAAAGCTATACCGCTAACTTCTTGTATAGCAGCTTTTTGTGCGTTCCTAGAATCATCAAAAAGACGTTGAGCTTTAGGGGTATAGTAACCCCTAGAAGTAAAGAAACGCTGCTGAAGCCTTTTAAAGAAGGAAGCATTCTGTGCCTGTACCTGAGTAACACCTTCCGCTGTTTCTTCTAATACTGAAGACATAGTAGGAAGAGTTAAATCTTTTGGAGTGTCTTGAGTTTTCCAGCGTGTTAGAGCAGCCTTAAACTTTGTACTACCTTCTGGCCCATCTTCAAATTGATCACGGGTAGGTCTAGGCTTCCCTGAAGGTACACCAACGCCCTCACCCCTCATATTCAAAGCCCTAGCCGAATCTTCTTTTACCTTAGCAGCCTGTTCTCTTGCTATGTTCAAAGATTCCACAATAACATCAGCCTGTTGAGACTTTGTTAACTCTTCTGGTGTTTTACCTTTAAAAGAAGGTTTAATTTTTCTAAGGTTTTCTAAGGCTGCTTGACCTACGTCAGTATTGAAAAGACCTTTACCAGCAGCTACTCCAGCAACACCTACACCTGCTATAAGAGCAGTAACTCCTAAAGATACAAGAGAAGTTTTTAAACGCTGTGCAGACTCAGTATCATCAGGGCTAGTAGAAAGAAAGTCAGCAACCTCTCCTATTGTATCTTCACGAACATTTTCAGGTAAAACAGCATAAATAATATTTGCTATATTGTCTGTGCCTGAAGGAATCATAACCTGTTCTACAGCTTGCTCTGAAGCTAACACTCTAACCAAGGAAGGTAAAGCTTCTGGAAGTGCTTTATAAGAACCTACACCACCAGCAACAAAAGTTCCGATCTGAGCTACTGTACCCATAGTTGTATCTACAGGTCTTACCTTACCACTAGGCTCAAAAATATCTACTTCATTTTTATTTTTAAAATAACCTAATATAGCAGGAAGAACACCAACAGTACCAGACCTTTGTAGCGTAGTCATTGTCCTTTGAAGCTGCATGAGCCTCTCATCTCTTTCTTCTTGAGTAGCAGGTATGTCTTCATCTGATTTATCAAAAACAGAAGAGACACGATCTGCGACATATGCACTAGCAGAAAGCCCACCCCTCTCTATATCACTATAAATTCTAAGAAGATCTGTAGTAAAGGCTTCTTCTGGTGGACGATAAGGGCCATAGTAAAGCTGTTCAGGCTGTTCAGGCTCTTTATCTTCTGTATATTCTTGAGGCACTTTTGTAGTCATGCTTTTGTATTCCTAAATATTAAGGAGTTGTAGGAGCCACGCTGCTTTGTCTAGCAGCATTACGAACTGAGGAAGTAGTTACATCCATTCTTAACTGCCAGTTTTCTAACCAATCTTTATCTATACCAGTAGCTCCAGCTTGATTTACTTTGGTATCAAACTCACCTAATAACCCTGAAATTCTGTTCATCAGCATAGGACTTTGCGCGATTATTCTAGTAGTAGCATCTATCACACGATCATCAATATCAGCTTGATAGTCTTCCTCTGTAAATGCAAAACTGTTATAAGCATTCGCTAATAACTCATAGTTTCTTAAAGTTGAGGGTTCTATAAGTTCCCTATTAATCTGTGCTTCAGAAACACCATCAGCAAGCAGTAAGCTTCTTGCTTTAGTTTGAAATTGAATTTTACTTTTGTCTGCCAAAACTGACTCTGCAAGCCTGTGAATATTTGAAAGTTTGTTAAGCTCTTTTAAACCAACATGATCTTTATTCTTTTCAATTTCTTCTTGAGTTAAATAAGGTTTAAAAATTTCTTCACCACGAGTTGTTTCTTGTGTTATTGTATTCTCAGTTACCTTAACAGTGTGATATCCTTGTATTACCTGATCTCCTACCTTTTTAGGAAAATCCTTTCTTTCTGTTCTTGTTATTATAAAGGGTTTTAATTCTTCTTCTGTAAGACTTAAATCAGCATTAGCATAATTAAAAGCAGTTACTAGATCTCTAGTAGATCTATAAGCTTCCTCTAAAGCCAATACTTGTTCAGCCCTCATAGCACCTGTTTGGCCTTTGTAAGCTTCTATTGTTTCTTGTTCTAGTTCTTGTCTAGATCTTCCGGGCCTCACCATATTTATAAAATCTTCAAAGGGACTTTCTGCTCTTTTATTAGAAACAGATAACTCTGTGTCAAAACTAGGCGCTGCTTGATATAAACGAGCAGCCCTAAGACTTTCATCATGCCTTGCTAAATAAGCTTTAGCAAGAGCGGTTGCATCTTTTTCAAATCTAACATCATGAGCGCCTAGATCTATAGCTCTTTTTTGACTAGGATCTTCTCTTAACATATCAGCCTTTAACTGCTCTACGACTCCCGGCATATAATATTCATATCTATCACCAAAACCGTAGCCTTGTATTTCATTCTCCCTGTTTATAATTTGAGAAGAAGTACTAGCGGCATTAGTCCGTATTGCCTTCTGAGCCAGTAAAGGTTCGCTGTTAAAAAAATCCTGTTGTTTCTTTTTTAAAGCTTGTCGATACAAACCAGCACCTACAGCGCCTGTAAGACCTAAAAGCGCACTACGCTCTTCGCGTTTACGAAGCTTTTTAGCCTGCTCTTGATCACGTTGACGTTTTTGAGTTAGGAGAGATTCTCCAAATCCTTCAATAGCCATATTATTGCCTCTCCATTAAACTAGGTGATAATGCTTCCTGTGGGGGTGGGCGAGCCATTAAAGACTCAACAGGACGTTCAGGAAGCTCTGATGTTTCTACACGATCCATAGCCATTTGAGTCTCATCAGATAGTTCTGAAGGCTCTGAAAGCTCTGGACGTTGTACAGTTACACCAAACATATCTTCTTCATCGTCTTTTTGTACTTCATATTCAATACCTGCACGTTCTGCAAGTCCCATAATCATGTAAGCTACAGGCTCAACAAGAATAAGCATCAAGTCAGGATTAAACTTACCTTCATTAAAGCCTGAAAAAAGAATAAGACGAGTAGCTTCCATTATGGTAGTGCCTTCTAAAAGGCTATCCATTAGAGGAAGATAGTTTTCTTCTTGAGTCATTTGATCAAAAATATAATCTATCGCTTCTTGTGGTACAGTAAACTCCGGCGGAGCCGTATAAGACTGTTGTATATCAGGATCTTCAGTTAAGGACTGACCCGGTATAGGTCTGTCCATTTTACTAAAATATTCCTGAAGCTCTGGATTAGTGTTATCTAACATTATACCTGCACTCCTTCAATTGATTCAAAAGCATTGAAGTTTTGATATTGCTGCTGTACACCTAGTGCCCACAAAGAAAGTGGATCTTGTTGTGAATTTCGCAAGTTTGATATAGGAGACACCAACATTTGAGTAGGGGCGGCAGCCAATAACTCTGGGTTTTGGATAATACCTAAATTAATAACTTCGCCGGACTGATTCAATAACTGCGATTGCCTATCCATGTAATCACTTTCTGCTGCATATTTCTGAGCAACACTCGAACCTGCTTGTAATACAGCGGCTGGGTCTTTAAGTTTTGCAACTTTTGAAGAAATACCTTCACGGCTAGAATCAATAAAATTAGTACCTACATTTTTCATGTCAGCAGCAAAGCGTTCACCCGTTCCTATTTCATATTTAACCCCTTCAAACTCAAATGCTTTCTGACCGCTAGTTGCTAAAGCCTTTTGTTTTGCAGCCCTAAAGCCTTCAGTTACTTCAGTTCCTTGAGAAATATCTAACTGCAAGCTTGTATCAGGTGTAAGGGGTAAATCCGTAGTCTTAGGGACTAGTAAACTACCATCCGCTGTTACAGCTATATCTGTAGCTGGAGTAGGATCAACTGAAGTAATAGGACGCATAGTTTCTGGGGTAGCATTTAAATCCGCTGTTCCGAATTTATAAATTTGCTCATCAGTAATTCCAGAGACCTGTGGTAAGTCTATCCCAAATTCTAAGTTAGCTGCTTCAGCGCCTTTTAAAAGACTGTTATCAAAGGCTGTTTTAGTTAAGCCTTCTTTAGCAAACAGTTGCCCAGCTTTACGTGTTGCAATTTCTGCTCTAGCTGTGGCGCTGAAAGGACTTCTTACAGATTGACCAACTCTAGAAAAAGCAGAGTCGGCACCAAAAAAATTATCTGCGGCTGTTTTTACAGGTATGTTTAACTTACTAGCGGCTGTCTTAGTAAACTCACCGATAGTACTGGTCACTGCGTTTGTAACAGATTGAAAAGCTTTGAAAGGTGCAGCAGCGGCTTTTCCTGCAAATTGGAGCATGTGCCCTGCGGCCTGTGAAGTTGCTCCTCCCGCAAATAAACCAGTAGCAGTTCCTTTAATACCTGCCTTAGTTGCTGCGGCTGCTGCGGTTTTAAAAGCTGCTTGGCCTGCTGCGGCCTGTGCTGCTGCACTTGCTCCTGCTTGTTTTGCAGCTTCAACGGCAGCAGCGGATGCTGTTGTTCCTGCGGCCTGCGCCCCAGCCTGTGCTGCTGTTTGGCCTATAAAGCCTTTTATAGCACCGCCAATAGCTTGACCAATACCGGGAAGAATAAACATCATGGCTACTTGACCAAGTACACCAATTTTATTCATAAACTTACCAAACTTTTTAAAAAGTTTTTTAATGCCTCTTCCAATCTTTTTAAATGTTTTTCTTAGAAAGCCCATATTTATATATCCTATATTTTGGTAAAGAATGTAGTTGCTAAATCCATAAGTGTTCTAGTACTACTTCCACCTTTATCAGCAGATTGCTCGTTAGCAAGTGCAGTAGCATACAAAGTAGTCTTACGCTGTTGATCATTCTCATAAGACTGTCTTATATAAGCAGCCTCATCACGTAAGTTCTGCCATAAGAAAGACTGCTCTGCTGAATTAAGGTTAAAAGCCATCTGAGCGTTTGCTTGGTTAGCAGCATTAATAGCAGCACTATCAATCGTATTGGACTTTCTACGCCATTCTATATTTGACTGTGCAACAGCTTGTGCATTAGCAGCATTCCACTGATCACGTTGAAACGCTACTTGAGAATTAAACTGATCAACTTGATTACGGATAGCAGCATTAGCTTTATTGACTTCTATAGCGTTTTGAGCATTCAAGGCGCTTGTCTTACTAAGCTCAGTAGCATTAAACTGTCTCATGGCATTTGTCTGTGAAGCATTAAACTGAGACATATTAGCCTCTAAGTTAGCCATAAACTGATTAGTTTGATTCTCTGAAGCTGCATTAAACTGCTTTGCAGCATTTGTTGCTGCTTGGTCAGAAAGAAGACGTTGTTGCTTTAACTGCTGGTCAAGTACAGCAGCTTGTTGTCTATTACTAAGATTAGCCATATCCATCTGTAGGAAATTCTGAGCATTAGTAATAGCAAGCTTTGTACGTTGATCAGCCGATGCAAGATCCATCTGAGCCATCAATGTAGCATTCTGCATAGCTGTTTGTTGTTCAGCACTAAAGTCTGTCATAGTCATAGACTGCATAAACTTACTATTAGCCAGTTCAGTTTGTTGATCTGTACTAAACTTTGTAAGGTCTACACGAGCAACCATAGCAGCATTCTGAACTGCCCTTTGCTGATCTACATTTAACTGAGCTACTCCCATGCTCTCAGCAATTTTTGCCTGAGTTAAATTAGTCTGCATACGTGAATTAAGATTAGAAAGCTCTGTCTGTTGAGCAGCATTTAAGTTTTGAGAGTCAGCCTGATTCAAAGCAGACAGATTAGCCAAACGCATCTGTTGGTCATTTGACAAGTTAGCAAGATTCATCTGCTGTTGAAAGCCTGCATTCCTAGCAAGAAAATCATTAGCAACTTGCATCTCAGCCATAACACCTTGTTGTGTAAACTGGCTCTGCAATACTGACATCTGTTGTGCGTACTGTGCAGTTTGACCTTCTGCTGTCTGCCTGTTAGCTAGATTAGCCATGCGTCTTTGCATGTCTTGTGTAGACTGCGTAAGATTAGCTTGCTGCTCATTAGACAGGTTCTGCGCTGCACGTTGCTGGAGGGCCTGTGCGTTGCTCTGAGCCATTGGTAGAGCACTTTGTATGATTGCATTAAAGAGTGCGTCACGGCCTACAGTGGACGCTGACAGGCCTCTAACGGCTAGTTTCTGCTCAATAGCCGCTACTGCTGGTCTAGCCCATGCAGGAGTCTTACCATCTTCCATACCGGCTAACAGGGTTTCCATCTGAGAAGATACAAGAGCCTCTGTAGGTAATGCTGCTACGGCTGCACGTACTTCTACAGGCTGCTGATCTATCTGAGCCTCTACAGTTGCAGGGTCTTCTACAATAGATGTACTAACATTAGTAGGTAAATTACCCAGTTCTGATAGCATGTTTGTAGCACCGGCTGCTGCCTCTCTTCCACTGTAGCTACGATTTTTAACCTGTTCGTAGCCTACAATTCCAATAATCTCAGCAGCTTGTCCAGCCGTTGCAGGTTGCCCAGTAATAGCTTCACGCTGCTTCATTTCTGCTTCAGGAGTAGGCGATACAGTTATAGTTTGCCCTGTTACTTTATCTACAAAAGCATTACCTGAAACAGTGAAATCTTGTTCTTCTGCTAAAGCTGCTTGCTCTTGTGCAGTATCTCTTTCAGCCGCTACAGCCCTTTCAGTAAGCGTAGGGCCTTCAGCACTGGCAATAGCTTCAGGGCTTATAGTGCCTTGTGCTGCCGTTGTAGGGTCTAATGCATCAGCACCTACAAGAGCTACATCTTCTATTTTAGCAGGTGTAATAGCGGTTGGTGTAACGCCCTGTTTAGCTGATTGTGCAAAGGCACCTTTTACGGTAGGGGGCGGTTTTACTATAGATGTCCCCGCTTTTGTTTGTGCGCCTATTTGTTCAGCAGGCCCTAACTCAGTGCCTACTAAAGAAACATCTTCAGTCTCTACTTCATCTATCTCGAACTTTGCAGCAGGTTTTGCTTCAACTCTAGGTGGCCCCACGGTTGTTGAAGTAGTAGGAAGACTTCCTGAAGTTCCCGGAGTATACGTAGATGTAGTATCTTGTGTAGATGTCACAGAACCACCGCCTTCCCCAGAAGGATATGAAGTCGTTGTATTACTTGATACTGTTTCTACAGGGTCTAGTCCAGTTCCACCTTGACTATTTAAAGGCTCAGAAGAATGTAACTCTGAGTTGGGATTGTGTGGAGAGTATTTTCCCTTTTTTCTTACATGCTGCCCTGAATGCGCTTGTAGCCTTTTATTTTTTAAAGCCTTTAAAACTTTTTTATTATTTCTATTAGATCTTTTATTACTCATTGTTTATCCTAAGTGTGCAAAAATAACAGAAGTAGCTCCTGCAAAAACAACAGAAACAACAAGCCATGCAAGTCTTTCCCACCGTGCAGCATGAGATGCAGCTAACTCCCTTAACTGTTTTAACTCAGCCGTGGCTTCTCCCCAACGCTCTCCACATTCTTTCTCATGTTGAGCAATCTTTTCTAAAGCCTCTAGAGCTATCTCCATCTCAGTTTTTACTGCCATAACTACTTTCACCTACTGCTTTGCTTTACCAACATTAATGGCTAACAAGTCTGTAAGTTTGTAAAACTTTTCAATCCATTTATTATTATTAGGAATAGGTTTTAAAGCAGCAATAATAGAAGCTACAGTAACAATTGTTGTAATAATATTAATTAAATCCATTTTAAACTCCTTAAAAGATTATAGCATATTTTCTGAAGGTTGTCTACTGTTAAAATTTTATTTTATACGTCTTAACTTTTAAACTCACATCTCACCGTAAACCAGTATGTACAATATCCCTGTATATGTATTCGCGCCAACTGCCGTTTGCCTAGCACTAGCGATGTTTTGAGATGCGGAATTGGTGTGGAAGTCATTGCCCCAGTAGCTCCAAGATGTCTGAGCAGGTGTGGTAGATCGCCAGTTATCTCCCTTACCGCTTGATAGATTCCCATCAAAGAAACAAAGCACCTGCGTGTCGTGGTCTGAATCTTGGTTTTCACCAATAACGCAGAAAGAGTCTGCGTGACCAGATATGCCAGTGCCCCCAATGTTTCCAGAAGACGCTGACGTTCTAACAGCGGAGTAACCGTTATAGCCAGTTACCATCTCCGTAATGCCGGGACTTACCGCTAAAACCTGAGAATCACCTCCAGTATTTCCGTGATTACTTACTCCAAGATAATTATTAGCGTTCATTGCAGTGCCTATTCTTTTTAGGATGTCATAAATGCTTTCGTTACCTGAAGTATTACGGCTGTTGTTGTAATTTGGTTCGTAGACCGCATAGATAGAGTTAGAAGACGGAGTTGTTAAATTCCCGTTGCCGTTTATATAAGCGAACTTTGTGACGTTGGTGCAATCAAAGAACGCCTTGTATACGCCTTCGCCATCGCCTATTGCAGTTCTTGAACCCGCACCTGTTGATGATTTAGTAGCACTCAAGAATGAAGATGTTCCCGGATTCGCAAAATGAGCTTCAGTACGGGTTGTTGTTTTAATTCCTGTAGCCGCCATTAGGATATGCCACCGTGGGCCACCGGCACCACCACCAACAGCACCAAAGCCATTTATATTATAACCAAATCCAGACACGGCTTACTCCTTATGCGTCATTTGAAGCGTTGGTAGTAAAGAACAACTTAATCCCTAACAGTCTTGCATCGCCTGTCTGGTTATCTGCTGACACATCGCGCATTACCTGAAAGTACGTTTGCGTATCTACAGCGGCTCCTGTAATAGTCACTGCACCAGAAACCGCTGTGACATTCATGTCATTAGAAGTTCCAGAGTGCGCTTTAGCCGTAGCAACTACGTTAGTGCCAAATGCTGTGTTAATGCTTGCGTTGTCTGCAAAAGAAACACCAGAAAGTCCCCAAGCTACTGTGCCTGTGTTGGTGCCAGTAACTGTGAAGAACGCTTGAAAAGTTACTGTACCTTCATTCCAAGATTTTGGAAAGGCTACAGTAAACTGTGCATTTTCGTCTGAGCTTGCATCAAAGTCTAAGCACTTTAGCTCTGGGCCATTTGATAACTCTACTTGCTGTAAGTCTGAGCAACCTGCTGTTGTATTTGGATACATTGCCGCAGCAGGTACGTAGATAGTTTCAAGCCCTGCAACTTTAATGTCACTAGATACTTTAGCTGAAGTTACTGCGTCATCAACTATTGAAGCCGTTACTACTGCATTAGATGCTAGTTGAGCTGCACCCACAGCGTCATTAGCAAGTTTAGCTGATGTAATATTAGCATCTGTAATTTTAGCAGTTGTAATAGCGTTGTTAGCTACGAGTGCAGTTGTAATAGCGTTATCAGCTATTGAAGCAGAAGTTACTGCATCATTAGCAATGCTAGTAGCTTTAATTTTTGTTGTAGCCATTTTACTATCCTAAAGTTGGACGGGTATTTGGAAAGTCTTCTGTGCTAGGCCACTCACGCAAAGCCTGACGGTAAGCCAACACTGCTGAAGCATTAGGGTAATCAGAGACTGTAGCGGCTATATCCGTTTTCCGTAATTCTTCGTCACGCCATCTACGAGCTTTTGTCTCAACTGAAATATTATCTTCTACTACTATTAAAGCCATTATTTTACCCTCACGTAAGCTTCTGCGCCTAAATAAACCATCTCTGATGTCATAGCGTGTGATCCTGCTGCCGGAACTCTAGGTAATCCATATGAAGATTGATATTCATAAAAAGTAGCATAACCATCTAGCACTACATGTTTAGAACCATTCCAAACTAGACCTCTAACATAATTATACGGTTCCTGAACAGCAAAAGAGACATTCTGATAAACTCCAGATGAATTATATTTGTATACTTTTTTAGAAGTATCGTCCAAAACCCAAAAGTTTGAACCATCCCAAGATAACCCTTTGGGATTAATAGCTTGAGATGCAACAGAAAAAGAAACATTTTGGTAGGTTCCTGATGTATTATATTTGTATACTGCGTCATTTTGGTCACCTAAAACCCACAAATGGCTACCATCCCAAGTTATTGCTGTAGGGGCATTATCTTGAGATGCTGTAGAAAAATTAACACCTTGATAAGATCCCCCAGTACTCCACTTACTAACTCTATCGTTAGCGCCACCACAAAGCCATAAAGAAGTACCGTCGTAAGTTATTCCTGATACCGAAGAATGTTGTGCGCTTATACTAAATCCATTAGTACCAGTACCGCCTGTTGAAGAAAACCTTTTTACGTAGTCACTATAATCACTTGCTATCCAATAATAAGTACCATCCCATGCAATATCACCGCCGTAACCCCCATTTATGCTATTATCATGTACGTAAGAATTACCATTAAAATTTATACCATATACCGCATCTGGGTAAGTAGACTGAGTAGTTTCAATTACACCGGCTTTTAAGTACACTCTACCGTCAGCCAATGTGACAACATTTTCGTTTGACCTTAATAAAATAACTTCATTTATTTGTGAGTTGCTACCACCACCACCTAAACTAATAGCCATTTATAGCTCCTCCCATCCAATTGTTGCATCAACATAAACCAAAGAAGCTCCAGCATCTGCTGCAAGCTCTCCATTGTCTGCCGTTGAATTTATTTTTGAGCCGTTGCGAGCTACAGTGACTGTGCCGGTTCCAGCGTTTTTAATGAATACTACATCACCAGCACTAGGGCTTGCGGGTAGTGTAATTGTTACTGCGCTGCCTGAGTTGACAATAAGCTGATCACGCGCAACGGCTGTATAGTTTCCTGTTTTAATAGCAAAGTTATTAAACGCTCCACCAGCACCTACCGCAAGCTTTGCAGATGTTATGGCACCGTCAGCGATTGCAGAAGCTGTAATAGCATTGTCAGCTATTAATGCAGCCGTGATAGCATCATCAGCTATAGCTGCTGTGCCAACAGCATCATCAGCGATTAACGCAGCCGTAATAGCATCGGCTGTAACACCTGTTGTTTTTATAGTAGTAAGCGGCATATTACGCTCCTAATTCTGGACGAGTAGCTGGAAAGGCTGACGTACTAGGCCAATCCCGTAGTGCCTGACGATACGTTAAAATGTTATCTCTGTTAGGCCAGTCTGGGGTCTGTGCTGCTTTGTCTGTAGACTCTAGCTCTGCATTACGCCATGACCTTTCGTTGTCTGCTATTTGTTCCGCTGTAAGCTCCGCAGACGTAGGCTCAGGATCAACAGACACTTCATAGTGATCAAAGTTAGCTTCAACAAAATCAGCATCAGCAAGGATGGTGTTGATTACGTTACCGTCTGCGGCATCTAAGATATTATATTTCATGTTTTTCTCCTTACACGAACTCTAGTATGATCATGCCGTCACCGCCTTTACCGCCTGTGGAGGTTTCAGAACTGTTAGAGTTACGCGCATAAGCAGAACCTCCTCCTGCACCAATACCCCCCGCACCGCCATTAGCGTAAATGTGCCCACCAGAAGTTTCGTCATTATATGCAAAACCGCCACCGCACCCAAAATCACCATCAGAGGCAGTTGAAACCCTATCTTCTAGTTGATCGTTTGATGCCCCTGCACCGGCTTTAATGTCGGGTTTTAGTTGAGGTACTACATCAGTTGGTGGGATATCTATCCCTACCGCATCAACTCTAGTTGTACTAGCGCCAGTTGTGGTGACACTTTTACCGTTTTCAAAAAAGCCAAGTGCAGCGCCACCTGTACAACCTTTTGCTACAGCGGCAACTGGAACAGATGTGCCACCGCCTGTACGGTTAGCTATACTGCCTCCAGAGCCAACTCCTCCTGCACTGGATGTAGTGCTTTGAGTTGTAGTTTTTCCTTGAGTCCCACCAGTTGCAGTCATGTCGGTAATGTTAGAACCAGTAAACGAAGTAGTACCGCCAGTAACACCGTTTGCGCTTGAAGTTGTTGTGGTGCCTCCAGCGCCTCCAGCACCGACAGTGATTGTATAGGTTGTTCCAGCAGTTAAAGAAAGCTCACTTTGACAAACACCCCCCGCTGCTCCCCCAGTTGCTACGGCTTGTCCAGAGCCAGAAGCTCCACCACCACCACCAGCACCAATACAGGTAACTATCGCTGTACAGTTAATAGCCGGGGTATAAGACATTGATTTTTTAATTACTGCCTTTTGACCGCTGACAGGATTTAGAATGTTTAGCTTAGAGGCTTCGCCACCGCCACTGCTAATAAAATCTGTAAAGTTGCTCATGCCATTGCCCATCCTACTGTAGAGTTTGTATAAATAAATTGAATTGAAAGATATTCTTTATCTAGTGTCATATCAGTACCACTAGACATAATGTTACTTCCGTTACGTCCAACTACTGTGTTTGTAAAGTTTCCAACTGTAATTAAAACTCTTTGACCAATTGTAGGTGACGCAGGTAATGTGATGGTTCTTCCAGCAGTATCCACATATACATGTGTGTTTACCGTAGCTGTTATGCTTGCACTAGTAACTACTGACGTTATACCAACTGTAACAGGCTCAGAAGCTATCTTAGCTGCTGTTACGGCATTGCTTGCTATCTTGGCTGTAGTGATATTAGAATCAACTATAGAGGCTGTTACAACTGCACTCGCTGCTAATTGATCTGCACCAACAGCATCGTTTGCAATCTTAGCTTGTGTTACTGCGTCTGCTGCAATCTTAGCGGTAGTTACTGTACCGTTATCTGGAGTACCAATAGTAAGCGTAATGCCTTCAGAACCCATCACTTCAATAGCTACACCGCTTTCTGGAGCAGTACTAAAAGTTATTGTAGTTCCAGAAACTGAATAGTTTGCTTTGCTTTGGTACACACCATCAAAATATACGTTAGTATTATTTTCTACTGTTTGTGCTGATAGTGTAAAAGCAGTAGTAGAACCATCTCCTGTAAGCTGTGTAATTGCAAAAGATGTTGAAGTAGTTGATACTTCACCTACTGTAGCCGCTGTAGCTTCAATGACTGCTCCACTTGCAGGGGCTGCTGAAAAGGTTATAACATCATTAGCTACTGAGTAAGCAGCTTTATTCTGGTAAACACCATCAATGTATACAAGGGTATTAGCAAGCAGAGGAGAAGATGATAATGTATATGCGGTTGTTGAGCCATTACCTGTAAAAGTATTTACACGTAAATCAACTGTTCCACCACCGATCTCACCCCATTCAGTAGTATAGCCCTCAAACTGTCCAGTTGTACTGTTGTATCTAAACTGACCTGCTGAAGCTGTAGGACGCTGTGCTGTAGTACCAACAGGGAGTTTTAATGCTCCTGTCGTGCCCATTGTAGTAGTAATTGCTGTAGCGTGATTACCCATATAAGCATGTGAGCTACACTGATAATATAAGATATTAGGTGTATCAGATGTAACAGCTATTGTAGTGTGGGCACCAGAGCTTCCGGGAGTTCCTGAAGTTGTTACACCAGTTGTGTACGCAGAAGTCTTAGCTGCGTCATAGTAGAAACGTAATGGATGTCCAGTGTTTGAAGAATCAGATTGATCAAACTTATAATAGTATCCACTAGAGCTTGTAATGCTATCTACACCAAGTAAAGATAATGCTGGAGACTGTTCACCATTTAAAAAATATGCACTGCTAGAACCGTCACCACTATAAGGATGTGCTGAAGTTTTTGAAGCTACTGTAACTGCAAATGTTACGGGGCTTGAAGCACTACCATAATCTCTTGATACGATAGAACCAGTAACTTGAGAGTCTACATAAGCTTTAACAGACTGCTGAGTAGGTACAAGCGTTGCACTGTTAGAAGACATAGTATCTTCATCTACAAATGCAGTTACATTGATTGAACCATCGTTAAGACTTCCAAATGTTAAGTCTGTAATAGTAGTAGCAGCAATAGTACCGCCTTCTACTTTATCACCAGAGATTTGATTATCTGCAAGTGTTAGAGTACCTGCTGAAACATTTAAAGTCTTTCCAGACCCTACAGTAATATTAGACGTAGCAATAGTTGCACCGTCTACAGTACCACCGTTGATATCCGGGCTTGTCAGAGTCTTATTAGTAAAGGTTTGAGAACCTGCAAGAGTAGCTACAGTGCTATCAATTGCAAAGGTTACTGCATTGCCTGAACCAGACGTGTCAATACCTGTACCGCCTG
>Ga0181419_1000209_pt1 | contig 20003 bp, 26 predicted proteins | sample 42SPOviralmetaG_FD_130144 | JGI IMG/M metagenome (GOLD analysis project Ga0181419, IMG submission 130144) | Marine viral communities from the oligotrophic San Pedro Time Series (SPOT) site, San Pedro Channel, CA, USA - 42 SPOT_SRF_2013-04-24 | ecosystem: Environmental > Aquatic > Marine > Strait...
AAGGCGAAGGTAAAAGTAGGAGTCCCATCAGTCAGCCTGGTCTGCCAAATCAAGCCAACCTCAAGGGTTGTGTTTGCGATTTGAGGTAGTACATTAAAATCAAAACGGATAAGGGCTAGGTCGCCTGCTCTGCATTCAGTAAAGTCAAAAGAACCTTCGGCTGCCGTGTAACGAAGATCGCCGGTTGACACCTCGTCGCTATAAGATGAGTCGTTAAAATCAAAGTCGAACATACTCGTCACACCAGAAGGCATGTACGATCCTCCAAATAGTCCTACACCTGCAGTAGGCGCAGGAGTAGGCTCTGTCCAGTAAGCAACATCGTTGGTCTGCTGTTGGGTAGAATCGAAACCCATACGCCGCCAAATCTGGTCGTTGACCATGTCTTGGGTGTAAAGAACGTTAGAACCCGCGTCAGAAACGCCTCCACTACCCGTAGTTCTGTCAACAAAACCAGCGGTAAATTCGTAGCCACCGTCAGAGCGCTCACCACCTAGTGCAATTTCTAGCTCTTCGTAGTTATCACCTCTTATAGGTGTAGAGAATTTATCAGTATTTATGTTATATACAAGATCTCTATAGCCAAGAATTTTTTGTGCGCTATTAGTAGGCATTAAATTAATACTGACAGTATCTTTATTTTAACTAAGCTGGTTGCGTACTATATTGCTTACCTTTGGCGGTATCAGCACGCTTTTTGGCGCTTGTTCTTGCGTAATCTTTATCAGACATTGCATCACGCTTTTTCTTTGGCAGGTAACGTTCGCCAGTAGCGTCTTTACCTTCAGTTGAATTCTTGCCTGACTTAGTGCCCCAGTCCTCGGCGGTCCACTTCTTCATTTTGTTTGACTTAGCAGAAGGCTTCTTACCTTCGTAACCACCGCCACTGTCTTTGTAGTATTTAGTCGCTAGCTGCATAGCACGAGCACTGTGCTTGCCTCCCATCTTGGCTTTAGCTTTTGCTTTAGCCCTTGCCCATTTCTCTGGAGATTTCTTTTTTGCTATACCGTCAGCCATTACTTCTTACCTTTGTTTTCGAAGTGCTTACGTAAACCTTCAGGCATCTTGCTGGTGTCTGGACCTTTGCTGTCCTCACCATCTTTCTCTTTCATCTTGCCTTTGGTTTCTTCTTTCTTCTTATCGAAGAATGCTTGTGCTTTTTCTTTAGACATCGTTAGTTTCCTTAGGAGTGTTTACAACCGCATTTTTTCTTAGCGACCGCTTTTTTCTGTTCTAAAAATTTTTGAGCTTTTTCTTTGTTAGACATACTTCTGACCTAGTAACGGAGGACCGTGACTTACGCCGCCTTTTGGTTTAGCGGGGTATGTCTCAGGTTTGGTTGCACAACCTTCACCTGTGTTTACCATCGGCTTAAGAGCCTGACCTGCCATACGTACTAACATTTCCACCTTTTGCGTGCTGCTTTACCACGTTCGCCAGTCCATCCGACGCTCCTCGCGCAAAATGATTTCTTACGTGCTCCAGCTTTTGTTCCTGGCTTACCGTTAGGTGCAGGAGCTTTGAGATTGCTGCCTGTCCGACGATTGATTGACTCTCGTCCTTTAGCCGTTAGACCAGCACCTTCTTTGACAGATAACTTATGACCGCCTTTAACAGTCATACCATCCATTGCACCTTTCTTTTTTCTTGATTGTGCTTTGGACTTAGCACCTGCCCTGTCAGCCATAGTTATATAACAATGTCTCTGACTATTTTAGCAATTACTTTTTATCAAACCTTGGGTCAAATCCACCACGTGCACTAACGTCACGGTCACGAATGTCAAACGGTTTTGCTTTACCGTATGTTGGCTTTGGAGGTTCTGCTGCAACAGGTGCACTATCTGCAAGAGCAGTTGCTTGTTCAGTGTTTGTGTCTAGACCTTCACGCATTTGTTGGAAGGCTTGTGCTTTTTCTTTAGCGTCTGATCTAGTAGGTGTAGGTGCTGCTAATCCTCCTGTTACAGCAGCGTCACTAAGCACAGTATTTTTATCACTGCCATGCATGAGCAGAGCTTCGTAGCTACGTCCGTCTGCTCCAGTAAATGCATACTGATTTGTAATCCCACCACCTTTATCATTGAAGGTTGTTAGATAAGTGCCGTCGATGTTGACTTCTGTATTTGCAGGTGTTCCGTAGTCAATGCCGTGGTGCATTTTTTGCCCACCTGTGACTGGATGATTACGTATACCGTAATCACTAGTGACACCAAACTGATCAGTCAATGGTTTACCACCTACTGACATAATGCCTGTGTGACCACGAGGGTCTACATAAGAACCTTTCTCAACGTCCCATACACGAAAGTCAAGATGATTGCCTGTACTTCTGCCGGTATTACCTGTATAGAATTTAGCCATATCACTTGTTAGCTTTAATGAACTCCAGCTCCGCATTCATGAGGTCACTCAGGTTAGAGACTTGAGCACATGCATTCATAATCAAGCCGCGTTGGTTAGCGGTGAGATTTTCTGCGTCAATAGCGTCTTCCGAAAGGACAACTGAGATATCACCGAGCGCCATAATAATTGCGGGTAGTCCCCACTTTTCTACGAGTGATGACATAGCAGACAGCAGAGGATTTTCCCCAGTTTCTATTTTAGTCCAAAATTGTTCTCGCTCGATTTGAGTCATATAGCTAAAGACATATACAACTATTCTATCTATTAGAATGCTGATAGTCGATATTAATTATATGGCTAACATTAGCAAGCAAGACTTTAAGAATTTTTTCAAGTATTACAAAGAGGAGTCACAACAGGTAGCTGGCGTTGAAATTTTATATGATCAAATACGTGATGTGCTTAAAGATGACGAGCACGCTTGGATTACAACGTATCGTTCGAAGGCTGAGGTTAGCTCTAGTAATCCATTAGATGTGCCTTATCAAAGTCAGAATGATAATGCAAGTGGCACTGGTTATCGCGAATGTTTCTCAAGTAGTTGTGCGATGGTTGCAATGTTTTACGGCAAGATTGCTAATGACGATGCTTATAACTTAGTTAGACAGAAGTATGGTGACAGCACGGATGCACAAGCACAGTTGAGAGCACTGCGGTCACTTGGCCTTGAGGCTAACTTTATTACAAACGGAACCACTTGTGACATCCGTGAGTGTATTGACGCTGGACGACCTGTGCCAGTTGGCTGGTTACATAAAGGTCACGTGACTGCACCTAGCGGTGGCGGCCATTATTCAGTCATTATTGGTTATGACGATAGTGGTTGGATTGTTCACGACCCGAATGGTGAAGCTAATTTAGCGAATGGTGGTTATACCAATAACCTCAATGGTGCAAAGCAGCACTATAGTTATAAAAACTTTAACCCACGATTTATTGTCGAGGGTGAGCATTCGGGTTGGTACATAGATATCAGACTGCCGTCTTAAAATTAGACTTTTGGTTATGGAATGAGCTACCGAGCTTTAGCTCAAATTAACTTAATACTAAACCTGTCTACTAAAAAAGTAGCTGTTCCGCTCGGACCGTCAGGAGCTAGTTCAAAGCTACCGATATCATAGTTTAAGGTGTCATCAGTAGCGGCGGTTGGAACGACGGCTTCGTGATAGCCTTCCGAAGTGGCAGTAAAAAGAAGACGTCTATTGCCAAGAGCTGCTAACAATGAAGCCCAAACCCTGACACCAGTACAATTCACAAAAGACCTGACCTTAAGTTTAATTTTGTAGTTTCTACCAGCGAGTTGAAGAGTTGGGGGTATTGGAGAAGCGAGCGTAGTAAAGGCTCTCCTTTTTGCGCCTCGTTGAGGCGATGAGCCGCTTATTTGGAGTGCATTTTCGGCATCCACATAAGCAAAACTTCCGCCGCTTGAATTTTGCCATTGATTTAGCGAGTAAATAAATCCAAACTTATCCGAAAACAGTGTTGACTCGCTTAGTCTGGGAACTATTTGAAAATTAGATTTACCGTTCATTCCAGTGGAAGATATACCCCCTGTGATCTCAACATTCCCATTGGAGGCACTAGGATAAAATATATCAGACCCAGGTGCAGTTTCAGTAAACGCTGTAGCATTTGTTATGGCAAGATTTCTTCCATTTAGACTAAATCTAGGGCCTACTGCGCGGACATTACTAGGAACATTTATGGCGGATTTACGTCCGCCGTTATACTCTCCATCAACAAATAAAAGACCGCCGCCGCCGCCGCCTCTTAATTCGAGACAGAAATCAATATCATACTTTCCTCTTTCGTGAATCCCATAGTAGAAGGATATATTTCTGCTGTGGTCGCTGGTTCCAGACTGATTATCTATTAGTATGTTACGGCTATCATAGGTTAGCGCTGGTGTAAAAGTTTTATCTTGATCACTATTTATATTTACAAATTTACAGTTTTCCAACTCATTCAAGTAGAAACATGACTCAGGGCAAAATTTGATTTGTATGTCGCTTAAAAGACTGTTTTGGGTGTTGTCAGCGTATAGGCCATTCCTGAAGGATTCTATCCTCATTCTATTGATAGAGACTTTGTTGGAACCTTTTTGTATCTCTATGCCCTTAGTTGGAACATTGTTTATGTCGGCGTCTTTGACACCTATCAGTTCAAGTTCTTCTACGCGACCTCCGGACGCTATCTTTATCAAAGGATTGTTGAGGTTAAATCCGCTATGGGTTCGAATCGTTACTCCAGTTTTACCAAAATTTCCCGGCGCTGGGCCTTCTAATCTGTTCTGGCCAACGTTAATCGTGTCTGTGACAAAATACTGTAGGTTTGGTTTGTTTCCCGGCACAAAAACATATGCGCTAGCTGCAAAAGCGGCGTTAAAAGCGTCAGTATTAGCCTGAGCAACCGCAAGACTGGGCTCAGCATTTGTGCTAACGGCAACGGCCCCAAAGTCTTCAACGCTCACATACTGCTCTAGACGTGCCTGTACCGTTTGCTCTACACCGCCGAGGTAGGTGTAATTTAACTTTGTAATATCAATCGGTAGGCTGGAATCAGGAGCAAATGTCCAGGCGTAACCGTTCCATATATAGACTTCATCGGTTGGAGCTCTGTAAGTAAAGCTACCGTCAGTAGGTTGTCCTGTAGTATCTGGAAAATCGTATGCGGCCATTGTATTGCAAGTCTATGTATATCTATTCTACTTGTTGTTTAGTATGCTCAGATTGTTTAAGAGTTAGGTTTTGTTTGAGTCATAGCTTTATTACGGTGTGTAAGTTGTTGAGTTAATCAATGCACGAATAGACCAGTTAAAACTATCCCCAATAACTCCAACCCTTACTAAATTGCTGGTAGGTTGGATGTTAGGATTAACTGAACTTGTACCACCATTTTGATCAACTAATGTGTAGTCAGTATTTGCCATGAGAGTTGCATTACCACCAACGTTTGTGTAGACACCACCAAATCTTTTATTCCTAGCTTGTGTGCCATCCGTTTTAAATCCTATACACGTGACATCAACGTTGCTAATTGTTTCAGGTAGCAATGCAAAAGACAAAGGATATACTCTTGTTCCTGTTTGTGTCTGAATTCCAAAAGTAAAATCAGCTTCTAAACGTGCAAATTGAACGTTTGCGTTTCTTTGAATAATCTGTGTTCCTACAGGCAGGGGTTCAATAAAAGTGATGTTATTTAGAATCAATTCATCCCACGATCCCGTACCTCCACCACCGGATGACTGCTCTACCCTAAGTAGGCTTACGGTAGGCGTACCACTTGGTATGTTGATGTTAATTAAAACATTTTCAATTTTAACGTATTCAAGGTCGATGTCACTCTGGCTTAAATACAGAAAATTATAATTTCCATTACTTGAAGTGCGTATTTTCAAATTTGAACCACTGAAATCATAAGATGCTTTAGTACCACGAGGAGTAACTTGCTCTGCAACTCTGATTCCTGCGTAATTGCCAGTAATGTTTAGGGGGTCAGAGATGATAGCTTGCACTTTACATGAACTAAATCCACCTTTAATGTATACGCCTTTATCAGCTCCATTCTGATTGTAAATCTTAAATGTACCAGAAAACTTAGAGTTATCGCTATCTTGCCCATTCATGATGACAGCTTCTTTGTTGCAGCCGGTGATAGTGACGTTATCTCCTACTGTGACTTGATATGGAACATTGATAGCGATGCCAGTGCATCCTAAATCAACATCAGTTCCATTGTTGTTGTACGTGTATCTATCAAAGATAATTCTGACATCATCAATAGAAGCATAGCCACCGGGAACGCTGGTACCGCTGGTTGCTCTTGGGTCAAGACCTTTGATGCAAATAGTGCCTTCGGTTGTTCCACAGTTGACTGCTGTAATACCATTAACAACAGTGTACTTACCTTTGCAATAAATAAACTCGCAGTCTAGCTGGACTCCAGTTACATCTTTGCCAATGATGTTGTGGAATTGAACTGAATTTCCCATGATGCGAATGCCACTGCATTCCACATTGTTGTTACCAGAATCACTGGTTAAGTTTCTGTTGACGACTGTATCAATATTAATGTCATGACAAATGACATTACCAAGCAAGTCGTAGATGGGATCGTCAAACTCTTGCCCATCCATAACACAACTAATAGCTGCTACTAATCTTCCTGACCCGTGAATTTTTTTATAAAATCCATGAGCTATCTCTAAATCGCTATAAACACAATGAAGGTGAATAGGGTTCACACATTCCTCAGCAGAGCTGTAGATCCATGATGGACCAGCAACACTACTCGTAACATCAACAGCTAAATCGGATGTATCACTACCTGAGCGAATACCGCAACGACATTGATAGAAGATGACACCACGATCTATCTGAATGTATTTAATCGTTGAACCAACTGGAAAGTAAATTGCTGATGTTGTGTAGTTAGTTACCTGTCCCTCTCTATCTGTCGAATCTTCAAAACCTTGAAAAGTTAAATGCCCAGAGATGCAAACGCTGTTAGTTACCGAAAAGCCAGGGCCATTAAATCCTATAATGACAGCATCATTGCCTGTCAGTCTTAAGTCAACTGCATTAATAGTTGATGTGATTTTGTACGTGCCTTGAGGCAGTAGTAAACTCTCGCCTGAGCTAACAGCTGCTTGAATGGCAACCGTGTCGTCAGCTACGCCATCACCTACAGCACCAAAGTCTTTAACGCTGACATACTGCTCTAATCTTTCTTGTACTGTCTGTTCTTCTCCGCCAGGGTAAGTATATTTTAAATCTGAACTATCAGCGTTAGCATCCCACTTTTCGCCATCCCATACATAAACGATATCGTTTGGACCGGTGTAAGTATCATCAACTGAAGGTCCTACTGGAAAATCTAAAGTATTTGTAGCTGTAGGATCTTTAAAAGCTGATGCAGGAGTTGCAGCCACCCATTGTGCACTGTTGCCATCCTCATAATAAATATACAGTCTTCCATATAAGCTGCTCCACCATAGATCACAGGGGTTGGAATTAGAAGTTGAAGGAGCATTATCACTAATCGTTACGTTTGCATCTCCGTCGCCACCGCCAACTGCTGGTACTGCAATAACCCATTGTGAAGTATTTGGATCTTCATACCAAACGTATAATGTTCCGTCTTCTGTGTTCCACCATAGATATCCATTTGTCCTTTCATTTACCGGAACATTTGTATCAATCTCAGTCAACGTGCCGACGTAAATTTTAGCCGAATTTTCTTCGCCACCAATTTCTACCCATTCTGAACCATCCCAATAAACGAGAGAGTTTAATGTTGTATCAAAGAAGATATCACCAATTTTGTTTCCAGTTGATGGTGGAATTGGACCACTAGGTGTATCACCAGAGTTGACATTACCTTTACCAGCAATACGAATGATATTATTTGTATTATCTTTTACAAAAATAGCTGGATCGCCATTGTTATAGTTAACGGCAAGTTCGCCGTATTCCATCTGAGCAGCGCTTGGTTCTTTTGCTGCACCTGACTCAAGAACGTTACTACGCTTTACTTGTAATTTCATCTACTAAAAAGCTATTTAACTGGGATAATAATCCTCAATTAATTCTAACGAATTAGTATGTTCTGCCATCAATTACTGAAGATGCAATCCATTCCTGGTTTAGCCATAAATTTACTCCCTCGATATTTCTATTTTATCGGATATAAGATTTGGATATCCTTCTTGAACTATAAGTTGTTTGACTGCAATCTCAAGCAAGTGTTGATACTGAGTAAATAATCGAGTTACATTAATGAGTTGTTTGCGAAGTTCGTCAATGTTATCGCATTGATTAATTTCGTCATTGACCATACGAAGCCGGAGCTCTTTCTCCATACTGATTTTAAAGTCTTCTTCATTAAACATGATGTTACTCCTTTTTAGATAATGCAGAACCAGTCATTAATGCCAATACTGTTGCGATCATGACGTTAAAAGTTTCCTCGTATATTTCACCTATCTTAGGACAACTATCTACTCCGCCGTTGTTTGCACAATAATAAAGTCCCATGCCAAATACACTGGCTTGGAATGTAAATATCCCAGCGAGCATATATAGTAGGAATTTATCTTTAGCCATCTAACTACAACTAGTTATATTACTATTTTATTGCATTAAAAAAGCCCCTCCGAGTAGGAGAGGCCGTGCTTGTTAGGCAGAGGTTATCAACCTTCAGCTTCCAATATTGTATCTATTAGAAGTTACTATTCAAAATAACGAAAGCTGTTTCTACTTCGTCTAAATTCAGTCCTTGTGCTAATGCAAATACAACTTCTAGTGTCGTTATTCCCCCACGTTTATATGACGCTATAAATTCGTCCCCTACTTCTGCAACGTCTTTCTCAAGTTTGGATTCAAATGCTTCACGTGCATCAACTGTTGGATACGTGTTAGGTTCTTTTACTTTCAAGTTTTCAATAAACATTGCAGCAATTGAATGCTTACACATCTTAAAAGACATGCGATGTTCTCTTGATTCCCAACTTTCAATTCGACCAGCAGCAGTGCTCAGACCAATCTGATCAAATTCACTTTTACCTTTTACTGTTGGTAAAGGATACTTACGTTGCCTATTAATTTTTCTTGTATCTTCATCTTGTGTATCTTGCGGAGCCCTTAACATTGACTGTGAGTGATTAGGACAGCTACATGTGTAGATAGTGGCTGGTGCAAGCGTATTACCTGTTGTAAATATTTCATCCATCCATGGGTCTACGTCTGTATCAAGACGCATCCATAGTTTGTCATTAACACTTCCTGCCTTGTGATAATAGGTCTGCCCATCATCGTAATCATCAATCTCTAGTTTTGTAAAACTATAGTCTGTAAAAATCAATGTATTATTAGTGACTGGCTTGTATAGCTTTAGTTCACTAATAAATGGCACTGACCTTAATAGTATTTTCCCTCCTCTCCGTTCAATACCTTGAATTACAAATGGCATGACAGAGTAAGAAATAATGTCTATATTTTCTGTTGCTAGCTCACCAGTTAAATACTGCTGTCCATAGAATCTTTGATAGATGTCTTTCTTGTAGATATAGGTTCCAGAGATTGTATAGCCTCCATTGCTGTCACTGAGGATAGGCGTCAGTGTTGAGATGTCATAGATTGATGGTGGAAACGTGGTGTCATTATCTAAGATTTGTATTTCACCTACACCTTTATCAACTAGTTCAATACTCCAATAGTTCGTGTAATCTGTTACGTCAAATGTAGAAGGACTTGTGACTGGCCTTTCAACAAAAAATTCTGGAATATATACAACCTTGCCAACTAATTCCTGTTCATTACCGTTTCGCTCTTGCAACCATTTCGTACTATCCAGTGCAGTCTCATCTACTTCAGCAATGACTTCTGTTAAATCTTCTGGCCAACTTTTGCCAATAAACAGGGCAGGGCGTTCATCTTGGTCCAATATAAAATCTAAGTTTGCTTCTGTTTCTCCATCTGTAATTCGTTCACCAATCATTTGAAAAAGCAAGCGTGACTGAGCTCCTGAAGTTCCTCTTGCCCATATCTCACGATTAGCTTTCTGCCTTGGATATTTAATTGGGTCATTTAATACTTGAGTGATGACACCTAGGTCTGGATTAGACACCGTCGTTCGTTTCATCACATAGTGATTATTACTATCTGCATTCTTTGTTGCAAATTTATAGCCATCAAATACTACATCAACTTCATACTCAGTCCCTTGATATAGCTTTGATTTTATCTGACTATCTTCGTATGTCTGTGTAATAGGGTCATATGTTTTTAATCGATACCATGCACCCTTGTTGTAATACTCGAAGCCACGCCTCCATTTCACCCAGTCACTAGCTAGGTCATACTGCTCGATAACTGTACGATTAACAGACGAACCATAACGCCGGTCACTGGGGTATAAGCCGACAGCACCTACACCTTTACCTTTGTTGATGTTTTTTGACGGTTTAAAAGCTAGCGACTTAGCATTACCAAAACCGTTTTGCTTTCTAGGCACTAATACCAGCCACCTTGGCAACCTAGCAGAGGACCATCTGTCGCAATCGCTGTTGACTGACGTGCAGCCCATAGTGCTTTTCCTTTTGGAATATATAAAGCACGGAACTGTGATTCATTACCTGTTTGTGGCATTGGTGCTAGTACCTTGGGCATACTATCCCAACTTGTCACTTCACCTATTGTTGTTGCAGATTCAAACTGGCCGATCAATACACCTTCGTTTGGACGAAGATAATCAGATGATGAACTTATGTATAAGTTAATTGTAGATTCTGAAGTACCACGTGCAATGCTATAAATATCTTCAATAATTGCACCGTCTGACGATGTTGCATCAACAATCAATAGTGCTGTGTTTGTTCCAGCGACATCGATTGCACTTACAGCTGCTGTGTCTAGATTGACAACATAATGTAATACTCTATCAACCAGAAGTGGTTGCTTGTTAGTAGAAGTAGCGGCCATTTCTATTTACCCTTTTTCTTGATTTTAGTAGGTGTTGAACCTGGAGTCATAGGACCCATTGAATTTTGCGGTGACATTCCACCAGCCGCTTGTTCAGCACTTTGCATTCCTTGCATCATTGGTGGACCTGAGCTACCAGGAAAGGCACCAGGAAATGCTCCAGGGGCTGGCTGAGCAGGCATACCTGTCATTCCCATTGGACCTGGGTTCAGTCCATACTTCTGTGCTTCTCCAGCTAAGCGACCAGATTCCATACCATCAGGTGCCATTGATACACCTGAAGTATCAGGCTGCTTCTGCATATTGAAGGGCTGTGCATTCAAGCGTTGTCCCATTGGGAAGTTCTGTTGTAATCCTGATGGTCCTACATTAATTGGATTAAGAATTGCACTTCCCATTTGTTGATAGTTTTGTGCGTAATCATTGTATACACTTCTTCCGTTAATTGGCTCACCAGATGATTGAACTACTGGGTCAGGAGCATTAGTCTGTGGTCCACCTGGAACTACTGAATTTTGTTTTGCAATCTTGAATCGCATTGGATCAAGCATTCGTGCATTCTGTTCTTTCTTATTCATCTCAAACCTCCCGGTTACGATTGTTTAGTCCAGGGAAACCTTGACCGCCTTTAGCCATCATTGTTAGACGGCGTTCTAGTGCATCTGTTTCCATTGTTTCTGGATCTTGCTGTGGAACGTTAGTGCTTGATACTTCTGTATCTACACTTCCTGTTTGATTAGGCAAGTCTGCCATGGGACGATTACCTGGAGCATCAGTCTGTTGAAAGTTACTTTTTTCACCTTGCAGCACTGAGTTTGGCATTAAGTTTGCATTGGCATACTTGGTACTACGTGTATTAGCAATTGCTGAACCAGCACCTTCATCCATTACAGATTGAACACCTTGGATATAAGAGTTCTGACCTGACTGTGCAACAGCAGCACGTTTCTTACCTTCGTAGTCATCACTACGCATTTTATGGGAGGTCCATCCTCCTGCTACTGGATTCATAATTTAACAGTGCTATTCCTATGCCTATTCTACACTTAACGCCACATCGTACGAAGCAACATTCGTGAGCCTACGCTTGTATCTGCTGGACCGGGAACTGACATAATGAATTCACTACCTGCTCGTTCGAATGCGTAGCGACGCACTTCAGGACGCCTATAGTTTGGTACATACAAAGTCTCTGCTAAACGGTCTACTTCACGTAAATAAATCTCACGAAAGTATTCATCACCTTTCAGTGGATCAGAAGTGTTAATCGTTCGTTGAACATCACCACTGATGATCTCTTGACGTGACGGGTTCAAGACACGGCTACCGTCTGAATCAAAGTAATCATCAGGAATTGCAGCACTTGCTCTCCATGCAATATCACAACGCTTGATGTGATACACAATTTCGTTATACCAAAGCTCATCTGGAACTAATGACATCGCTTCTTCTAAGCGTGCACGGTCTCCAGCAGGTATTTGTGCACCTGCATTAAAGCCAAGGTGATAGCGAACTTTAGACTTTAGATACTCGTCTAACTGCATTTCACATACCTGGATTGTTATAGATATCTTTCAGTACGGACTGCAGTTGCTGACGGTCCATAGGATTAAGCGTACCTTGTGCTTGCATCTTGGCAAGCATATTTGCTGCAGGTGACTCGTTAATCATCATTTGTCGTGCGCCCATACCTAGGCCACCACCAAGGATTGCTCCAACTAGTCCGCCTGCCATACGGAAGCCTGGACGCATACTTGGTTTTGCTCCAAGCATGTTGCCAATGTTGTGAGGAACTGAACCAGCAACAGCGCCAAGAGTTCCACCAATTGCTGCACCGCCACCCATAGCAACTGCTGGATCAGGACGCTTCTCTGCGTCCGCCATCGCCTTTGCCAAAAGAATATCTTCAATGCTACTAGCCATTGTTACGACACTAATACTATTAATAGTTTAACTAATCTTTGACCAGCGCTTTTTAGCAGCGTAAACGTAGCAGTAGTGCTTCACGAGATGAAAATGAGGTCTTCTTCGATTAGTTGGTCCCAGTTGACACGAGGGATATTCTCTAGTTGCTTGAGGTTTGCGAAACGTTCACCACTAAGTGACATACGCATCTCTACAATCTTCTTCGCTGTAGCAAAGCCAACGCCAGGTAGACGCTTTTGAATGTACTCAGCAGTAGCAGTATTAAGATTCAATCGTGTTTCTTCAAGCGGTACAACACGGCTAGGCGCTTGCTCTTCTTTAACTTCCAATACTGGTGCAGTTACTTTTGCAAGTCGTCCTTTACCTTGCTCATAAGGAACCATCTGATCTAGTGTTAGATATGTAACGTTACCACCTGCATCACGCACCATCGCGTAGTCTTTATCGTGCTTGCTAATAAACTCTACAAGTTTGCCTGTCTTTGTGTCCTGAAATAGATTACTCATATTAATTATGTATCTTTGGGTATTCTAACTTCTTAAGTATAGACATAAAAAAAGAGCCTCATTAGTGAGACTCTTTAGTTAATTAATTGATTAAATCAATAGCCTTGACCAGCCTCAACAGCATAAGGAATATGTGCATCCTCAGTGTCAGGAGCAGGAGCTGCACGGTAATAGCAGACTTCAACCAAAATGGCGGAAGGTGAATTACGACATGCACCAGCTGAAGGGTTCAACGAAGCGGTAAAGACTCCATCTGTTGTGAACTGAACTGGTGTATCAGCAGTCAAGTTGACAGCAGTACCATCAACAATACTATTAAGTACAGAAGATACGCCTTCAGCAGGGAAGTAAGAGTCTGCTTCTGCGGTGAGAGTTCCAGTAGCAGGAGCATTGCTGCCCAAGCTTTCAAGAACAATAGTGTCACCAGCAGCAGATGCTTTCACACCAGGTGCTGAAATTGCAGTGCGGTATACAACTGAACCAGCTGGAACCACAAATGGCTTGTCCTTACGAGGCTTGTCATCTTGACGAAGGTCAGGAGACAGAATCTGCAGACTATAAGTGCCAACTGGCAACTCATTAGCTGTAAGAATACCATCGTTATCAGGGTTAAGTACAACGGCACCGACGGCACGGTAGAACTCAACGCCTGGAAGAGCCACAACACCCTGTTCGCGATATGCGTTCAGGTGGGCTATATAGTTACCGGGAAAAACAATAGACATAGTTAGTACTCCTATCAATATACGAAAGAGTAACCAACCGTGATGAAATCCTTATTAAGGGTTTCAAAACCGGCGAACAAGCTCCAAATCATGATGATGAAACGTGAGAAATCATCGTTGTTGTTCAACAAGATTTGAGCGTTGTTACCACCAATGCCGACGCCGACAGCTTGAGGACCGAAGAAAATCAACTGAGCTGCATCGTAATCAGCAGCGACAGCGGACTCATCAGTAATCGTCAGGTTGTATGACGTTTCGGGAAGGTTGGTGGACTCGAACCAACGGACACCCTCAAAGAGGAAGCCAGTAGGCATTACAGGTTGACCAGCGACAAAGCCAGCTTGGCCATATGCAGGACCCATTCCTTGGAAGAAGTTCGCAGAAGGACCGGCAAGTGGGTTCATGGGATCAGCCATCCCGGTTCCGGGATAACGTGCGATTTCGCGGAAGTCACTGTTCTGACGCAGATGCATCATTGCAGTGGGGTCCACGATGCAACGGTAGTAACCATCAGCGAAGGTAGGAACGTTGCGCTTACGCATGTCCTTGACGACTTCGAGAAGGTCGGTAGTTACATCAAATTTGGCAGACTCACCAGCGGCATACTGAGCAATGTTGGAAGCACCAGCGGCTTTTTCTTTGCCACCGGGAAGGTAGTAACCGCCTTGCTCATTCGAAGCCTTGCCAGCGGCCTCAGCCTTAAGCAGTTCGTTTGCAAAGACGCGGTCACGCCAACGACGATAGTCATCAAGCAGCGTCAAGCTACCGATTGACTGGTGAAATACGTTGAGATTACCGGTATCAAGCAGCAAACGCTGAGCGGTGATCAGGGTCTCGCGAGCTACCTTGAAGGTAGAAGGCTGAGTGGTATCGCGGGAATCGGCGGGGCCTGTATACTCTCTGAGAGTTACTAGAACCTTGTCCTTAACGATATTGCGTGCGGAAGCGGATCCAAGTGTTTGGTCGGCTGTCCTTTCACGGGACTCCTTAGTGCCAGGCTTACCCCAGAAGCGGTAACGATCAAGCTGAACAGTTTGACCGGGTTGCTTACTGAAGTCATGGACAACTACGGGCTCAACTGCCATCTCAATGATGTAGGCAGGATGAGGCCGATACAGTTCAGCACCAAGGAGTTTTGGGAAATCATTCGGTTTATCTAAGACTTTCGTCAAAGGCCGGACTATCTCTTCAACAAGATCATCTTGTTGCTGGGCGCTGATCTGGTCTTACGAAACACGCTTGTTTCCCCCAGTAGTCTCTGCACCTTCCTCACAAGTTCGTGTGAGGCTTGGCTCAGGATTAGCATCGTCTATACGTTAAGCCTTCCCTGAATTCACCCAGTTTTAAATCGACAGGAGAGCTACACTCTATCGATCCACATAGATCGTTAACTCCAAAACTAAATAATATATAGTGACTTCGACTTAGTCACATGATTAAATAATAACTGCTATATTTAACAGGTAATGTTAATAATCGAAAATCAATGGAAAATACAACGACTGGTTCATTTGTTGACACTAACGAATGGGTTCCAATTCATACACTTCCAGGATTTAATGCATGTATTGAGTACTTCATTAATAGGCAGGGTCAAGTCAAGAGCACAAAAGGCAACATTGAGCGTATTCTTAGACCTTGTCTAAATGAACAAGGGTATCCTCAAGTATCACTCACGCAAAGAATTGGTCGTCAAAAACCAAAGAAAGTGCCTATACATAAATTAGTTGCATTTGCATTTCTTGGACTGCCTCCTACCCCATACGGAAGAGGTGCTGGCTGTTGTGTCATACACCATAAAGATGAAGATCCCGCTAATTGCTGTGCTGACAATCTCGAATGGATGACAAATAGTGATCATCGATTACATCATGGCGCGTCGCTGCATGAAAGTACATCTTTAGAAACCAACGGTTATTCAGAATCTCATAGAAAATCTCAACGCGAGTACCTAAGAAGACGTCGTCAAGACCCTGCATTTTTAGAAGCAGAAAAACTTCAGCAACGTGAACGTCGTGCTGCTAGGACACCTGAAGAGAAAGAAGCTCACTTAGCGCGTGAACGTCAACGTGATGCAGTGCGCCGTAAACGTAAATCTCAAGATCCCGATAAACTTGCTAAGAAACGTGAGTATCAACGTCAGTGGATGGCAAACAAAAGAGCAGAACAAAAGCGGTTAAAATAGTAGAAAGTGATAACTAATTCAGATGGCTGATAGTCTCGTATTAACTGGTGTAAAAGACGTCAGGAAGCACACTGGCACTGAGATGCTTCGTCTTAATCCGAAGGGTGGTGGTGATACTTTTCAACTGAAGCGTTGGTGGGTTGCTGGTGGTGTTAGCACCTGCTACGAACCTTGCACAGTATTTGATGTGACCACAGCTGCTGGCACTGTGAAGCTTGCACTGGCTACTAAAGCAGAAGGCTCACGTGTTCGTATTGACCACGATGGCTCCTTTAACTTCAGCTTCTTTGGTGCTGGTGAAATCAGCCGTGCCTGCCTATTCACTGATGCATTTGAGGTCATCGAGCACTATGTGTTCCCCTCAATCAGTGGTGGAAAGGTGATGACTGTTACACCACCTGGTGGTGCTAGTCGTCCTTCTGTTACTCCTCCAAAAACCTTCACTGGTGTTACCTTATCCGGTTCTAGTACTGCAAATGATTCAGATACTGAAACCTACACTGCTAGTAAGACTGGAACCGCTACTGATGTGACTTATGTCCTCTCTTCAGATGACCCATCTGACGTTGTTAGCAACCTAGATGTAACCTTCAGTGGGACAGGTAATCGTGTTTTGACACTAACCGGCTCTTCTACAGAAGTAGGCAACAGTCAGACTGATACCTTGACCGTAACCATCAGTTAACTTTAGCAATCAGCTTAGGATCAACATCGTTATATGATTTGTAATCAGTTCCAATGAGGCACTCTACGTTGTAGGGTAGCCTCTTTGTATTACGTGCATGAAATCCAATATAAAAGTAATCACGAATTGGTAAATACATTTCATCGTATGGATGCTCTTCTCTGGCTTTAGTATATAACCTTACATCAAACCAAGCATCGATATACTTATTGCCTGTTTTTAAATTAGCAATTGATACTCCAACGTATGGATTGTTTATTTTCGCAAGGCTGTTTGTAATCTGTGCAGGCTCATAGGTATTTACAATCTCTAAATCTTTTTTTACATCCATCAATGCTGTTTCGTACGTATTTTCTATTGGAAAGGCTCCAAATATCATATTGAGACACTGCCATCCTTCTTCTTCAAAGCAAAGGTTACCTGTATCAATAATGTTTAAATCTACTTTTACAAATACATTCTCTGCTCCAAAAAGTCCTACTGTATCTGCATACTTAAGAAGACGAGGAATTACAGTTACTCTTTCTAATACTGGCTTTTGTATTGATGCACCTTTTGCATAGTTCAGGGACTTTGCCGCAGCTAATCCTGCAGGAGCTGTATTATCACTAGAACCATATACAAGATGGTTGTTCAATATCTGTTCTGTGACATCCATCTTACACGTGCACTCTTTTCTCTATTGTATTAGAGATATTCGCTTACTTGATTACCGTTCTCCTTAAGTCCACGCAAGGCTTTATGCTCTAGTGTGCGGACACGGTCACGGCTCATATTAAGTACTTGTCCAATGGCTGTCATTGACATTGGCTCCAAGATATCTTCACCGATACCGTAACGCATACTGATTACGGCAGCTTGCATTTCAGGCAGGTCTCTAATCATTTCACGCATATCATCTTTAATACATTGACGCTCAAGTATTTTCTCTGGTAACTGGCTTTCGTCCTCAAGCAGGTCAATTAATGCCGTATCACGATTTTCACCAATTTTAATCTCAAGCGACGTCGGTTGACGAGCCTTACACATCAAGTCTTTGATATCATCGACTGTCAGCTCAAGATGGTCAGACAGCTGAAATACAGACGGCATATAACCATTTATCTGTGACAACTCACGCTGTGCTTTCTTCAGTTTGTTTAGGTTCTCAGTAACGTGGATAGGAAGTCTGATGGCACGGGACTTCTCAGCAATGGCTCTTGTAATACCTTGGCGAATCCACCAATAAGCATAAGTACTAAATTTGTAGCCACGACCAGGGTCAAACTTTTCAACGCCACGGACGAGACCAATCGTTCCTTCTTGGATAATGTCCAAGAGTTCCATATTTCTCTTCGTGTACTTTTTGGCAACAGAAACCACGAGTCTGAGGTTAGCGGTAACCATCTTGTCTTTTGCTTTCTGTCCATCGCGTAACTCTCTTTTAATTGTTTTCAGCGGAATATCCCAAGCCTTTGCTAGTCCTTCATTGTCTAGCTCTAGCTCTTTCTTTTGTGTCTCTAGTTCCATCAATCGTTGAACTTTACGACCTAACAGAATCTCTTCGTCGTGCTCAAGAAGTGGAATCCTTCCAATGTCACGCAAATATGCACGAACTGAATCACCTGAAATCTTTGGTTGCGCCATATACTCCTGTCCTTATGTATTAATCATAGCCTCTAATTCTAGCTACGTCAACATTTAACCGTGCATTCTTGCAAACCTAAGTGACTCTTTAGGCTCTTCTTCTCTACCTTCTAATGCTTCTACTGCCATTGCTTGTGCAGCATGTTCGTTAAATCCTTTGGATTTATAATTATCTTCGTATTGCTGATACTTTTCTACGGAACCTTCAAAGTCGTCATGTGTAATCATCTCAGCTGCCATCTGATTAGCAGCTTGATCTGGAATACCGTCTGACTTTAGGTGTTTCCAGATATTCTGATATAGTTCAGGAGTTACCTCTTCACCAGCTTTACGCACGATAATTACTAATCAGACTATTAATATTGTAGTCAATTGATTACATATACTGGTTCTTAGTAGCAACCTCACCACCGAGGTCAGGGCTCATTCCAGCGGACATTGCTTTACCTGTAGCAATACCATTCATGAACTTAGCTTTCTCAGGTGATTGCATCACTGCATTCATCTTCATCAGTGCTGTTCCTGACTGATTGGCATACAGTGCTTCTGACATACGCTCGGCAGCAAAGAGTTGTGCCTTTGCTTCTTGATCTGATTGAGCAGCTGTCTGACTACGGACTTGGCCCATTGCATTGGTAGCAGCTTGAGGTGCTGCACTGACAATGTTCTGAAGAGTGTTCTGTTCAGCAAGACGCTGATTGTTATATGATTGAACATTTGTAGCGGCTGCGTTTGATACACCGTCATATGCATTCGGACCAGGACGAACAGGGCTAGTCATTCCGCCCAATCCTCTTTGCATTGAGGACATGCCGAGGGTTTCTTGTGCAACTGAATATGGAGTTCTGTTGATAGCCATTACTTAATACCGTTCTATATATCTATTGTAAGGGGACTGAATTAACAATCCCCTAACAGTGATTAGCCTTCTTGGACAAGCATCTTGGCTTGCAGTGCACCCTGTGGTGCCTGTGCCAAATACTTCCAAGCATTCTCAGGGTTGTTATCCATCATCTGACCGAAGCCACCCCAGAAGTCATTTGCCTGATTTACCTGGCGACCGGGTGTAGGCATTTCCATTTCAGGACGCTGGAAGTTCTGAGGAATTTGACCTTGCTCTTGAGCGAGAATTTCTTGCTCGAACTGTGCACGTGCTTCATACTGCTGACGCTCGTAAGCTTCTTGCTCAGTCTCAGTAGGATAAGGACCTTCAGGACCGTAGAAGTCGTTGACGTAGTCAGCAAGGACGTCTGGGTCAGTGAGCATCAGGTTCATTGCTGCACGCTCTTCACCAGCAGCTTCAAGCATCAGTGACTGTGACTGAACGGCTTGCACTTGCTCGATCAATGCATCTTCCACAGCACAGGCGTACTGATTAAGAAGCACGGGAGCTTCAGCACCGAAGTGCTCAAGAACTTCAAGACTTTCGTCGCTGATCTGACTTAGATACGCGTCGCTTACCGCCTCT
>Ga0181419_1000212_pt1 | contig 19902 bp, 39 predicted proteins | sample 42SPOviralmetaG_FD_130144 | JGI IMG/M metagenome (GOLD analysis project Ga0181419, IMG submission 130144) | Marine viral communities from the oligotrophic San Pedro Time Series (SPOT) site, San Pedro Channel, CA, USA - 42 SPOT_SRF_2013-04-24 | ecosystem: Environmental > Aquatic > Marine > Strait...
AGCTTTAAGTTCTGCGGTAAATTTATAAAATATACCTATTTTCTTTCCTTTAAATTTGTTTTTTATAAACTTAGCTTTGGATGAATCTATAATCATAGACTTACCGCTCTCAAACTTAACTGTACCTGAATACATTTGATGTAGCTTACTCATAAGTTTTACTCCTGTGTCTGCCAATATAACTTCATCCTTACCTTGTATAACTAAATCTTTTTTTAGTCTTTTACACAAGGAATAAGTTGAGTCTGACATTTCAACAGTCAATATAGTTTCTGTTGTCTGTACTTTATACCCAGCTTGTTTTTGAGTATATGATATAGTGTAAGGTTTCATTGCGCTTAATATACCTATTGTTCCGTCTGAATAATCTTTTGTATTAAATCCGTGTAAATACCTTAACCGAATATTTACATACAATCTAGCAAATTTATAAAAGGTAGTGTATTTTTTAAATGGATTTTCAGGATGACCAAAAACTTGATGATACATTTGAGAATAGGATTCAGGGGTTGGAGTACCTGATAATAAAATATAATACGGATTGTTTATTTGTATTAATTCTTTTACTTGCTTTGCTCTTTTACTAGGTTTAGGATAGGCACCCATACTATGTGCTTCATCGCAAACTATTACATCCCATCCTCTTTTTTTTATCTTGTGAAGACTTTCGTAATTAATAACTTCTAAATTAAAATTAGGCTTCAACATATTATAATCATCCTCAATACTACTAATAGCTTTTTTCTTTGTTATGAAAAGCACATTACTTATGTATAATTTATCACATATACCTAGACTTGTTAAGGTTTTACCAGTTCTAACCTCCATAGCTAAGTAAAGCAGTTTATTTCTCAATAGAATTCCTGTACCTTGACCAACTATTTCTTTTTGATATTGTCTAAATTCAAAAGATTTTAATCTCATATTTTTTTCTAATTTGCTTATATACATTTTTTATTTCAAGCATAGCTTCTTGTTGTGTTTTATATAATTTACTTCCAACAATCTCACTGCTATAATACTCTGCACCATAAACATCACGTCTATAATCTTTTCCATGACTTGAAATTCCTCCTTTGCGTATTGCAATTTTATGATCTTTATATGTTCCAGGAACTATATATACTTGCCAGTCATTTTCAATACACCATTTAAAATCAGAAATCCAATTCAGACTGTGCTTCATCTGTAATTTGTTTGTTTTCATCCTTAAACATTATCCATCTACTCTTGTTGTCTCTACCTTCTTCAGGATTTGATCCTGTTTCATATATACCGTATGACACAAGCCACTGATAAAATTTTACTCTTGATACAGTCATCTTAGCCTTGGGTGCAAAGTCAGGGTTGTCTTGAATAAAATCCAAATATAATTCAGGTTTGTAAAGCTTCTCATTAAATCTTAATTTATCTGACCCTGGGGTTCTTTTAATTAAGCCACACCATTCTATAAATTCATGACATGTTTCTGCTGATAACTTTCTAATCTTAAGATTTACAAATTCACTTCTAATTAGACCACTCTTTAAATATAATTGTAAAGACTCTATCATGTAATTATCAAATGCACACCATTCTTCATTACTCCAATCTCCAAAAAATAATTTACCAAACTCCATATAGGGTGTTTTTGTAGTTGTATAATGTTGTTTAAATTCTAATTCCCACTTTCTTCTTTCAAAACTTTGACCTGCACCCTTCACTGCATAATTAGTGGTAAGAATTAATTTAGGAGATTTTTCAAAAGGAATTTTAATTGCATCTTTGTTTTTTTTCTCTAAAGTAATACCTTCACTAACTACACTAAACAATCTTTCAAATTCAAAATGTTTTTTTATGTCGTCAAAACATAATAATTGCGTGTCAGCAGAAACTAATTGATAAGCAAACGACCTTTCAAAAGCAAATGCTTTACCATCAATTATGACTAATTTTTTCATCTGACCTAAAGCATTGACTAACAGGGACTTACCTGTACCGCCATTAGGTTGGTCAGAAATAACTTCATCATTAAGTATAACCGCAGGTGAATACGATAAATTTTTATGGGCATGTAATAAATAACCAAGTGTACTTTCCATAGACTTTACTCGCACATTATCTTTGTTGCAAACATTATAAATAAAAGTTTTAAAATCACAATGCGTATCTTTACATTCCTCATATTGCCTGTGAATGACATGGTCTTTCCAAACAAAACCTTCTAAATCTAAGTAATCTATAATTATAGTATCATCTGCTGTGATTTTTACAGCACAATTTTTAAAGTATAAGTAAGCTGTGTCTTTTGTATCTGCTATAAAGTATACATCTACTGATTTTAGCATTGACAAAAAATCATCTTTAAAATATCTTGTTTTGTCAGCAAAAAAATTATATATAGATTTATCCTCTAAAGAATCTAAGTAATGTAAAACAAAATCTTTTATTTCATCTTCACTAGTATGGTCTATCAAATTATTTTCAACTCTAACAAATATAGAACTCTTACTGCCTTCAGGTGTATATTTATAAAAGCCATTGAGGTGAAGAAAATCTCTAAATAAATTATGTATGATAGTAATTTTAGATTTTTCGCTCTTATGCCAGAAAATTTTATTGGATGTTTGTGTGTCGAAGTCATATATAATTTGATCTATTGCTTCGCTACTGACGTTTTGTGTTTTTAGAAATTGTCTAACTTGTTGTTTAGACTCTCCACTTTTTAATTTTTTTTTTACGTCATTTACTTTTGACTCATCCTCATAAAACTTTGTGCCAAAGTTTGCTACATTTCTATAAGCTGAATCAATTGTAGTCTGAATTTCATTTGAGGAGAAGGAACTGCTTTCAAAATCTTTCATTATGTATTCAGTAAGATTTTTGTTAATTCCAAAATCATTAAAGGCTGCCGCTAATATATAAACGTTATTATTTCGTTCACCTTCAATCAATCCGTATTTTTTAACCCACCATTTCATTAGAATTTCTACAATTTTGTTTTCATTTTTGATAGGAAACACTGGTACATTACTATATGTGTTTTTTTCTTCGTATTCTTCTTCTATTATTTCATCAAACACTTTACTATCTTCATTTATATATATAAACGGATCAAAAGATTCATAACAAACTCTACTAATATTTTTACTTGTAGAGTCAAAGTATTCGTTATTAAATTGTTTTGCTAATGCTTTAAAATATGATTGATGGTTATCAGGTTCATTTGGAACCTTAATTAAGACTTTCAATCCATATCCACTGGGAGAATGAAATGCACAGTATACAAATTCATTATCCATTAATGAAACTTTATAGTCTTCTAAATCTTTTTTTGTTTTGAATCCGTCAAAATCTAAACAGATTATACCACTGTATTCTACTAAAGATTCATCATTTCTTTTTTGAAACTTTCCTGAAAAACATATCGCAGGTAATTCTTGTTTTAATAAATTTCTTTTTGACTTATCTTTTTCTTTGCGAATTTTTTGAATCAATTCTTTTGATTTACCAACCTCTATTCGTTGAAGAATAAATGATAGTGGTCGATAAAAAGGAGTAGAGGTATCCTTTATGCTTTTAAATATTGTTATTTCTTTTTGATTCAATTGTTAGTTTGATTAATAAGAAGGGTGATAAGTTTAATTGTTTACACTATATCACCCCCTTATGATTACTGAAATTTAAAAGTCGATTGATAGGTCGTCTTTTTGAGTAGTTTTGTTAGTTGTTTTTTCTTCAACTTTAGGTGCTTCAAAGTTCATACTTAAATAACTTTTTTGTCCGTCTTGAGATTTGTTTTTCCAAGCAGAGATTTTCCATTCTACTCCGTTTGGATCTTTACAACTACCTGAGTAATGAGGTTGATTATTTTCTTCAGTTCTATTGTCATTGACAAATAAACTACCCTTACCTTGTTTGTGTTCGTACTTATTCATTGTTTACTTTTATGTTACGCTCCAATAAATCCATTAAATTTAAGATAATTTCTGTTTTATCTTCTTTTGATTTGCAAGTCATTGGAACTTTAACCCACAATTCAAAGTCTTCGGTTTTAATAAACCAATTATAAATCTTTTTCAACATAGAATTTCTCATTACCGATTATGTATTTGTTATAGTATTCTATAGCCTTTAACACATTGTCCTCTCCATGTTGTTTTGCCCAATCTGATTTTACTTGAAACTTCCCAAGTACCTTAGTTTTTTTACAGGCTACATAAAAAATCATTGGTTTTCCAAACATTTTTTCATACAACCAGGCTTGACAAGAATAATAATAATCTTTAAAGCTATAACTAAACCTATGTATGTTACTTGTTGTTTTTAAATCTATTACAGAGTGAGGAGTTACAATATCAGCTTTGCCTTTCCAAATGGTGTTTTGAATCTTAATAAGACCAGGTGTTTCAAATGTGTTTTCGTCGTCATAAATATACGTTGAAAATTCTTCATTGCCTTGCATTGTGTTGACTAATTCTTCAGCCAAACTTTGTTCTTCGAAAGTTAAAAGCTTATTATTTTCAAGCCAAGCTTCTTCAAATTTTTTTGTTCTTCTTGACTTAACATCAATAAAACTATATTGCTTTGCTTTTTCTGGCTCTAACATTAATGCATGAAAGTAAGTACCAAACTCGAAGTTAGCACTACTTAAATGTGTTAGTTCTTGCTCTTTGAAAAATTCATAAGGTCTATTAATTATTGTATCTATTTTAGATTGTGATAGATATTGTTTACCAAAAGATCCATAATAATCTTCATCTTTACTTAACCTTTTTAGTATTTGTTTTTCCGTCATTATTTTTTAATATTAAATTTAAGTTAGCTTGAATAATCCAATCTGTTTTATCTTCTAGTTTATTTAACAGACTTTGCATTTGTTTTAGGTTTTTCATTTTGAGTTTTGATTTTATTAAGTTCATTTTCTAGTTGATTAAGTGTAGCAATGTCAGGGTTATGTTTTTTCTTGACTTGATGCAGTACGGTTTTAATGTCACAATCCATGTTTGATTTATAAACTTTTAAAGTGTTTTTAAATTTTTCTGAATTATATATATAAGCATCTTCTATTTTTTCAATTACAATAGGGGTAACATTTACCTCACTAACATCAACAAGGTCTTCACCTGCCCATACTGATAAACCTAGTCCATGATAACCAATAGCTTTTACTGTACTTCTTTGTATTGTTTTGTTTACATCAAATGAGGTAATTTTTTCTAAAGGCATTGATTTATTATTATTTAACATAATTGGTAAGTAGTCTATATGCTCAGTTCCGTTTATAGTTACACCTACTTTTACATAAGCAGTCTTTCCATCGGTGAAATAATTTAAACCTGTGCTTTCACACTCATAAACTTTTCTTGTAGTGTCAGGATATTTATCTTTAACTATTGCCCATGCATATGACCAGGATAAATAGCTTAGACTTCCTTTCTTTTCTAATTTTGAATTTACATTGATAGATGCAAGTTCCTTAAATACTGATTTTGTTTTTCCCATTTTTTGTTAATTTTTCTTTGTGATTATTTGCGTCAAGTAATTTTTTTAATACTTTGGTTCTCATTTCTTTAAGAGAATTATAATGCCTAGTATTATTTCTGATGTTTATTTCTAGTTGAATTTTATTTGTAATTTTTATTAAACTATTGTGAAGATTATCTGTCATAACATTATACACTCCAAATTCAAATCCGTGTAATTCAAAATGTATATATTGTTCTTCTGTTATTTCTTGGTAAAAATCTCCTTTCATTTTGGTGTTAAATATTCTGTACACACCATTGCATTTCATAATCTTAATTCCTTTGAATATATAAGACTCACATTCTTTGTCAGAAACAGAAGCTACTCCGTGTTGTTTCTGAGCTTGTTTCCAAACTTCTTCTCTAGTCATTTAAAATACCTTTGATTAATTGTTTCCAGTCTGGGTCAGAACTTATTAGTTCTTCTATTTTAGCTTTACCTCTAGTTATCTGGCTATCATCTAGGTCTAAACCATTTTCTTTACATCTATTTAAGATGAAATTACCTCGCATATTTCTTTGCGAACATAGGTAAAATAATAAATCTCTAGCTTCAACATTTTCTCTTTTTCTAGTTTTAGTGAAAATGTCATTTTTAGTTATTTCAAGTGCGTTTTCTACTATTTCAACGTACTGGTCAAATATTTTTCTTTTCATTAAATTAAATTTTAGTCAAGCAAAATACAATAATCTTGCAACAAGACAAAATAAAAACTACATTAAATCTGCTTCAAAACAATTGTTGGAGCAGTAGCCTTTTTTGTCAATAGGTTGTTCGCAATAATCACAGGTATATTCCTCATCGTTCCAACCCCTGTAATCATGTTCCATCTGTACTAACCAACTATCGTAGTCCATATGCTATATATTATTGATGATACTATTATTATTAAACTACCATAAAGAACAAAGGCACAACCTGTCAAGTCCTGTTTTTGTTTTGGGGTTTTTTTAGATGAAAATCGTATGGTTTTTAATTCTCTAACAATTTTTTGTAGTTTTTTTCTATCATTCGAATCAACAAAGTCAATCTTTTGTTGTAAAGTTTGTATTATTTTTTTCATAATTTAAAAGTTTCTTTGGTATGCTTGGTTTTCATCAGCAACCTCACACGCTTTTTGATCTACATTATTAAATACTTTAGAAATATATTGTCCATATGTTCTAAACCATTCTAATTCATTGTGTAGTCTTTCATTATTGTTGGATAACACATTGTTTTCGCTTTGTAACGCTTTAATCTGCATTCTATATTGTTGTATTAAATCTTCTGTTCCTGTCATAATTATAATTTATTTATTTCTGTTAATTCAAATTCACGCAATGAATCTATTATTGCTTTTTCTACTTGATATATTTGTTTTTCTAGTTTCTCTAATTTATCCTCATCTATTATATCGTAACAATATATAATATCGAACAAATGTTTTATATGGTTGTCGTTTTTATCATTAAAAAACTTGTTAAGAATTTCCAAACCATATGCTCTTTGAATAAAGTTATCTATTTTAAATTTTTTCATATTAATTGATTTTATAATTCTGCAAAATAATTTAATTCATCTTCATCTTCATTTTCATCAAACCATTCTATCATTTCAGTTCCTAAATTATAATCAGCATATTGCCTTAAATCTCCATCAGTAACATTAAACTTTTTCATAGTTTTTTCGTTATATGAATTATTTTTTTCAAACATTTTTTTTACTTTATCAACAGAACCTGTTTTTAAAATAATATCTAATTCTTTTACTATATTTTCGTATTCATTTCTGTCGACAGAATAATCAATATAATTTGAGTGCATTTCTTTTGCTCCAAATCTATTTCCAGCATCACTTGGCTGAATAGAAAACATAAACTTCCCGTTTATATCGCCTGAATAATATCTTCCCATAGTTATTTATTTTTAATTGAGTTATAAATGTAATGTATTTGTATTTAATTTGCAAATATATTTTTATAAATGTCCTCCTGTCTTTAATTGTGGACAATCATATCTCCATTCAGAATCAGATTCAGGTTCATTAAAAAATGAATTGTTATAAGAATTGGCATCTGAATCTGTCCCAAAACCAAACTCGTAAGATGCTTTGCTCATTGCCTTGTCTATCTTGTTTACCCATAAATGTTCGTTGTCGTTGACATAATCTTGAATGTCAAACTCATCAACATCGTTAGGTATTTCTATTTCTACCTCTGCAAATTTGTGGTAGACACTTCGTTGTTGTATTATTACTTTCATATTATATAGTTTTAAGGTTATTGTTTTTAATAAATTCTACTACAGCTTTGTAGGTAGCTTCAAGTCTTGAGCTTGCTGTCACATCAATAAAAATATAATAGTTCTCTATATCTTCTACAAAGGCACGATTATATTCTATTTTAAATAAAGTGTTCTCATCTGATACTTCATCTATTTTCTCAACCACAGGCATCAGCCAATCCCAAGAGGTGTGGTACTTGTAGTCGCTTTCCTTATATATGGAAAGACCTGTACTTTTCAAATCCATAAATTCTGCTATTAGTTTATTATCATTCATATTATATAGTTTTAATTATTTCTATTTCTGATTCAGAACAACAATGACCACTACTTAATATGTAGTTTCCATATTCATCGTGTTCTATGATTTTTACAATACTATCTTTTACATAACCAAGATGCTCATAAAAGTTGTCTATTATTTTAACCTCTGTGCCTATCTTAATCATAGAAGTATTGTCTTTTTCTATTCTTTCAATCTCTTCTATTTCTTTTTCGAACTTATCTAAAGAGATTTCTATTTGTTGTTTTGTAAATAGTATTACTGCTTCATCAAATTTTAAATCTTCGCCTTCCCATTTGAAATCGTGAGGATAGATATATTGGAATTTCTCAGCAATTGCATATGCTCTGTCGAATGTTTGAAAGATTGTCCCACCTAAAATATCCTCATGTAAAATAAGAGATGTAATTAATGCTAAATCTTTTTGTTTTAAATTCTGTGTCATTTTAGTGTTTTTTAGTGTTTTTGTAAATATTTGGCTTGCATATCTCAACGCTAATGGACTTTCTCATGTCAGTTGATAGCTGAACACCTTTGTTTTTTAGCCATACGTTTGTTTCTCTAATTTGCTTCTTTTGTTCTATTCCTAAAAATCTTTTCATAGTTATATAAATAAATGTATAGGATCATAATTTTTTCCATCTTCATATTCTAAGATTGCGTAAACATCGCCTTTGTTTTCATATGCAAACTTCATTGCATCTTTTTTAGTTTCAAAATCATAGTCATTTTCTATGTACTCTCCACTTTCTGTGTACTCTCGTAATTCTACTATATAATTCATATTTTATTAATTTTGATTAGGAAGGAAAAGAGCCACGACAAATAGACTCTTTTTATATAGTTGGTTTCTCCTAACTATAACCTTTTCGGATATTAAATCCTCATCAGCTAACCTAAGTTATTATCTAACCCTAAATCTATACTATAAACATTACCTATTTTTTTTAATAATATTTCAGTATAATATTTTTTATCTCTTCCCATTTCCTCAACAAAACCCTGGGTGTGTAGGTATTCTATTGCTTCCATTACTTGCTTTTTAGTTACTTTGTTTATCATTGCTTTTATTATTTTATTTTAGTTAAATTAAAATCTGTTTTTATTGTTTGTATTTCACAACCACCCCACCAATCCTCGCAATCATAGTAGAAAGAGGTAGCAGTAATTATTTTTGTTTCATCATCTTCATTATCGAGGTCAAAATAATTTTCTTGGAATTCTTTTTTAAGGTGTTTTTTTGCTTCATCAAGTGATAAGTAAACTCCCAATGTACGAGAGTCAAAAGGTGTTCCACCAACGTACTCATTTAATAAAAATAGTTTCATAGTTTATTTGTTTGATTTTTTATTATTATATTGTGTATTAAGAAACCAAGATGTATCTAATTTTTTAATTGGTTTTTTCATAGTTTTTTTGGTTAGTTTCGCAGACTCTAAGTCTTTGATAAATTTTGTCATTTTTAATTCCATTGTTATTTATTATTTTGATTAGTAGCGACATATTAAAATGTCGCTTTCGGATATTAAATCCTCATCAGCTAACCTAAGTTATTAATTAATCTAAATTGATAGTCGTAGTCATCAAATCCTGTGTAAAACACATCTCCATTGTCTTGAGGATATTTTAATTCTTCTCCCCAATCCATACCAACAACCATAAATTCAGACTTGACAATAAACTTATTCATTGAATGCTCTATCTCATCAATCTCATCTTCAAACTCTTTTTTGGTTAGTGGTGCAACATCATTAATATTGCACATAATCATAAAGGCATATGTGTCTTTGGTTTCCCAAACTTGATAGCTTCCATTGTTATTGTCATAACCTGTAAAACAATAGCCATCTCCGTTATCTGTGGGCTTTACTTCAGTATATTCCATTTCTGAATATCTCATTACATCAGACTCAACGCCATTAGCATTAGATAAAGCCCTTTCGTATGCCCATTTTAACGCTGATTTACGATAGTTAAATTGTTTTGTGTCTACTCCATTTTCGGATGAGTAGCCCTCTCCGTTCCAAGTGTCTATTACAATATATTTTTTCATAATTTTATTTGACATAAATTTTAGCCCATTTTTTGTAATCAATAATAGGTTCTTTTTCTTTTAAGTTTAACTCTTTCTTGAATGTGTTATTTATTTTGGTTACTATTTCCTTTTCAAATGGATAAGCACTCTCGGTATAATTTAATTTTGCTCTCTTTTGAGATACTAAATCTTGCAAGATGATTAATTCTTGTCTAGTTAATTTTAAGGTAAAGTTTTTCATAAGTTTATTTTTAATTACTATTGTTTTGGTTAAGACTGATATAAAATAAATATATCAGTTTCGGATATTTAATCCATCATCAGTTAACCTTTATTGATATATTCCAAATGTATAAGTTTCGCTAGGTGTAGCAAAAATATGCATACTTACAAAAAATAGTATTGATATCACTATTAGAAATATTATATTACTTAAAGTGTCAAAGATTTTAGATTTGTTAAATAGGTTTAAAAATGTTTTCATAGTTATTAAATTTTAGTTGTTATTATTATTTGCAAAAGTGTATTTTGTGAATATTTAATGTTTTTAATCTCGGGTAAATCCATTTTTGTTTTGATCCCTGAATTTTAAGAGCCTTTATTAATAAAAATTTTAAGTTTAAGAAGTTATTAATGTTTTTCATAGTTATTAAATTTTAGTCATTTTTATTATTTTGTTCTTACTGATGTCCATACGATTGCCTGAAATTCAAAGCCCGTTAGACCTGTTTTTTGTGCTTTCTTTAGTGTTAACTCTTTAATCTGTTTATATGCTACACGACCGATTGAAGCACTATCTATTTTAATAATCTTATTAAAACACGCCCTTAAATGCCAAATATCAATGGTCACTGCTGAGGGGTCTAAATAAGCTATATTTCGAACGAAATTAAATGTCTTTAAACTTTTATCGGTTATAGTTACTTTATTATCTAAAATCGCAAATGCTTTAAATTTATTTGTGTGAAATGTACAAACCTTTATTTCTTCAGGCTTTATTCCATTTGTCCACGCTTTACAGACTTTTTCCGCATCTATTATATTTTGACTCCATTTATTACGAGGGCTTAAAGCACTTATTACAGAAGCCACTTTGTAAGGGTCTATTTTATATTTATTTGATAGCTTCACCACTATTTTATTAGCGTTTTTGTACCACTCTAAACCCTCTTTTATTTGGTCGGAATTTGTAGAGTTAAAATAATAATCTAAATTTTTAGATATTTTATTTAATTTGTATTTAGTTAATTCTTTCATTTTATACTAATTCGTTTACTAGTTCTTCGCCTATTATGTAAGTAATCATATTTACAAGGCTTTCGGCGTTGTCGTATGTTCTTACCCACTCAACACCAAAATTAGTTCTTTCATAATCTTGCACAAACTCAATGCCTTCAAATACGCTTATATCGTGTTTTTTTAACCATTGCTCAGACTGATAATATCCGATTATATAATAGTCTTGATTAAATGCTTGATGATGTAATTCTTGAGCATCTTCAACAATATCCGACCACTCAAAAGAGTTTAATATATAATCGTTTAAATGTTCTTTTAATTCCGTTTTGATTGTTTCTAAATTCATAATTTATAATTTAATAGTTAAGTTAAAAAACAGATGCAACTCTTGAACCTGTGCGATAATTTCATTTAATTCATTCATAATAATATTTTTTGTTTAGTTAATGTTTTTACCACCAAAACCCCGCTTATTTCTAAGCAAGGCAAGTGAAGTTTTAAAGTGTTTATTTTAGGCGAGTTTTAATAAACCAATATAACGCCTGTATACCTTCAGGGGTCAATGTTTGTTCTATCTCCTCAGATAGTCCAGTGCTTTTTCCGTTTTTAATCCATCCGGTAAAATAATAATCAATACTCATTTTATTAACGTGTCCAGAATATGAAAAAAACCAAGTTCTCAGCTCTTCGCCGTTCTGCTCTGTTGCCTGTGCTACTAATTGAAATAAATCTGTTAAAGTCTTCATAATTTTAAATTTTAATTGTTTAATATACCGCTAAGATAACTAATAATATTTATTAAATGCAAATAAAACGCAAGAAAGTTTTAAATAAAATACATTTAACAGAGTAAAAAAAATTAATACTTACCCCTTGTTTCGTTTATGTTTACTTTTAGGGTGGAGGGTATAACGCGAGGGAAGGACACGAGCGTAAAAACTGGGAAACTTTGCAGAGCGTGAAACGTTGGAAGGCGTGAACACTGGGGGCGTAGAGGATACCAACCACCACCACGCCGACCCCCTAGAAAAAAGCTAAAAAATCCGAGCCAAAATTTATTTTTACAGGCAAGACGGCAGAAAAAAAACACTTTTAAATTTGGGGTGGGTGTGTCGTAATATATATATAACCCATTACCTGTACATGTCTAATATTTTTTTGTATCTTTACAATAAATAAAACGTTATGGACGGATTAACAATTAAGAACGGTAGGTTAATAAATAACAGACCAGATGGTATGTCTGGAATAGAGCAAGCCTCTATGTATAGACAACAAATGAAGAAGCAATATAAAATAGATATGATCGCAGACGGTATCGAAAGAGCTAAGATGCGTGAAGAGGGCCGAAGTTATTTCGGCATGTAAATACTTTCCCAAGTTAGTTGAGTTTTGGTTAAAAAGAGTAGTGAAATTAGTAGCTGCTCTTTTTTTTTGGGAAAAGGTGTGTATATTTTTTGCGTAAACTATACTGTTTTGTGACAACTTTTAGTGTTTGTGACAACTTGTGACAACTTTTTTTTTAGTTTGTCACTGCTTAACTAATTGATTATTAATTAGTTATATTAAAAAGTGACAGAGTGACAACTTCAAAGTCATTTTATATTTAAAAAAAAATATAGTAATAGCAAAAAAAATAAAAAAAAGAAATAGGGAATAAAAGTTGACACTGTGTCACTTTGTATTTTAAAAGTAAATACATATATTTGTATAAATCTAATTTAATAAAATTGTTATGGAACAAGGATACACCCCAAGGGAGTTACATTTTGACTCAGAGGGAAGAAACAAACTAACTAGCGGAATTGCTAAAATCTCAAAAGCAGTTAAGTCAACACTAGGCCCAAGAGGGCAAACAGTACTAATAGAATCACGTACACACACGCACGGAATCACGGTTACAAAAGACGGAGTTACGGTTGCTAAAGCAATCGACTTATTAGACCCTGTAGAGAACCTTGCGGTAAAGATGATGAAGGAGGCTGCGGATCGTACGGCGACCTCAGCAGGAGACGGTACAACGACTGCTATTGTGCTTACGGAAGCATTAGTTGAGGCTGGTGAGAAATACATAGATAAGTCGGTAAATCCGACGGTTGTGATACGCGAAATCAACAAACACACTTCACACGTAATAAAGAACTTAGAAAAACAGTCTAAAAAATTGTCTAAGAAAAGACTGCTTGACGTTGCAACAATTTCATCCAACAATGACAAAGAGATTGGGAAAATAATATACGACACTTATAATAAAGTGGGGCAAGACGGATTAGTTACTGTTGAGAATTCACAGGGTCATACCACGTATAGTGAGGTAACAAAAGGTATTAGAGTTGAAAGAGGGTACACATCGAACTTGTTTGTAAATAATCAAAAGAAAGATGAATGTGTGCTTGAGAATGTAAAGATACTTGTAGTCGATCAAGAGATTAATAACATACTAAGTATTGAGAAAATATTGAAACCCATTATCAGTAACGGCGACAAACTTCTGATAATTGGAAATTGCCATAACAATGTCGTCAATACACTAGCTGCTAATGTCGTTCGAAATGGATTAAAGATATGTAATATCATGCCTCCTCAGTTTGGTTATAAACAACACGAACTAATGAGCGACATTGCTCTAGCAGTAGGTGCAAAATATTTCAGTGATAAGACTGGTGATGACTTATCTCTAATTAGTATGGAGGACTTAGGTCATGCCGCTAAAGTAATTGTAGGCAGAGACAATACTATTATAATACGTAACCAAGATGAGGTTGCAGAAATACCACAAAGAGTTGAAGAACTTTGGGGTCAACATAAAAACACGAAAATAAAATCAGAAAAAGATTTTATCCTGCAACGTATCGCTAGTTTAAGCGGGGGCATAGGTGTTATATATGTAGGAGGAAACTCTGATGTAGAGCAAAAAGAAAAATTTGACCGCGTTGATGACGCGGTGTGCGCGGTAAGATCCGCGCTTGAGGAAGGTATTGTCGCGGGAGGGGGAGTACCATTACTTAAGATATCTAAAGATCTTGATACAAATGTAAATAATGCAGAAGAAAAGGTAGCTCTACAAATATTGAAAGATGCGTTGTCAGTTCCATGTAAACAAATTTTAATAAATGCAGGTGAAGATCAAGATAGTATTATAAAATTCATACTAGACGATAAAAGGGGTTATGATGTAAAAAACCAAAAGTTTGGAGATATGTATAAGATGGGGGTTATAGATCCATTAAAGGTTACAAAGAACGCACTTATAAACGCTGTTTCTGTAGCAACTACTATTCTAAGCACAAATGCTATTATAACATTAGCACGTTCATACGATAATAAACAATAATATGTCAAAAGATAATAGAGTTCCTCATTATTATGTAGGAACAAATAAAAAAAGAAACTATCAAGCTAGATATGTTGTTTCAGATTTTGATTGCACTTACAATATAGGAACAGCAGTTACATATTGTTTACGTAGTTCAAGAAAGCATGACACTCCAGTAGAGGATTTGTATAAGGCAATAGCGCATTTAGAATTTGAAATAGAAAGACTAAAAGAAAAAAAATAATATGAAGCCCGTAAATAAGTATATAATAGTAAGAGAAACTGTAGAAGAATATAAAACAGACTCAGGATTGCTTTTGTCGTCTCACGATGTAGATGCCTATAGATATAAAAAAGGTATAGTATTAAAAGTAGGAAATAACGTAGAGGTTATAAATGAAGATAACCATATCTATTATGATAAAGCTGCAGGACACAAAATTTTATTAAAAGACGAACCGCTTACAATTATTCAGGAGCGTGATGTTGTAGTTGTTTTGTAGTTTCGTTTAATTTCTTAATTGCGTTTCTATATACTTTGTCAGTATATGATACATTTTTATTGAACAAAGGATTTCTTTCAGATATTTCTTCTCCGTTTAGTTTTTTGTATATAGTATCTATGATACGTCTTGTCTTATAAGTAAGCTCATATAGGGTCGCTTGTTTTCCACTACGCTTTCTCCAAACATGAATCCACCCGTCTCTAAGCATTCTATCAAACCTATTGATGTCCCAAGACATAAGTTCTTCATATTCTTTGAAATCTGTTTTTTTAAATAGTTGTTCACTGTATAAAAACAACAACATCTCTAGGTCTGGAGTTGTAATACCGTACTTTGCTTTTACCCAGTATCTAATAACTCTCCAGTATTTTAAATAGTCATTTGTAGGTTCTTTTCTGTCGTAATTGTTTCTTATAGTAGATTTAATAGTTATCAAGATTTATAGTAGATTTAAAATGTTTTAATACAGCACATTTTTCATATTGTTCTTTTTCTTCAAAATAATTTATCATATGATCTATGTCTTCTTCATCTATGTATTCTTTGGTAGGATCAAAAGGTAAAATAATTTCATCAAGGAATAAGGCAATCTGCTCAAATGAATTTTCTCCAGTAATAATACTATATCCTACACACATTCCATCGTCGTAAGTTTGTAGAAAATCATCCATAAAATAATTGTTATCTTTGTAAAGATATTAATAATTTTAAAATTTAAAAAATGAAACAAGGTTATAACGACAGACTCGACGAGTCAATAGGAGCAAGAGATGGAAAAAAATCTCAGTCTATGAAAGACAGAAGAGACGAAAGTAAAGGTATGTCTAAAAAAATGTATGGTCACGCATACGGTGCAGACAAAGGAATGTCTTACAGACACGATCATCCAGCTCATGTACACAATGTAAAAGGACACCTATCTTCTTTAATTAAGAAGTAATGGCGGGAGGTTTTATTCAGAAAGCTTTTGCTAATGCAAAGAAGAAAGGAACACTAGGAAAGTGTTCTGGAAAAAAATTAGGTAGTAAATCGTGTCCTAAAGGGTCAAAAGCATATAATTTTGCTATGACATTAAAAAAACTTAGAAAAAAGAAATAATAATGGGAAAACTATTTGTTAAATTTGGATTGTGGATTCAACACATCTGGAATAAATTATTATGTATATGGAACAATTTGCTAGTAAAACTTACTGTGCAGGTACATGATTGTCCAAATAAACTTTGTAAGTGTAAAAAATAAATGAGATCAAGAGGATTAGGAGATACTGTTCATAAAGCGGCAAAATTAATTGGAGCTGACAAGGTGGCTAAGGCTTATGAAAAAGTTACAGGCAAGCCGTGTGGCTGTCAAGAAAGACGCGACGGACTAAACAGACTTCATCCTTATAAATATAATAAATAAAAAAAATGGCATATCAAAAATTACAAGCATATAGAGCAGCGGCCGTAACACCTAGTGATACAGCTAATATTCCTTCAGTATCATCGGCAACGGGAAAAAGTTTCGGGTGCGTTTTATATATAGGAACAGCAGGTAATATAAAAGTAGAAACTGTCGGAGGAGATGAAGTTACTTTTGTAGGTATCAATACAGGAGCTTTTATTCCTGTACAAGTCAAGAAAGTGTTTGCAACAGGCACTACTGCGTCGAACATATTAGCACTCTGGTAAAATGCCTTTACAGATCTGTATAGCTAATATTATAGGCAGAAACATACAACCAGGATTTCCTCCTCCAGGTAGTGATGAGATTATAACGCAACAATCTATTCAAATGGTAGATGAAGCAACTAGTGAAGATTTAATAACAGAATAACATGGCAATAAAATTCTCTCAATTTGTAGTACAAACTAACGCTTCTGCATTGAGTCACATTGTAGGATATAATGGGGCAGACAATATTCAAATAACACCAGCTGATTTCATAAACTCACTTGTACCGGGAGGGCCTTTCTTGCCTTTAGCGGGTGGTACAATGACTGGTGATGTAATATTTGGTGATGGTATAGTAGCTAAATTTGGTGATGGTCAAGATTTAAGAATACAATCTATAGGAAATCAAGGTTATATTCAAAACTACACAGGAGATTTACAAATACAAAATCGAGCAGTTGATAAAGATATATTATTTAGAGCAGATGATGGCGCTGGGGGTCAAACTACATATTTAACAGTTGATGGCGCTAATGAAGTTGTATCATTTCAAAAAGATAGTAAGCACGAAGATAATATTAGAGCTAATTTTGGTAATGCAAGCGATTTACAAATCTATCATAATGGCAGTAATAGTTTTATATCAGATACAGGTACAGGTTTGCTTGTTATATCAACTAATACGCTACAAGTTTATAATGCAGCAGTAAGTGAATTTATGATTACAGCTACTGAAAATGGTTCTGTTGATTTATACTACGACAACTCAAAGAAATTTGAAACAACAAACACAGGGGTTGCTATACCATCTGGGCAAAGTGTAGATTTTATAAATTCAAACTTAGGTTATAACGCTATAAAAAGAAATTCTATACTTGGCGGTTTAGAAATAAGAACTGGCGGTGTTGCTTCAGTAAATATTTTAGATAATAGTAACGCAACTTTTGCAGGAAATGTAAGTTTAGCAGATAGTAAACAATTAGTTCTAGGTACATCAGGAAACTTTAATATGTTTTTTAATGGAAGTGATACTACTTTACAAAATTTTACAGGTGATTTATTTATAGTCAATAAAGCAGATGACAAAGATATAATATTCCAAAGTGATGATGGTTCAGGTGGTTTAGAAACATATTTAAGCTTAGACGGTAGTGACCGTGTTGTTAGGCCAGGTAGAAGTTTTGTTTTTCCTGATAATATATCGGCTAATTTTGGTGCTGGTTATGATTTAAATATTAAACATGACGGAGGTAATAGTTATATATCTCAAGGTGGCACTGGAGATTTATACATACAGCAAAATGTTAATGATCAAGATTTAGTATTTCAGTGTGATAATGGTTCTGGCGGAACAGCTACATATTTCTTTTTAGATGGTAGCGCAACTCAAACTACTTTTCAATTAGACACTAAGCATAATGACAATGTAAAAGCTAAATTTGGAGATTCAGTAGATTTAGAAATATACCACGATGGTACAAACAATTATATACAAGGCGTTACTGGTGATATGTACATACAAAATGGAGCTAATGATAAAGATATTATATTTAGATCAGACGATGGCGCTGGGGGTCAAACTACATATTTCTTTTTAGATGGTGGTAATACTTTTACTAATTTTCAACTAAATGCAAGGTGGGTTGATAATGCTAAAGCACAATTTGGTAATAGTGGTGATATGGAGCTATATCACGATGGAAACCACTCTTACGTCAAATCAGGTGGAACAGGTGATTTATATATTCAACAGTTTAGAGATGATGGTGATATAGTATTTCAGTCAGATGATGGATCAGGTGGTATGACTCAATATTTTAGAGTGGATGGTTCAAGTGAAAAAACAATATTTTCAAAAGAAGTTTTATTAAATGATGGTGTTTTTTTAAAATTTGGTGGTAGTGGAGATTTTGAGATATATCATGACTCTGCAACAAATCAAAATAAAATAAAATCAAATCTTGGTAGACAGTTATTAGTTAACGCAGATAGTTTTGTAGTTAATAACGGAGCAGATTCTGCTAATTTAATTATTGCCCAAAATACTGGATCAGTGAATCTTTATTACAGTGGTAGTAAAAAGTTTGAAACTACAAATACAGGAATAAAAGTTACAGGTGTATCAGAGTTTGCAGATAATACAGCAGCTATTGCAGGAGGATTAACAACAGGAGATGTTTACAGAACAGGAGATTTATTAAAAATAGTACACTAAGATATGGCAATAAAGTTTTCACAATTCGTAGTAGAAACAAATAAAGCAAACGTAAATTATTTAGTTGGCTGGGATGGTGCAGAAAACGTACAGATAACTCCTGCCGATTTATTAGGTAGCTACCCTTCAGGATCTGGAGCTACAGGACAAGTAGCATTCTTTGATTCAGCCTCTTCTATAGGAGGTGATAATGATTTGTTTTTTGATAGCGCTAATAAAAGATTAGGTATTGGTACTACTACTCCAACTGAAAAACTAGAAATTGTAGGCAATATCAGAATTGACTCAACAAGTGCTGCTCAATTGTTTTTAGATTCGGCAGCAGGTAATGACTCTGTTATAAATTTCCAAGAAGGCGCTAGTCAAAAAGCTAAAATGGGATATGATAATTCTCTTACCGGTCTTGCTATAGTTGCTGGAAGTGGGCCTTATTCAACCGCTGATATGGTAATACTATCTGGCGGCAACGTCGGTATTGGGACTACTAGTCCGTCAGCAAAACTAGAAGTAGATGGAACTCTTATTTCAACTGGAATATCACAACTTGGATCTGGTGGAGCTAATGTATATTTAACATCTTCTAGTGCGGGTAACGTCGGGATTGGAACGAGTAGCCCTAATGCAAAATTGCAAGTTGGCGGTGATTTACACGTTTACGATGAAGAGGGAAATACTGATGCTAGAGTTATGTTAAGCACAGGTACGTCAAACGTAACAACTGTTAAAATAGCTTCAAACGGTGGTTCTTACATGAACGGAGGTAACGTAGGTATAGGTACGACTAGTCCATCTTTTTTATTGCACGTAAAAGGAACACCGCCGGCAAATAATGGTGCTTTAATTAATGCTAGAAACTCTGCTGCAACAACAACAAATACTAC
>Ga0181419_1000214_pt1 | contig 19840 bp, 26 predicted proteins | sample 42SPOviralmetaG_FD_130144 | JGI IMG/M metagenome (GOLD analysis project Ga0181419, IMG submission 130144) | Marine viral communities from the oligotrophic San Pedro Time Series (SPOT) site, San Pedro Channel, CA, USA - 42 SPOT_SRF_2013-04-24 | ecosystem: Environmental > Aquatic > Marine > Strait...
AATGGGATCACTCGTTACACCACAAAACATATACAATGCAGTAAGTGAATTTATAGCTCAATCAGGATATAAAAACTCAGATCAGTTTATATCTAACCCAGCTATGATGCCACCAAAACCACCCCCTGAACCTACTTTAGAAGAGAAGGTTGAGCAAAGAAAAGCACAAGTTGAGTTACAAAAACTACAATTACAAGCTCAAGAGTTAGAGATAGATACGCAGTTAAAAGCACAAGAACTTAAACTTAAACAAGAAGAAGCCGCAATCAATCTTGCTCTCAAGCAACAAGAATTACAAATTAAAAAATCACAACTTGATTTAAATGAACAAGAACTTGCACTAGAAGCTGTACAAGATAGACCTGTTGGAATAGGGCCAAGCTAATGACATACCCTAAATACTCAGGTCATGGAAGAATTGAGAGAAACAAATTAGTTTCTAAGAAGATTAAAATGTTAAGAAAAGAAGGTAAGCCACAAAAACAATCGGTAGCAATAGCTTTAAATACTTACCCTAAAAGAAAGAAGTTGCCACTATCATGAAAGATTTAAACGAATTAAATATAGAAATAGAGTTAATCAAGAAAGATATTAATGATATAAAAAACAATCACTTACAGCATATTGAAAGAGATATGAGAGATGTAAAGATTGAGGTTTTTAGATTTAAATATGTTGTTTGGGGAGCTTTAGTTATATTTATATTAATGACAGATAAATTCACAGAACTATTGAGGTTATTATAATGTACGGAAAAAAACCAATGAAAAAGAAAAAGAAAAGAGGAAAATGTTAATGGCTAAAGGAACTAAACACTATTTTAAAACTGGAAAAGAGTTTAAAGGGAATGTTCATAAGATGCCTAATGGACAAATTCATACAGGCAAAACACATGGCAAAACTTCTAAACAAGTCGTTCATTTTAAAGATTTATCAATGAGAGCAAAAAAGGTAGCTAAAAAATGATAAAGAATAAAAAGAAGAAATTTCCTGATTTAAATAAAGATGGAAAATTAACCTATGCAGATATTTTAAAAGGCAGAGGTGTTAAAGAAGGTGTTTTTAGAAAGGATAGAATAAATAGAAAAAGGTGAATAAATGAGCTTATACGCAAACATAAATAAAAGGAAAAAAGCAGGAACAAGTAGAAGTAAAAAGAACTCTACTATAACCAAAAAAGCATATGCAAATATGAAAGCTGGTTTTCCTAAAAAGAAAAAGAAGAAAAAATAATTGGCTAAATTAACTGATAAATCAAAAATTACAAATACAGAATTACAACAACTTATGTTGAAATATCGCATTTCAGTAAATGAGTTACACTTGAAAACATCAATCTCTAAGAATGATATTCATGGGTATCTCGCTGGGAGAAAAACTATAACCACTTATCTAGTGGATAGAATCAACCAAATAGGAGCAGACAATGGCAAATAAAGACAGTCAAATTAAAGAAGGACAAGATGCTGAGAGGTTATTAACCGATCCTTTATTAATTAAATCATACGAAGTAATCCAAAATGATATCTTTCAACAATGGATTAGAACGGATATAGAAGAAGCTAGTAAAAGAGAATCTTTATATTTTTCACTTCGAGGTGTACTTACAGCACAAAATGTACTTGTAAATACAATGGAAAATGGCAAAATAGTTGAAAATGAATTAAAGGGAGGTAAATAATCATGGCAAAAGATGATATCCCTGTACAAGAATCCACTAATGGTGGTGTGCCTGTAACTGATGTAAGATCAGCACAAGCAGCACTTCAAGGTATGATGAGTACTCCAAATGAGGAGCAAAACACAGAAGACCAAGAAGAAACAGAAACAACGGAAGAAGTTTCTGCACAGGACATGGAGTCCGAATCAGTTGAAACTGAAGCAGATAATCCTGATGGGTTAACTGCTGATGATTTAGTAGACCAAAACCAAGCAGAAGAAAGTCAGACACCTAGCACATACACCATCAAAGTAGATGGTAAAGATGTAGAGGTTACCCTTGATGAACTTCAAGCTGGTTACAGTAGACAAGCTGATTACACACGAAAAAGTCAAGTATTGGCAGAGCAACGCAAAAAAGCTGATGAAGAATTAGCTGCGACTCAACAAGAAAGACAGCGTTACTTATCACAACTTGAACAATTTAACATTCAGGCAGATTCTAAAATAGAAGAACTTGCAAAAACTGACTGGACAAGACTCAAGGAAGAAGATCCAACCGAATATATGTTGAAAAGAGATCAATATAGAGAACTTCAAGATAATAAAAGAATAGTTGAAGAAGAACAAAAGAATCTTCAATACAAACAGCAACAAGAACATGAAGTTAAATGGCAAGAAGAACTTGGCAGACAGCAACAACTTATGGCAGAAAAACTCCCTGAATGGGTTGATCCTGACAAAGGCCCTAAATTGAAACAATCAATTAAAACCTTTGCAGTTAAAAAAGGATTTACTGAACAGGAAGTTAACACCTTAATTGATGCAAGGTCTGTAGATGTTCTACATAAAGCCATGTTGTATGAAAATCTTTTAGCAGCTAAGATTTCTAATAAGAAAGCTAAAGTTGTACCTAAAGTTCAAAAACCTGGTTCTCCAGCAACAAAAGGTGAAATATCTAGTGATAAAGTTAAGGCACAAAGAGCAAGGTTAAGGAAGACTGGGCATGTCAATGATGCTAAAAGCGTTATTGAAAGTCTAATGAACTCTTAGCTTAATACAAAACTTTTTTAATATAGGTAATCAAAAATGGCAATTTATAGTAACTCTTATGAAACTTTTGATAGTAACAATAAGAGAGAAGACTTGGCGAATGTTATTTATAACATCTCACCAACAGAAACTCCATTTATGTCTAGCATTGGTACTGGTTCAGCTAGTGGCACAAAGCATGAATGGCAAACAGATAGTTTAGCAGCAGCAGCTGGTAACCTAGTAATTGAGGGTGATGACTCTCCAAACAGAGCTTTAACAGCAACAACAAGACTACTTAACCATACGCAGATTTCTACAAAACCTGTAGTAGTTACTGGTACTCAAGAAGTTGTTAACAAAGCTGGTGTTTCTTCAGAGATGGCTTATCAAATAGCTAAAGCTGGTAAGGAACTTAAAAGAGATATGGAACTAGACATGACTGGTAAACAAGAAGCAGCAGCAGGTTCTTCAGGCACAGGTCGTGCTTCAAGGGCTTATGAGTCTTGGATTACTACTAATGAACTCCATGGAACTGGTGGTTCTACAAGTGGTTCAGGTGCAGTTACTGATGGTACTCAAAGAGTGCTAACAGAATCTCTTTTAAAATCTAACTTAAAAAAATGTTACGATGAAGGTGGTAATCCTGACCTATTGTTAGTTGGTTCATTCAACAAACAAAAAGTATCAGGCTTTACTGGTAACTCAACAAGAATGGACATGGCAGAAGATAGAAGTCTAGTGGCTACTATTGATGTTTATGTTTCAGACTTCGGTGAAGTTAGAGTAGTAGCTGATAGGATCTTAAGAAGTTCAGGAAGAACTGCTCATGTAGTGGACACAGAAATGTGGGAAGTTGCATATCTAAGACCTTTCGGTGTACAAGACTTAGCAAAAACTGGTGATGCTGAGAAGAAGCAATTACTAGTTGAATACACTTTAGTTGCTAAAAATGAAGCAGCTAATGGTAAAATCGCTGATTTAACTACATCATAATAAAATTTTACTTTCCTCGTAGTTGGTAAAAGGGTGGGGTTTTTTTATTTTCCCCACCCACTTAGATACATTAATAATGACCTTGAAGAACAGTATCGCTTCGGAACGAGGGTTATTAATTTGGAGAATATTTAATGAGAACATTAAATGATTATTTTGTAACAGCAGAGATAGAAGATATATCTACTGCATCAAGCACATTCGTAGCTATTCCTGATGGTGGCAGAATTATTAAAATTATTACTGCGCTACAAGGAGCTATAAGTGGTGGGAACGCTGCTATTAGTTTTGAAATTGGTGGTACTGCTGTAACAGGTGGTGGCATTACAGTTGCACACTCAGGCTCGGCAGCAGGTACTGTTGATTCAGCAGAACCTACAGCAGCTAATAGAGTTGAAGAAGATGGAACAATCGAGATGATTACAGATGGTGGTTCTACAGGTGCTAAAAAACTATTAGTAACATTCGTAATTAGGAGATAAACATGGCAAATTGGTTAGGTGGTTACAGAGTAATAGCGAATCACACAAGAACAACAAGTGGAACTTCGGCACAAACATCAGCTTTCAATGCTAGTATTGAATATGTAAGAGTAACAACTACTGGCCCTGTATTTATTGAGTTTGGAGCGAACCCTACAGCAGTGGTTGCTACTTCAATATACATGGCAGGAGATGAATCTATCATCTTCAAAATAGATGGTGGCATGAAAATGGCAACTATCCATGGTAGTGGAACACCTACTGTTTTTGTCCAGGAGCTTAGTGAATAAATGAAAAGAAGGCTAGGAGATGGCGAGACCTTTCATTTTTCAGAACATTCAGGGGAATTTGCAATACAATACAAATCCCCTGATCTGTCTAAATTAATACAAAACAATAAAAGACTACAAGAGGAAGATCATCACATGAGAGATGAGTTTCGTTTGTGTGCAAGAATACCTGTAATGGTTGCACAAGAATGGAAGATTAAATTTGGAATTGATATAAATAAAAAAGAAGATATGAAGGCTATTAAGAAACTACTTAACAGTCCTGATTATAAATATTTAAAGACAACTAGTAGAGTAATATAATGGCAATATCAACATACGCAGAACTTAAAACATCTATAGCAAACTGGTTAGATAGAAGTGATTTAACCGATGTTATTCCTGATTTTATTGCTTTAGCTGAAACAAGACATAAAAGAGATTTTAAGATCAGAAGAATGGAAACTAGGGTAACAGCTAACACTATAGCTAATACTGAGTATTATACTTTGCCTGATGACTATATTGCTATGCGTAATATAAAACTTAATACAGATCCTAAAACTCCTTTAGAGTTTTTAACCCCTGAAATAATGGACAGATTACAAGCAGGAAGTAGCGTAGGTTGCCCAAAATCTTATTCAATTAAGGGCAATGACATACAAATAAGACCTATACCTGATGGTATTTATGAAATAGAAATAGCTTATTACAAAACATTTACTCCTTTATCGGACACTAATACTACAAACGATATGCTTACCCATCACCCTGATGTTTATTTATATGGTGCGTTAGTCGAAGCAGAACCTTATTTGCAAAATGATAAAAGAATACAAGTTTGGTCTGGGTTTTACGATAGAGCCAAAGAAGATATTATAAAATCAAACGAGAGAGATAGACACTCAGGCACAGCACCTGTAACAAGAATTGACTACGGATTATATTAATGACTACATGGACTATAGTTTCTACAGATTCTACAACATGGAGTGTTATACAAAATACATCACAAGGGTATTTTGAAACAGAAGATAACTTAGATTTATTAGTAACAGAAACAGGATTACTGTTTCAACAAGAAGGGGGAGTTGTTATAGCTCCTGATGACTGGCAAGATGTTCCAGCTACAGCAACTACAACATGGACTGAACAATAAATGGCAACACAAAAATTTAGTGATTTAACAGCAACAACAACCCCTAATACAGAATCTGTATTTGCTATAGCTCATTCAGGATCTAACTTTAAATTAACAATTACAGATTTAGCAGCTAACTTACCAGCTATTTCAGCAACAAGTTTAACTACTTCAGGAACTATAACAGGTAGTGGTGGGTTTATCGGAAACCTAACAGGTAATGTAACAGGAGCTGTAACAGGAAATGCTAGTACAGCAACAGCTTTAGCAACAGGTCGCACAATAGGCATGACTGGAGATGTTACATGGACTTCAGCATCTTTTGATGGATCAGGCAATGTTACAGGAACATCGGCTATCGGCACAGGTGTTATTGTAAATGCAGATGTAAATACAAGTGCAGCAATAGATGCCACTAAAATACATGATGGCACTATATCAAATACAGAATTTGGATACTTAAATAATGTTTCCTCAAACATACAAACACAATTAGATGCAAAAGCATCATCAAGTTATGTACCTACTGCAATTACTGTTGCAGATGAATCCTCAGACACTACTTGTTTTCCCTTGTTTACAACGGCAGCGACTGGGGATTTAGGGCCAAAGACAGCATCAGGATTAACTTTTAACTCAAGCACAGATGTATTGTCAGGAACTTTTGCAGGAAATATTACAGGCAATGTAACAGGTAATACTTCAGGCACATCAGGTTCAACCACAGGAAACGCAGCAACTGCAACAGCGTTAGAAACTGCACGAAATATTGGTGGAGTATCTTTTAATGGTACAGCAAATATTGATCTGCCTGGTGTTAATGCCACAGGCACACAGAATACATCAGGACAAGCTAGTACAGTAGCAAGAACTAGAGGTAAAGATTATAAATCAGACTGGGGAAGTTCATCTTCTCCTATATCCTTTGAAGTCAAAGTAATTACTAAAACATCTGCACACCCCTATACAGGCGTAGGCTCTAGTAGTGCATATACAATAGATGGAGTTGAGGGAGCTGTATTAAACTTTGATGGTGCAGATACAGGTAAAACTTATTATTATAGATTTGATCAAGCTGATGCAAGTAATGATGGACACCCTTTAAGATTTTATTTAAACGCTGCAAAAAGCACAGCTTATACAGCTAATGTAACAACAAATGGTACACCTGGTACTGCTGGTGCATACACACAGATACAAGTAGATGAGTACACTCCAAACCTATTGTATTATCAATGTAGCAGTCATGCTCACATGGGTAATTACATACATCATATTTCTAATATGCACAATAGCAATGGCGTGTTGTTTAAAATGCCAACATCAGATGGCTCTGCTGGACAAATAATGCAAACCAATGGTTCAGGTGTTTTATCTTTTACAGCAGCAGGTGGCACAAGCCCAACTGTTACAGGGGTAAGCCCCTCAACAATGGGAAATACTGCAACATCTTTAACAATAACAGGAACGAATTTTGTTATTACACCTAATGTAGAATTTATTAATTCATCAGGCGTTATAACAACCCCAAACAGTATTACAAGAAATTCAGCTACACAGCTTACAGTCAATGTAACATTAGGCACAGATGGGACATATTTTATTAGAGTTGAAAACCCTGATGGTTTAGCAGCTCGTAGCTCATCAGCAATACTTACAGTATCAGATGCACCTACATGGTCTACATCTGCTGGAAGTTTAGGCGAGGTTGCAGCAGGGGCTTCAGTATCTTTAGATGTAGATGCTTCATCAGACTCAACAGTAGCGTTTAGTGAAACAACAAGTGTGCTAACCAGTAATACTGACACACCTGCAAGTACCATGAATTTAACACTTAACTCATCGACTGGTGCAATTACAGGCACAGCTCCTAGCCCAACAAGTGATACAACTTATAACTTTACATTAAGAGCAACAGATGCAGAAGCACAAACAGCAGACAGAGCATTTAGTATAACCATATCAGTAGGTATGAACAATTCAGGACAATTTAATCCATAGGAAAATATAAATGGCAACATCATATTTAACAAGAGCAGCATCAGGTGGCAATCAAAAAACTTATACAATAAGCGTATGGATTAAGTTTGGTAGTTTATATTCACCATTAACTAATCAAACAGCTAATAGAGTTATTATTGGTAGTGATATTTCTGCTGATTCTGAAAACCATGCGACATTATCATTATATAATGATGGCAACTTAAGATTTATGAATTTAACCAGTAATGATTGGGGAACTCATAAACGAACAACAAGAAAACTTTTAGACCCAACATCTTGGTATCACATCGTATGTCGAATAGACACTACTCAATCAACAGCAGACAATAGAGATAGACTATATATTAATGGAGTACAAGAAACATCTTTTGAGGGAACAAATGCAACACCTGACCAAAACGAAGATACAGGAATGTTTAGATATCAAACTGTAATTGGTGCAAGAAAAAGCTCATCTCCTGATGATGTTTGGGTTGGCAACTTGGCTCACATGCACATATGCGAGGGATATAGTTATGCTCCTACTGAATTTGGAGAAACAGACTCTACCACAGGAGAATGGAAAGCAAAGCTAAATCCATCTGTAAGCTATGGAGCTAATGGTGCTTTTTTAAAATTTGAAAATGCTGGTGCATTAGGTACTGACTCAAGTGGAGAGGGGCATAATTTTACTGTTGTTGGAGATTTAAAACAATCGCCTGACACACCTAGTAATAACTTTTGTATATTAGATTACAACCAAGCATTAGTACCATATAGAATAAGATATGCTGGTACTAGTTTTTGGGGTGGCACATCTAATGCTACTAGTGCAACGGGCACACAAATGATGAAAAATGGTAAATGGTATTTTGAACTAAAAACAACAAACGATAACACTCAATCAAATGGAACGACTATAGGTATAGTAAAAAATGGTACTTATGCTTCAAAAGCATGGAGAACAGAGGGGGCTAATGGAATTCCAGGAAATATCTCAAGTTCAAATGGTTGCGAGGGTATTAGTTATCAAGCACAGACTAGCACACCAAATATTTTAGATGCTGGTGGTGGTGGCACAGTAAACTATGGTGTTCAAGCAAGTGCTAACGATATCATTATGTGTGCCTTTGATTTAGATAATGGCAAGATATGGTTTGGTAAAAATGGCACATGGTTCAATGCACCTAGTACATCTAGTGCTGGAGACCCAGCAAATGGAAATTATCCCGGATTATCTTTTGCTAAAGGCGATGACTTTTGGGGTGTTAATGGTACAGGAGTAGTCAATGCTGCTCAAAATGCTAACATGGAACACTATGTCAATTTTGGAAATGGATACTTTGGGAATACTGCAGTATCAAGTGGCAATTCAGATGATGCTGGAATTGGTACTTTTGAATATGATGTACCAGCTGGATTCTATGCAATCTGCACAAAGAATATTAAAGATTATGGATAGGAGAATATAGCATGGCATTTACAACAATAGCAAAACCATCAGTACACTTTGACTGTCCTACATGGGTAGGGAGCGATAGCGTAACCACCATTAGTGGCATGGGTTTTAAACCTGATTCACTTTGGATTAATGGATATGAGGGTGGTGACCACCCAGTCTTAAATAATTCAACAGAGGGTACAGGTCAAAATTGGTCGCCATCAGGCAACAATGCAAACCATACAACAGTTAAGGTAGCTAGTTATACCTCAGATGGATTTACTCTAACAGGGAATATAGCAGACACTAATGATGCTAGTAATAAATATGTAGCAGCTTGTTGGAAAGCAAATGGTGGAGTCACCAGTAGTAATACTTCAGGCAGTATTACAAGCACAGTACAAGCTGACACAACATCAGGTGTATCAATAATTCAATGGACTGGCACAGGTGCAAATGGCACGATTGGACATGGACTCGGAGTAGCTCCAAAAGTAGTTATTACAAAATCTACTGCTACTGCTGACAAAGGATTAATGTTAAATATGGGCAAAACTATTGTAGCTGATCCTGAAACAGACCAAATTCAATTTGCTGCAACAAGTGATGGTGATGATGATGCTGATGCTTGGAATGATACAGCACCAACATCTAGTGTCATTTCTATAGGCTCTAAATCTCTTGGTAATGCAAGTAGTCAAACCTGTATTGCCTATGCTTTTGCAGAAGTACAAGGGTTTTCTAAGTTTGGATTCTATGTAGGCAACGAAAATGTTCAAGGGCCTAAAATATATTGTGGATTTAAACCTAGATGGATTCTTATAAAAGGTTATACATATGCTGGAGATGATTGGATGTCTAAATCATCAGGTTTAACAGGTTATGGATTAGGTGGAGCAAGAACGAGGTCGGTAATTTGGAATCGTGCATATCGAGCTACTAATGCAACAGTACAATATGAAAGCAATGGATTTAGAATCTTAACAGCAGACTGGAAAATAAACAAACAAGATGCTGTATTTATTTACATGGCTTTTGCTGAGATGCCAATGGTCGGAACTAACGGAACAATAGCACTAGCTACATAGGAGAAAATTAAATGGGATTAGAAACAGGAACATATATATCAGACTTAAATAGCTCAAACCCAGTAGCTGGTGATCCAGTTAACGAGGGTGATGATCATATAAGACTAGTAAAATCTACAGTTAAAGCAACCTTTCCTAGTATTACTGGGGCAGTATCAGCAACACACACAGAACTAAACTTACTAGATGGCGTTACAGCAAACACAACAGAATTAAATTATGTAGATATAACTACGTTGGGCACAGCACAAGCATCTAAAGTAGTAACAGTCGATGCTAGTAAAGATTCAACAGGTATTAGAAATTTAACTGTATCAGGAACTATAACCATAGGATCTAACACAGCAACAACTTTACAAGCTGTATATCCAGTAGGTTCTATTTATATAAATGCAGCAGTAGCTACTAATCCTGGAACATTATTAGGTTTTGGTACTTGGGCAGCTTTTGGAGCTGGTCGAGTTATAGTGGGTTTAAACGCAGCAGACAGTGATTTTGATACAGCACAAGAAACTGGTGGTTCAAAAACACATACTTTAACAACTGCTGAATTACCATCACATACACATACAGTAAGTATTCCTTCATCAGAAAATGGTGGAAGTTCTAATGACCACGCTTTATTTCCTGATGGCACTTCTAGTGGTGAAACTTTTACTACAGCAGCTACAGGTAGTGGTTCAGCACATACTATTGTTCAACCATACATTGTTGCATATATGTGGAGAAGAACTGCGTAATGGCAACCTTTCAAGTATTAAATCCGAAAGGAATGATTAAAGATACAAATGATACTGTATTACCTAATGAGTATTTCTCACATACACAAAACGCTAGATTTGAAGATAACGCAGCTAAAAAAGTATTAGGTCAAGATCAAGTCTTTGGAACACCGACTGTAGCCCCCTATTTTGCCCTAAATTGGTCAACAGGAGCTAATAACTACTGGTTTTATGCTGGTTCAGCTAAAATCTACAGATACGATGGTTCTAACCATACTAACTTTACAAGAGCATCAGGTGGAGATTACTCTACTAACTTGACAGCTTCAGGCAACTGGACTGGTTCTATTTTTAATGGATTGGCTATTTTAAACAACGGAGTAGATGATCCACAATGCTTGGCAACAACAGGTGCTGGTGCATTTACTGATTTAACTAACTGGCCATCGAGTACAACTTGCAAAGTAATAAGACCTTTTGGTAATTATTTAATAGCTTTAAACATGACTGAGTCTTCTACTAATCTACCTAATAAGGTTAGATGGGGAGATGCAGCAGAAAATCTTACATTACCTAGTTCTTGGACAGCATCTAGTACAAACGATGCAGGTTCAGCAACAGTAGGTGATGCAGGTGAATTTATTGTAGATGGATTTCCACTTAAACAATCTTTTATAATATATAAGGAAAACACTACATACATTATGACCTTTACAGGCGGTAATCTAGTATTTGACATTAAAAAGCTATTTGATGACTCAGGTGTTTTGTCAAGAAATTGTGTAGCAGAATTTAATGGTAAGCATTTTGTAGTAACTAATGGTGATTTGATTGTCCATAACGGAGTATCTAAAAACTCTGTTGCAAGTACAATCATTAAAAGAACATTATTTGAAGAAATAGACAGCACTAATTATGCAAACATATTTGTAACTCATAACAAACAAAAAAATGAAATATGGGTATCTTACCCAACAGTAGGTTCAACATTCTGTAATAAAGCCTTAATATGGAACTATGAGTCTAGTGCTTTTAGTTTTAGAGAACTGCCTGATATTTTACATATAGCAACAGGTATAGTAAATCCAGGTTCATCAGCAGTCTTATGGTCAGGTCAATCACAAAGTTGGATAGCCTACAGCACTACTGAGAACTGGGGTCAAAGAAACTTTAACCCAACAGAAACTAGCATTTTAATGTCTAGTACAGGAGATACTAAGCTATACAGAGCAGACAATGGATTTGATTTTGCAGGATCTGACTTTACTATGATCTTGGAGAGAAAAGGATTAACCCTTGATGGTAATACTAATACAGTAAAACAAGTAAGAAAGATTACCCCAAGGTTTTCTAGCACAGGAACTGCTGAAGTATTTGTAGGAAGTTCTATGACCCCTGATGGTACATATACCTACAAAACACAGCAAACTATAGACCCTGACACACAGAATAAGGTAGATGCTAGAGCCACAGGTAAATACATAGCTATTAAGTTCCAAAACACAACAGCTACAACTTTTGAATTAAACGGATATGATATAGAATATGAGGTAATAGGAGAACGCTAAATGTCACAAGCACCTAAATATACGCCTAATCCAGTACCTGATAATCCTGAAGATTTACCACAATATTTATTACAAGAATTTCAAAAAATACAAGCAGCATTAGAAGAAAATCCTACAACATTTATAGAGGTTAAAAATGTAGCTCCAAGCAGAATAAAGCAAGGAGATATAGTATATGGAGATGGTTCTAATTTTAACCCTGGTAGTGGCGAAGGAATATACTTTAGAAATGCAGCAGGAAGTTGGGTGAAACTAGGGTGAGCTTATATATATCAGGAATACCATCAGATAGAATTAATGAGGTTTGGGAAGATTGCGAACCTTATATAGAAATGGGTAATGGTAAAAGTAGAGATGAAATGTCTGTTATGGATATTTATAAAAGATTATCAGAAGCTCGTATGCAACTGTGGTTAGTTTTTGATGATAATAGAGAGATTATCTCGGTGCTTACTACAGAGATTATAGAATACCCTAGAAAGACTACTTGCAGAATAGTTACTCTAGGTGGACAAGACCTAGACTTATGGGTGCAAGATTGGTTAGAAACCATAGAAGCATGGGCATTAGAGAATGACTGTGTGGCTATGGAAACAGTTTGTCGGAAAGGATTTATAAAGAAATTAGAGAGATTTGGGTATGAAAATGCATACACAGTTCTCGTAAAAGAACTCACAACAATACATTAGAGGTACATTATGAGTAAAGGAAGTGGGTCGCAAACCCAAACAACAAAATCAGAGCCATGGGAAGGACAAGCTCCTTATCTAAGGGATATTTTCCAACAAGCTCAGAATATGACACCACAGCAGTTTTATGCTGACAAAACTTATGCTAACCCTGATGATATATTATTAAGATCAGAGCAACTTGCAGAACAATCAGCTTTAGGCCCACAAACTTCTATTGCTAATGCTTTAGTACCAGGCTTTACAAGTTTAATGGCAGACCCTGCAACTAGAATTGCTGATCCAATGTTTCAAGAAGCATTGAGAGCAGGAACAAGACCAATGGAGGAAAGCGCTTCAAGACTACTTCAACAAGCTCGTAGAGGTGCTACATCAGCAGGACAATTAGGTGGAAGCAGACAAGGCATACTAGAATCTGAAGTTATAAAAGATTTATTAACTAAACAATCAGATGTTGCGTCTAGGTTATATGGTGATGTATATGGTGATGCTCTAAAATCACAAGCCGTTGCCATGCAAAGCATACCTACAATTATGAGTGGCTTACAAGCACCAGCAAGAGGTTTACAAGACATAGGAAATATAAGAACAGCAAGGGCGCAACAACCTATAGATGAAGCTATGAACAGGTTTAACTTTAATCAAAATGCAAATCTAGCTAATCTACAAAACTATTCTAATTTAATAGGAAGTCCTATAGCCGGAACACAAACAACTACTGGCCCAGGAACTCAAAGTGGTGGGTTACAAGGTGCGGCAGGAGCAGCAGGTTTAGCTAGTGCTTTAGGGGTAACTAATCCTTTATATTTAGGAGCAGCAGGACTTGCAGGATTATTTTCATAATGAATATTGAATTAATAGGAGAGATAAATGTTTGATTTTTTAGGTGGATTAGGTGGAGGAATAACTAATTTACTTCCTTCTTTTGGTGGAATGATTTCAGGAGCAGGTGGTTTATTAGGAAAAGCTACTGATATGTTTACTGGTTTTCTTGGAGATAATAAACCTCAAACGCCTATAACTATGCCTAACATACAGAAAAAAGGTGGAAACTATCTCTTAGACAGCATGACACCGGAAGTAGCTGGAGTCTTTCAAAAGATGGGCGTTAAGCCTGAAGGTTTTGCTATGCAACCTCAAGCTCAAGTAGGAGAAAAAGATGTAGCAGGAATGTTGCAATCTTTAGGACAGTCTGGTTTATTAAATCAGGAGCAACCACAGTTTATGCAAGTACCTCCAACAGAATATACTGCTAGACAGCAGATACAACCAGTAGATTTACAACAATATTACAGAAATTTAATGTCTAAAAGACAGGGGTTATTATAATGGTGTATCAGTTATTACCTAGCATATTTAGTTATGGATCAAGAGTTTTAAGTCCTATAGTAAGAAACTTTAACAAAAGAAAACAAATGGGAAAGGCAGAAATAATCCCAGATAAACAAATAGGATATGGTGGCGCAGCAGGAACAGCAGGAACAGAAGGAACAAAGCGTGGATTATTAAGTAGCATCTTTGATAAACAGAATAGAGGTTTGTTGGCAATAACAGGCCCAGCTGGTATAGCATCATTAGCTATGGCATTTTCTGGAGAGCCTGAAACACCTGAAGCAACACCACCTTCTGATAATAGAAATGTTGTGTTACCAGATCCTGAAAAAGATGTTGACCCAAGGTTGCTACAAGTTTTATTTCCAAACATAGGCGGCAAAGCTACTAACAAAGAGTTGATAAACGCAGCTATATTGAGAGCAAGTTTAGAAATGCTTAAACCTAGGGCTACTAATGAAAACTTTGCATCATCAGCACAAAGAGCAATAACAGCAGGTGCAACAGTAGGAACGCAGAATATTGGTATTTATCCAACTGCTAGAGCAGCAAGACAAGCTGGAATAGATGAAGGGTTTACTGAGGTAGAGGTATATCAAAAAGACACCGGTTTTGCTTATAAGGGAACATACGATCCTGTGTATGCTAATAAGCCTACAAAGAAAACTTCTGCTAATGTTAACAAAATAATAACGCCAGAAGTATTTGAAGCATTTAAAGCAGAACCTGGTAATGAAAATTTTTCTGATGAAGAAATTATAAATGGTTTAAAACAATTAGGATATACGGAAGGCACAGAATAACATGGTAGATTTAGCTATTCCTAAAAAATTTCAAGAACAAGAAAAAAAAATTAATTTATCTGTTCCTGATAAAATTGGGTTAACTATTCCTGCTCAATATCAGGATAATGTAAGTGATGTAACTGATGACCAAGTAGCTGGAGCAGGAACTTATGCGGCAGCTTTAGGAGCAGAAGTAGCTTTAGCTGAAAGCATTAAAATGGGAGCAACAGTAGTTGGTGGCCCAATAGGTTATGTTATTGGTGGGCTTGGTGGTGGCGCAATAGGTTCTATTGCAGCACAAAAATTAATTAATCCAGGTGGCGAAATATCTATCGGCAGAGTTATAGCTGATTCTTTTATTAACTTAGTACCAGGTTCTAAAATTACAAAAGGAGCTAAAACAGTAAGTGGAGTTGTAGCAAGAACAGCAGGAGTAGGGGCAGCAATAGGAGCTGGAGGAGTAACTCTCGAAACAGCTGTAGATGAACACAGATTACCCACAATATCAGAACTAGCAACATCAGGACTCACAGCAGCAGCTTTAGGTGGAAGTTTAGGGTTTACAGGAGCTAAGTTTAATAAAATATACAACAAAGTTGGTGGGTTAACTGCTAAAGAAGTTGATGTATTACTTGATCCTGCAACGCCACCAGATCTAATAAAGACTCGCCTAGAAGATGTTTCTCAAGGAGATATTAGAACCCTTGGAAAGAATTTAATGGAATTACAAAGACAGTATAATTCTACATACGATAAAACTGTTATTGGAGAAAGAATAAAAAAACTATACAGAGAGTATATTGATAACAAAGCATTGGCTTTAGATTTACAACAAACATCAGGTGGAAGTCAGTTTGTAAACCCTAAAGGGTTGTTTAAAGTAACTGATGATGAAACCGATTACTACATGGCAACTGTTGTAAGGGAAGGAATATCTGCAAATCAGTTAGATGGTTATGTAGACTTTTACAAGAAAACAAATGACATAGCTATAGATGTAGGAAAAAGGATAAACAAGTCTGGGGTTGATGTAAATACTGATGTTAACAACTATTTACAAGCAAAACACTCAATTAAATATAATAAAGAAAATGCTGCATCTTTTGGCAAAATACAAAAAAATGAACCATATGTTTTTGAGAGTCAAGTTCCTAAAGAAAGAATAGTAAAGAAATCTTTTATAAACCCTAAAACAGGAAAAAAAGAAGTTTACGATGTTAAAGAAAAATACATGGGAAAATCTAAGGTTACAAGGTATAAACCTTTAGATGGCGCATCAGGTATGTCTACTAGCGAAGCTAAATCAATTATAAAGGCTTTTGAAGATGCTGACCTTCAGAACACTTACAAAGCTGTTATTGCTGGTAAAAAACACTTGTCAGATGAAATACTAGAACAAGCAAAAAGAGGTGGTTTAATTAGTGATGCCACCTATAAAGAATTAAGAGAAAAATATCCTGACTATGTTCCTTTAAACAGAGTTATGCTTGATGATGTAATTTTAGACAGAAACACTACCTCTTTTATGCAAGAAGTTACACAAACAGGTGTTAGAAAAGCGAAAGGAAGTGAAAGAGAAGTTATGAATATAGATCAAAACATAATGGATAACTTGTCAGCTATGACAATTAAAGCAAACGCTAACCTTGCTAATCAGAAGTTTTTAAAATTAGTTGAAAGCCCGGACAACATAGGCAAGGCAGATCAGGTATTAAAAACTACTAAATCCGGTGGGATAAGATTTCAAAAAGCAACCAACTATGATAACAAAGACACTTTACTAAGCGTATACGAAGATGGCAAAAGAACATTTATTAAGTTTAAAGACCCTGAAGTAGCTCAAGCATTTAAAGGCGTACCTATGCACACTATGAGTTCAGTAGCTCAGTTTCTTAAAGGTATAGGTAGGGCTTATATTTCAGTAAGAGGTCAACTATTAACAAGATTTAACTTAGTAGAGTTTCCTGTTGCAAACAAAATTCGTGATATGCAAGAAACTTTTATAAACAACATGGCAAAATATGGAGTTGGTAAAGCATCTACAGCTATAAACCCAATGACCATAGCTAGAGCATCATCAAAAATAATAGCTAAAAAGAACTTAGGCAGGCCTGCAAAAGATGCAGAAGAACAAGCAATTTATGATTTACACGATGAGTTTAAAGCAGAAGGTGGTTCTACTGGTGGTTTAGGTCTTTATTCAAGAAACGATGTAAGAAGGGAAATTGAAAAAATATCTCAAGACCAGCTTAAAGGAACTACTAAAAGATGGTTTCAAAAGTTCAACAGATTTGTAGATAAATATAATGAGGTCTTTGAGGATTCTTCTAGGTTTGCAACTTACAGGTTAGCAAGAGAAGCTGGAGCTACTAAATCACAAGCAGCATTAGCAGCAAGAAATGCTAGTTTTGATCCCCTTAAACAAGGTACTGAAGGGGAAACATTAAGAGCCATGTACTTGTTTGCTAACCCTGCAATACAAAGCTCAAAAAATATTATAAAAAGTGTCTTTACCAAACCTAAAGTTTTTGCTCAAGTTATGGGTGGTTTGTTTACTATGGAATTAGTAAGACATTGGCACAACTCATCTATAGATGAGGATTATATTACTAAATTAAAAACCCAAAGCGGCAGCGATTATTTAAATAATAAAAATTTCTTGGTTATTACCGGAAAAAGAGAAGATGGCACTTTAACTTACGCTTCACTTCCTACAGCTTATCCTGTTGTTCCTTTTAAAGTATTAGCTCACAAAACAGCTAGAATGGTTAGTGGCGATTTAAGTCTTGAAGAAGGAGCTGAAACTCCATTAGAAATTGCTTCAGAAACATTAGATGCTTATAACCCTGTAGGTGGGTCTTTAATTCCTACTCCTATTGCAGAAGGACTTTCTTTAATAACTAACAAAGATGGCTTGGGCAGAGATATTAGACCTGGTTGGAACGAAGATGCAATAATGCACTCCTCTCAAAATGTTTATGATTTTACAGCAGAAACCAAAGGTGGCGAACTAGCTATGGCTCTAGCAGACACATTAAGAACAGCTTATGGTTTTGACACATCTCCAGAAAACATGCTCTATCTTTATGAAACTGCATTAGGTGGCCCTGGAAGAACCATGGAGCAAATAATAAATGCAGTATCTAAAGCGTATAACGGAGTAGAATTACAACGAAATGAGATACCTTTCCTCCGTAGATATATAGGCGAAACCTATGAGAAAAAAATTGATTTAAGACAAAAAGAAACTTTGAGAGTATTAGAAGAAGTTTCTAAACAAGCAGGGTCTGACTCGGCAGTAGATGGCAGAACCACTAGAAGTATAATGAGAGAGGTTTTAAAAGCTCCTGAAAGCGAAAGAGCAAATGTATTACAAGATCAAATATTTAGAAAAGGAGAAGAAAACCTTATAAATGATAAAGTCTTGAAAAGAATTAAAGAAGCATTAAAAGATGAAAAACGAGGGCTTACAGGAATTGATAAAAGAATCAAAGGTTTGCCAACTAAAGCCAGAGCAGACTTTATTATAAAACAAATAAGCACCTTACCTGCTAGTGAAGTAAGACCTTATTTACAGGATCTAGCGAGAAAAGGAATTTTGACTAAAGATGTTAAAAGGGAACTTCGGAGAAACGAAGATTACGAAAACATATTTTTGAGGAAACTTCAATGATACCAATGGAACTACTGTCAATGTTAGCATCTACTGTTCTAGGTGGTGTAATGTCAATTATGGCGCAGAAAGGACAAGCTGAAGCTGAGAAAGAAAAAATGTTGATGGCGAGGGCAGGATTTGCAGCTAAACAAACTGACAAGGCTAGAGCAGTATCAGACCCACACACCAAACATACTAGAAGATGGATTGCTTTAATGTGTGTATTTTCTATTATCGTAGTGCCAATCGTTGCGCCAATCTTTACTGATGTTAATGTTGCATATCAGATAGTAACTGAAGCTAGTAGTGGTTGGTGGATATTTGGCGAAACCTACGAAACATCATATTTTCAAGAAGGCAATACGATTTTTATAACCAACTTACAATCACACACAATTTTCTCAATTATAGGGCTATACTTTGGTGGCTCACTAACAAGAAAGTGATATAAATCAACAACTTACAGGATTAATTTAATATGGTAGCCAAGAGATATCAGAACAAAACTGGTGGATTAAATGAAGCTGGTAGAAAGTTTTTTAAAAGAACTACAGGAGCTAATCTTAAAAGACCGGTAACAGGTAAAGCACCCAAAGGCTCTAAAGCAGCAGGAAGAAGGGCTAGTTTTTGTGCAAGAATGGGTGGCGTTAAAGGCCCTATGAAAGATTCTAAGGGCAGACCAACAAGGAAAGCACTAGCACTTAGGAAATGGAAATGTCGGAAATCTTAACAAAACAATGTTTATGGATAATGATAGTGATTATATTGGCTTATGGCATAGCTGATGCTATTGGTGATGTAACAAGTTCAGGAGCTACAACCAATACCCAAACAAATACAGCAGGAACTAACACAGCAATCACAGGTGGTTATGAGTCAAGCACTACTTACCAATCAGGTTCTAGTTCTAACAGCACAACGAATAATGAAACTAATAACAGCACAAATACTAAAACTGCTGTAAACCCCTCTAATGCACCCAGTATGAGCGTATATGG
>Ga0181419_1000218_pt1 | contig 19574 bp, 21 predicted proteins | sample 42SPOviralmetaG_FD_130144 | JGI IMG/M metagenome (GOLD analysis project Ga0181419, IMG submission 130144) | Marine viral communities from the oligotrophic San Pedro Time Series (SPOT) site, San Pedro Channel, CA, USA - 42 SPOT_SRF_2013-04-24 | ecosystem: Environmental > Aquatic > Marine > Strait...
ATAATACCACATTCTGAAATGCATTGGAAATAATCGGACACTTGATCATATTTTTCTTCTGATGAGTGTTTTTCGTCCCATCTCCAAGATGCTAGTTCATTTCTTGATACCAAGTTATGCATAATTTAGACCTCCTCTCTCACCCTACTATTTAGTCAGCGTATGCTAACTTAATGAAGTTGCTGTCACATTAAACTTTTTCTTCAAAAATTGCAATGCTTCTTTACGTTGTCTGATTGCTTGAGGTTTTAAGTGAACCTTCTGTTGTTTTTTGGAGTGATGTTGCCAATTTGGAACCTTCATGGTTCTATCCTAGAGAAATTACCTTGCTTCTCAAACTTTATCACACTATCAAACTTATCTTCAAGACCTTCCTTATGAGAGATGACAAAAATGTTAGCATCTTTGATGACAAATCTAATAATCTTAAGGAACTCTTCTGTACCAAATCCATCAAGAGATGAGTCAAAGACTTCATCCATAATTAAGAGATTAGTATTTACAGAGTTTTTCATTCTTGCAATCTCTCTCCATGTAAAGAGTAGTGCAAGGTCAATTCTCATTTTCTCACCTTCAGAGAAAGATTGATAAGTAAAATCCTCATGAATAGGAGATTCAATAGTCTCTGTAAATTCTTCATCAAGTTTAAAGTTAATATAGAAATCCATCATCTGCAGGTATTTGTTTGCCTGTTGATTAATGATTGGCAGATACTTTTTAATAATTTGAGTTTTTACTCCTCCATCTTTTAAAAGATTGTATGTAAAATCAAGATAAGTAATCTTCTCCTTTTTCTCACTTATTTTTTCAAAGGTGTCTTGAAGGTTATTTCTAAACTCTTCTAATTTTTCATGTTCAGTATTTCTGTTTGCAATTTGACTGGTAATAGTTTGAATTTCATGTTCCAGTCTTTTGATCTGTTTCTGACAACCATTGATGTGAGAATTATTTTGAGTAATGCCATTAAGAAGTTTACTTAAGTCTCCTGAGATTTGTTGGAATTGAGACTCTCTTTCTTCCTCATTTTTAATTGCGTTGAGGAGTTCTTGATAACCCTTCTGCAATTCTTCTGCTTTAGATTGAGAATCACTAATTCTATTTACGCGAAATGTATCTTCAATTTCTTGAGAGCAAGTTGGGCAAACTCTATTTTCACTAAAAAACTTGTGTTCTTTTACAATACCAGAAATTTTTTGTGACAGTTTACCTTTGATATTACCATATTCTCTAATTTTAGATGCTGAACCCTCTAAGGTAGTCATCTTTTTTTGAAGTAGGATGACATTATTATTAATATCTTCATTCTTATGCATAAATTCATTCTCTTCAGTCAAGAGAACATTTATTTGATTTTCTTTATAACTGACATCTTCTTTACTCTGATCTTCAATTTGTTGGATAAAGTTTTTCTGCATATCAACTTTATCTTTAAGACTCTCCTTTTTTAATTCAAGAGTTCTGACTTCATCTTTGACAAGACGTATCCTTCCCTTGACAATATCATTCATAGAGGAAAAGATTCTAATATCTAATAGATCCTCTACAACTTCTCTTCTACTATTTGTAGGAAGTTGCATGAAAGGAACAAAGGAACTGCTGCCCAATATCACAATCTGTGTGAAGGACTTATAGTTCATTTTTAAGACATTCTGTTCCAACCACTTCTGCTGATCAATAGCAGAAGAGATCTGATTGAGTTCTTCACCATCTCTATAGATCTTGAAGATATTTGGTTTAATTCCCCTCTCTACTTTCCACTCAACACTATTGACAATAAATTCAATCTCTACAAAACAATTCTTTTCATTTGTAGTATTGATAAGTTGTCCCTTATTAATCTTCCTAAAAGACTTACCATACAATGAAAATGTGAGAGCATCCAAGATAGTAGACTTACCTGCACCATTAGTTCCAATGATGAGAGAAGTGTTATTATTATCAAGCAATACTGAAGTAGGATGGTTTCCAGTTGATAAAAAGTTTTTCCAAGTAATAGTTTTAAAGGTTATCATTGTTTTTATCTGGGGGAATCACAATATCATTTTTTGAAATGATAGCATACCTGTGACCATGTGTCTCACAAGTATGAATCATTAAATCGCTTTCAATCTCAATCACATGCATCAGAGGATAATCCATTTCTTCCAATTGCATTGAATATCTCATAGCATCATCTTCTTCTTCAAAAATGTAGAGAACTTCTTCTCCTTCATCATCTACTACAGAGTATGCACCATCCTTCTCCTTTCCTGCTACTGTGATTATAAACATTATACTAATTCACATGCTTCCTCATAGACATCTTTGATAAGAGATTGAACCACTGATTTATCAAGTGAAAAATCTGCTTCTTCAATATATCTATTCAAGATTGAGAAAGTATCTTCTGTCTCTACATCTGAATTTTCAGTAAAGTATCCATTGTTGAAATCATAATTTTCAACAATTTTTAGATCAGCAACTTTTGTCTCATAGATTTTATCTACAAATTTTTCAAAATTTGTAATATCATTTTTTGACTTGACAATGATCTTAACAATCTTATTTTTATATGGTGATGCATCAAACATCTGATAAGGAGTGTCATCATAATAGATGTTATGAAACATTCTGAATGGATTGTTTACATAGTCAAATTTCATATCATCAGTTTCTAAAATAATGAAACCTCTGTCATCATTAACATCATTCCAGAACATCTCATATGGGTTGCCTATGTAGAAGATTCTTCCATCATCTGATCTTGTATGGAAATGACCCGAAAATACCCGCTGGAACTTCTGATATAGTTTGCTTTCCATACCATGGTCCATGATGAGGTTTTTATGAGCTCTAAATCCTGTGAGTTCAAGGTGCCCCATCGCGTAGTGGCAAGTTGAATTTTTAATAAATTTAAAAGTTTGTTCTTGATTATCTTCATTAATCCATGGAATAAAAAGAATTGGTGTCTTATCAACAACTACCTCAGTCGCCTCTGAATATGTTATTACATTATCATATTCATTAAGGAGAAGATCAATAGAGTTAATGTTATTAGTATTTTTATAATAAGCATCATGATTACCCACCATCAGATGCATATTGATACCTCTTTCCTTGAGAGGATCAAATACTACTCTCTTTGCCCAATCAAGTGCTTTAAACTCAATACCCTTTCTACTATCAAAAGCATCACCCATATGAATTACAGTGGTAATACCTTCTTTATCTAATGTTGGGAAGAAAACTTCATTATAAAATTTTTCAAAATAGTCATGAAAAAGTTTAGACCCTTTTCTTGCACCATAATGAGTATCACTAATAACTGCTACTCGCATCAGTTCCTCAATTTGCTATGGACTGCATCTTTGATAGAATTGTACTCGCTATAATTACAGGAGTCAAGATCATTTGAGTCAAAGACCTCATCAAAGTTGGTCTTCTCCAAAATCTTGTTCTTAATTTCTAGTTGCTTCTTTTCTTGCTGAATCCTTCTCAGGAATGCATAGTAAATGATTTGTGTGAAATAAGCAAATGGATTCTTAGACTTTTCAGGATTAAAATTATGAATATATCTTACACAATTCTCAATACCATCACAGATCATATCATCCTTGAACATATAGTTCACAAAGTTAGGTTTGTATGATAGATGGTTGGCAATCTTCAAAAAACACTCACCAATATACCTAGGAATCTGTGGTTTTGGTTGATCTTTTTCTTTTGCTCTCTCAACATCAATAGCATACTGTTCCAAAGCAGCTAGGAAGTCCTTGTTATTGACATAGTGTTCTGACTTCTTAGGTCTTGCCATAGTAGTATAAGAAAAGGGCATAATAATCATTTATCTATTGAAATCATTATAACAGCAAAACAAAACATTGACAACTATACACTTTGCTAGTAGACTAGGTTTGTTGCCTTTGAAAGATCAGCCTTAGCTAGATTTATAAAGTTTCTCTAGAACTTCTTTTGCATCTTGTACAGAGGATAGATAACCCATTTTCCTATCTATCTGAGCATGGTTATCTTTATGCATCTTCCTTATATACTGTTGATAATATAAAATCATATCAATGTCTTCTGACTCAGACATAGTAAGAACATCATCAATATTAATTAAGAACATATCTTCAGAAGTTGATTTCAACCATGGTTCAAATTTATGACCTACAGTTGTTCCTCTCAACTTTACTTCTTCAACTATAATTGGGTTTGAAACTAGAAGCATAGTTCTATCTTCTTCTACTTCTGCTGCTACCTTGGCAAAGATTTCATCTCCACCTTTGAATTTGATTGTACAATAGAAATCATCTTCTAGCATACATTCCCTCCTAGTCTTTTATGTTAACTGATATAATGTCATAATTGAATTGCTCTTGAACATAAATTTTCACTCTTTCAATGAAATGATTCAGTGTATAATTTTTTCTTGATCCCAAAGTTAGATCATCAGCAATATCATATAGTTTTGCTTTCACTTTGTTTTTGCTTTTTCTTAAAACTCTACCAATACTCTGAAGGTTACGAATGCGAGATTTGGATGGAGAGGCAAAGATTACATTGTGTAGATTCTTAATATTGATTCCTGTACTAAATGTTCCATAAGAAGCAACAATGATGGCATCATTCTGTTTCTCAGTAATTTCTCTAACTTGTTCTCTTTCTTCAGCACCTACACCACCATGAACGAAGAATACTTTTCTTCCTTCTATGACTTTTTTATTTATCATCTCATAAAGTATGGCACCATGTGCTTCTACTCTACTGTATAGAATTAAGGTATTACCTTTTAAATCTATGGACAAATTTGTGATAAATTTATTTCTTTTTTCATGACTAATTAAGAATTGTATTTCATCCTCATAGGTATCAAATTTCTTTGGTTTATACTTTAATACAAGACACTGAATATCCAGTGTAGCAAGGTGACCTTGATCTATAAGTTTTTTAGTTTGAGTAACTTTGTATGAAGGTCCAAACAGTCCCTCTAACACCCATTTATGGGTCTGTGTGCCATCTAAAGTTCCTGTGAAACCATATCTATACTTTGCATGATGTAACTTGTCCATAATGCCAACGAGAGACTTACTTTTAAAAAGGTGCGCCTCATCACCAATCACCACATCATATGCTTCAAAGAACTTTCTATCTAACTGATATACAGATTGCCATGTTGTGATAGTAACTTCATTAGTATTAACTCTTTCACGTCCAGCATAAATTCTATGGCAGTGATTTTCTGCATCCCACCCATAGTCCTGAAAGTCCTTAAACATCTGTTCTACAAGAGATGTGGTAGGGACAACAAGTAAAATTTTTCTACCAACATTAACATGAAATCTTACAATTGTGTAAATCATAAATGACTTACCAGATGCTGTTGGTGAAATTAATAATTTTCTATTATACTTAAGAGCATCATGAACAGCATCAATCTGATAGTCTCTAGGTTTGAGTGGTGTGATTGCTTTCATGAAGTCTTTGACACCCTCTTCTGAAATCATCTCATTAACTTCAAAAGGAGGACCATAGAACTTATTATCTTCAAATTGATATGAGTATCCTGATTGTTCACAAAACGCTACAATTTTATCAAGAAGACCAACATAGATCCTCTTAGTCTTCATATTAAACAAGTGAACATATCCATCCCAGTATTTGCTTCTATACTGGGGCATAAATTTTTTGTTAGGCACTTCAAAAGTAAATCTATCTCTTAACTCATATTCAATATGAGGTTCAGTTTTTAAGTGTAGATATACTTCATTTATTTTTTGTATAATCAAATCTGCCATGATGAAGTTTCACCTAACAGTATTTATTATTTACTTTGAAATGTATTTTCAAGTATTATTTTTGTCAACCAATCTCTAGAATTCCAAAGCAATTCTTGTTCTTCTTGTGGTCTGGCAGGAGAACCTGGCCATTTCTGAATTGCCTCAGTTACTGCATAGTGTAGAACTCTAACATCATCTATTCCAAGAGTTACATTATAGTAGGGTAAATCTTCTTCCTGGTTCATTAACCTAATCCTGAGGTAAAACGCATGAACTCAATTGAATTTTTTATCTGATAAGTTCTATTAGTTATCTGTTTTAAAATTTCTTCAAGATAACTCAGCATAGTTTCATAATAATCAATCTTTAAAGAAATTCCTGAGAGTTTTTCATCTGCATCAAGATACTTTTGCATTGTTTCTTTATCTCTAATTTTCTTAGGGAATGGATTATCTATGTAAACATCAGGATCTGCTTTTCCAGCAAAATACTCATAACGCTCATGTCTTATATTTTTTCTTTGTTGCTCTGCTTTTTTTCTAAGCAAATAAATGTTATTATATATTTCATAATATCTGGAGTGTAGGATAGGAATGTTTAATGACTCAGTATGTAAGTTGTCTGGGTCCATCTTTGCATCTTTTTCCCACATCTCCTGAATTTTATCAAGAGTGATCATACAAATCCACTACCTTTAACAATGTTATAGTTCAAATACTTGAATGAGACTTCTGCAGTAAAGTATTCTGTATCAGCAAGCGTAGCATCAAATTGTATTGTTGACAAGGAATATGGAAACAAATCCTGGAACTTTACTTTAAAATTTTCAATCTGCATGGCATCAAGAATGGTGAGAGTACCATCAGAGTAAAGATTCATTGGACTTTGATTGTTTGTTCTCAATGTTGTACCAACTTCTTCATCCTGTAAATTATAAATTTCTTGCAGAGACTCAGGAAAACCAAGACCTCTTATCCAGTTTTGAATTTCTTGATAGTTTTGAAGATTTTCATCTACTAAAAATCTAAGGGTAAGATCTTCAAAGTCTATAATTTCTCCTGGTAAATCAATATCCTTAAGACCAGGAGTTGTTTGAGTTGTTGTTCTTAATGTCATTCCAGGAATATTGACAGAGTTTCCAAAGAATGTTACTTTTGGTGCTCTTGCAACTTGGAATCTAAAACCTTGAGGTTGTAGAAAATTCCTGCTTTGAAGATCATTTTTTGTTAAAGAAGCAACTGTATTTTTAGTTGCTTGTCTTGTTCTCACATCTTTTGATGTAGAGTAAGTCATAATGTTTTATGATTATTTATGAAAAGCATAAAAAAAGACCCCCTAAGTTAGGGGGTCTGAAAGGGCATGTGGGGCAACCAGCCCCACAACAACCAGAATTACATGAGGTTCTTAACAACAACTCTTCTGTAGTAGCGGTTGGAGTTGACTTTAAGTCTACCAAGTCCTTGAGTTGTACCTTCAGCAAAGGGATTAGCAACAAGACCATATCTGGTCTTAAAGCCAATCTTGGGCTGGAAGGTGTTCTCTCCAACTGCACGAACCATCTGAAGAGGAACATAAGGGCAGTAGAACAGACCTGCATCATAAGGGGAAGAACCCTTATAACCAACAACATAGTACTGATTGCCAGAGTTGGCAGCAGTGTTGTTAGAAGCGAGGTTTGCTGAATAGGGGTCAATGTAAACTCTGAACTTACCATTGATGGTTCCAGCAAATGTATTGCCAGTGTCATCAACATTCAGGTTTGCATTCAGGGCTGGAGTATAATCCAGGATTCCTGCCATGGTCAGTGCAGATGCTACATCAGCAGAGCACATGACAATGTTGCCCTTTCCACGTCTTGTTCTTTGAGCGATTGCATTAGCATCTCTCTCAATTTGGAACAGAAGACCCTTGAACTTCTCAACAGACCATCTACCATTGGAGTCAACGTCCAGGTCAAATGTGCCTTGTTGTGCTACGTTTGATACAGCACCTTGCTCAGCAGACTTGTAGATAGTTCTGATGACTTCTCTGTTGATCTCAGCAAGGATCTCAGTAGAGAGGATGTTAGCAAGTTCTGCTTCAGCATTCAGACCATGAATTGCCTTAAGGTCTTGTGCCAGTTCCAAGGAGTACTCTGCTTTGAGTGCTCTGGACTTAGCGGTTACAGTGACTTTCTCAATAGAGAATGCCATTTCATTGAACTGGTTGCCAGAACCATTACCCAGGTTCTCAGCATCACCAGTGGCCATACCCTGACCAACATTGTAGTCAGTGTTTGATCCACCTGAACCAACAGGGTTAAGTACAGATGGGTTGTTGCCAACTTGACCAGTAGTACCCAGACCAGTGGCTTTATCAGCCATGCCACCTTCAAGGTTGAATGCATCATCCTGACCAGAGAATCCAGAATCAGGCTCATTGAAGAATGATTCTGCACCAGATTGATTCTCATATCTGGAGCGCATTGCAAAGATCAGTCCAGTAGGACCAGACATTGGTTGTACACCAGCCAGATCATATGCAACCAGGTTAGGCATTGCACGTCTGATCAGAGAGATCAGAACAGGGTCAAAACCAGCAACAGGACCAGAAGCAGTGGCATTAGCACCAAATGCACCAGTTGTAGCAGGGTTACCAGTTGGTTGACCAGCAGCATTGCCAGACATTGTAGGTGTTTCCATCAGGTTGATACCCTGAGAGAAAGCAGCCTCTTCTCTTAAAAATTTTTCTTGGTTTTCCAGCAGGACAGCAGTAACAGCTCTTCTATGGTTATCCTTGATACCATCAAGACCTTCATAGTCTAGGAGAGGTGCCCACTTTTCCTGCAGATGTTCAGATTGAAACATTTGCGTTTACCTTAAGGGGGATGTGTTTACAGTTTGAATTAATGTTAAATTCAGTTTTGCTTGAAAGCACCCAGGCTTCTCAGATAGGTTTCCATGGATCCTGAAACAGGATTGGTTGTGCTATCTACACCCTCAGAAAGGGTTTGAGTAGATTGGGTCTTTGCAGCAGGAGTTGTTCTAGAGAAGTATGACTCCTTTAGAGTCTCCAATTTTTCACGATATTCTTCTTCACTTTCAAACTCCACACTTTCAGCAAGTGAGGCGAGCTTCTCCTTCTGGGTCTCTGCAAGACCTGAGGAAACTTGAGTCAGAACATCTTGAGCAGAAGACTCAGCAAGTCTTCTGTTCAATCCAATATTCTTATCAATTTGCTCATTGAGCTTGGTTTCCATGTCATCAAGTTTTTCTACCATGCTTTCCAGCACATCATATTTATCTTCAGGGATGGTTACATAATGTTCTTCAAAAAGACTCTTCATGCCTGAGAGGAAACTCTCAGTCATTTCAGATTTAATACCATGTTCTACAGCCAACTCATTCTCAGTAATCCACTCTTCGCAGACATACTCAAGATATGAGTCAACTCTTTCAACTAGAGAAGTCTTAAGTTCTTCTTTAGCCTCTTCTAGTTGAGCACCATATTGTGCTTCCAGGGATTCCTGGATTTCTTTTACTTTTGAATTTAGAGCAGCTTCAAAGACAACCTTTGCTTTTTCTCTAAACTCCTCAGAGAGTTCTTCACCACCAAGGAGAGCATTGACATCTTCATCCATGTCATATGCTTCAGTTGTTTCTTCTGATTCAGCAACTACTTCTTCAGTAGAAACTTCCTCTTCTGCAACAACTTCCTCAGTTGCTTCTGTTTCTTCTTTGGACATTTTTTGCATTGGATCTGCTTTTTTAGAACCCTTGTTGACTACGTCAGCAACAGTTTTAATTTTTGGTTCTCTGATTTTAGCAGAATCATTATCTGGTTTGTAGTTCTCAGGTGAAGGACCACCAAGATCCTCATAAGAACCAGCACCTGATGAATCCATAGGGTCCCCTGCCTTAGCACCAGAGTTTACCGCAGTTTTGGATTGCTGTGTCTTTACTTCCATTTCTTGTAGATCTCCACGAGACATTTTGAAACTCTCCGATTGCCTGTTTTAAACTATATTTATTTATAAATTAAAACCTTTGTGATATCAAAGGTTATTTAAGAAGTTATTGAAAATATCCAACTTCTTCTCATCTAATTGTTTTTGATCAACCAAAGTATTGATCTGAGCGTATGTTTTAGCAGCAAGTTTTTCTCTTAAAATACCACCATCCCATACCCATTCCTTACCTTCCATAATGCCTTCAACAAAAGCATCTGGTGCGGAAGGATCAGCAACAATGTCAGCAGCAGTTGCCAACATGAAGTCATCACCTACAATGTTTACTCCTTCTCTGGTAGGTTTCAAAGAACCAATACCTCTGGATGAAACACCCAGTTTCACTCCCTCATCAATAAGAGATTGTGCAATCTTGCCCATTGGTGTGCTTAGGATTTTAGCTTTACCAATGAAGTTTGAACCACTTTCTCTAAGTGATACAATCTTGTGGGATACTCTATCAAGATTTACAGTGGGACCTTCTGGATGACCCAGTTCTCCCAGAGCTCTTCCTGATTTAACATGGTTTTCATTATATCTTTGAACTTCCTTCCTCAGGACGTTCATGGGATACATTCTTCCATTTCTATTTTGAAGGTCTCCCTGTAGGAAAATTCCTTCAATAAACATTGACTTCTTTCCACCAACAGATTCTACAATGAAGTCAACAGATTCGATTTCTTCTCTAATTAGTTTCATTTGTGACCTCAAGAGACTTGAACTTGTTGTACGAACGCTTTTCCAGAACTGGCAGAAGTTCTGAGTGATACTTTAAATGACCTTCTCAGATCAGCATATGGAGCATTAAATGCTGTTACAATACCAGAAGAATCATTATTGACTATAATTCTTGTACTAAAAAACCCTCCAACACCACTTGATGTGTCAATAGAGTGAACAATTTTATGACTAAAATTGTAATATGTTTGAGTACCACTAACAGTAAGTGAAACTGCATCTCCAAGTGCAAAAGGTGATCCTGTTCCTTCAGGAAAATCAAGAGTTGTTTGTGTGCCAGTAGTGATACCAACAACTCTTTGAGATGCTACAGGACCAAGACTAATTTTTTCATCACCACCAGATGTACCAATATAAATGTCAGTGGTTGCAGCAGTAGGATTAGTACCAATTGCAACATGAACCCCAACAGTTTCTGCAACAACTCTAAGAGTATCAGTTTGTTGAGAAATTGCAGCAGATAATACTGGTGTGGCAGAGGTGGTTATTGTTTGATTAGTTCCAACTGCCTTAAGTGCGCTCGCCATTACTTTTAATTACAATAGACCTGTTAATGTATTTAGTTCTCTTCTTGTTCTGATGATTCAATCTCAACATCTGCTTCTGGTTGTGTATCTTCACCATCAAATATATTATTCATAATTCCAGGAGTTGCAGTTTGAACTTTTTCTGCAGTTCTAGAATAAAGCATATCTTTGATGGCATCACTTATTTGCGTAGGTGATTCATCTTTCACCAAAAGATCCATTAATTCTTCCATGTTGTATAAGTTACAATAAATTTATTTATATTTCCCCACCTTTGGGTGTTTCAAACTTTGTCTCATCAACCTCTGGTGCTTGGGGAGTAGCACCCATTAGTCCACCTGATGTGTCACCAGATTGAGGAGAAATTGGTTGACCAGTAGTAGGATCAATTTCCATTTGACTTGGATCAGGAATTACACCATCTTTGATTTCCTTTTCAATCAATGCATCTTGATCAATAATTTCTTGATCTGTCTGACGTAAGATTTTACGTCTTATGTAATCATTAGAGTAATACTTACCAACATAAGGTTCAGCAAGAGTAGCAAGATTAAGTCTTTCAGTAGTAAGTTCTGCCTCTTTAAGTTCAGCAAAATGATTGTCATAAAGGAAATCATACTGAATATGGTCAGACATTAACTCCCAATCTTCAGGAGTAACAACATTTTTCAGAATGAGTTGTGTCTTAAGAAGATCTTGGAACATATGAGAGAATCTTTTTCTCATTCTTCCAACAAACTTGGAGAACTTAATCTCATCTCTTAAAATTTCAGATGATCTTCCAAGTGTAAAACCACCTTCTCCACCAATTCTTGTTTCAGGAACATTCAGTGATCTATAGAGTTTCTTCTGGAAATAGTTAATGTCAGTAATTTCACCAAGATTCTGACCACCTGGGAGTGTAGTAATCTCAGTGCCTCTGCCACCCTCTCTTCTAGGTAACCAGAAGTCCTCCATCATGGACATATGTTTTTTATCATCTCTGATTTCACCAGTGTTGGAATCATACACCAACTTATTTCTATAACGCATCATCACATCACGCAGGTATTGTTCTGCCTTCACTTTGGGTAGATTACCAACATCAATGTAGAAGATTCTTCTTTCAGGTGCTCTAGAAAGTCTGTATATAACAAGAGAATCCTCAATCATCATTAACTGATTAAGAGGTTTGATTGCTTTATGTAACCAAGAAAGAGTTGATCCTTTGTTTCTATCAACTAATCCTGATGTACAATAGCAAATAGAATCTCTGGTCAGTTTTACTCCACCACTTGCTTGTTGTGTTCCATATCCAGTTTTCTTTCCACCATCTGTATATACAAAATATTCTTCAATAGGTGGAAATTGGAATTGATCTTTAGCAGTATCTTGTCTTTGAAAAACTCCATCACCCTTTTTTTGAATGATTTGACGTATATAACGCATCTTAGATGCATCAATATATCTCAGTTCTTTAATACCATCTTCTGGTTTCTTCTGATCAATTACCTTATTGTAATATAATCTTCCATCAATATACCAATTCCTGAAAATTTCATGTGCCTTGGTATCAAAATCAAGGAGGTCAAGAATATATCTAAACTCTTCTCTAATTTTTTTCTTGATGCCATCACTGGCATTTAAGTTTGAAAGTTCAATCTCTACTGGAGAATCATTTGTATCAGCAACAATAGCTTCATTTACAACATCTTCAATAGCACTATCACACTCAGGATATAATGACATAGATCTATATCTTCTGATGAGATCATTCTCATTTTTATATATTCCTTCTATATCAACATAAGACCCAAAAAAACCAGAGCTAATATAGTTCTCAGATCCATCCTGGTTATTAGGAGGAACAGGAGATACTAGCCCTGGTGGTTGCTTCTCATTGTCTTCAATTGAGAAACCAAATAATCTTGCCATTATTATTAATACTAGAAGTCTGTGCTCCTAGTATTTATCAACTTTAATTATTATTTAAATGTTGGAGTTGATCCTCCATCAGTTCTACCATCTTCAGCAAGACCAATTCTGAAGTCCTGAACCTGGAAGGTTACAGTGAATTCTTCAATAGTGTCAGTTGAATCATAGCTCAGATCAATTGCACCAACCTCAGTTGGGAAAATTCCAGTGAACTTATAAGATCTCAGAACTTGCTGATTCTTATTGTCTCTTGGATGTGATGTTGAATTTCTTGCATTACCTCTACCCAGTTGAGCAATGTAAGCATTTGCCATATAAGAGGAAGGATTAGTAACGCCTGTAGCATGTGACAGGTCATTAATTGTGTTCATCCAACCTTCAAAAGCACTTCTTAGGTTAAAGTCTTCATCATTGATGATGGTGACTGTCCAAGGTTCAAAGGTTCTGTCACCAGCAACTTTCAGGATTCTACCTCTGAAAGGAACTGGAATTTCAGCAACAGTTGAAGCAGGAAGTTGTGCTGCTTTACAAAGAAATCTGAAGTCCTTTCTTGTTGCATCATTCCAGAGTGTTGAAGCACCTGTAATACCAGATGGGAATGAGGGGATTGAAGCTTCAAATAGATTGGGGCGAGCACCCCCACCCCTTAATTGTGTCTTGAAATTATGAAGATTTTTTGTTGCAATGTTTGCCATTTGTGTTACCTCTTTGTGTTATTGACCACTAGTAATAAATCAGGTTCCAGTAACTTCAGTGAAGTTAATTCCACCTCTTGTAGCAACAAAGGTAAGAGTAATAAAGTTGATTGATCTTGCAGGTTGAATGAAGATGTCAGCTCTGAACTCATTGTTGTCAACAATATCAGAAGTATTATTTGTTTCATCACAAATGACTCTAAAGTCTTCAATTCCTCTCTGTGACTGAATATCAGTCAGGAAAGGTTCAACAATATTAATAAAGTTTGCTCTGGTTTCAGAGTCATTCAGTTCAAAAAGTTGATCATTTGCAGCAGTTTCAAGTGCTTGTTCAACTGTCAGGAATAGTCTTCTAACATTAATTCTATCAAAAGCAGACTTGTAACTAAGAGCAGTCTTGTCACCAAAGAGAATAGCACCAGATGCATTTTGGTTAATGATTGGATTAATTCTTGCTTTATAAAGTTGATCTCTCTGTGCTTTGTTGGGGTTGTATGCTAACTTAACAACATTGTTAAGAGTTCCTCTTGATTGACCAGCAGGTGAGAACCAAGGCAGATAAACAGTATTGTTTCTTGCCATGATACCAGCAACATCACCATTTAGAGGGATGTATCTGAACTCATTATTAAATCTGTCATAGACATACTTATAACCACTGTCAAGAACAGCAAAAGAAGAAGAACTAATCTGTGAATAATAATTCAGTACATTATTTGTAGCAGTAGTAGCGTTAGTAACGTTAACAACATTAGATCTATGTGGAGAAATCACTGCTTGACAATCTTTTCTTCCTTCAGCAATTGAAATCAGAAGATTTGCTTTAGATTGTGTTGAAAGTTGATCATTCATTGATGATCCCATCAACAGGAAGTCAAGAGAAATTTCATCTTTGTTTTCAAAGAGTTGATATCCAGTTAAGACATCACCAAGTGAAGATGCCATTCCACCAGATGCACTATAGTCAGCACCACCACCAAGTGTGTAAGAGACATTTCCAAGCACATTAAATGTAACTCCTTGTGCTTCAAGTCCCCAAGCACCAGCACCAGTGGTAACTTTAGTATATCCTGAGGAGAATCCACTTGCCTGAGCATTAAGTCCTCTTACAACATCAAAGGTTGAACCAGGATTAGCACCAGCAAAGATATATGATGAGTTATTTGCAAGATAGCTCTTGTAGTAGTTTCTGAGTGGAGAATTTCCATCTTCTTCACCATCAAGTGCCTTAGACAGGAAGAAGTTTGTCTCAAGGAGATTACCTTGTACACCAGTTACTGTTCCAAAATCATCAACAACTACAATGTGCATTGCATCATTCTTTGCACTTCTTGTAGCAGCAAAGTTATTTGTTACAGGTCTTGGAGCAAGATTCTTCCAGAAAACAGTAGAATTTGTCAGACCCAGAGTCTGTTGATCATACCAGTCAACAGCTGTTGCTACAGTAGCAGTCTTGACATTAGCACCTGAATTTTCTACAAATGTAATTGTGTCAGCAGCTTCAATAGATCTACCAGCATTACCAACTTGATAAGTGATGGGATATTCAGTTCCAGAATCAGTTGTCATTCCAGAAACTCTGGAGACAATTCTTACGTCAATACTACTCTTCATGTTAGAGGTAGCATCAGTGGTAACACCAGTAATGATGCCTTTCAGATATCCAGTAAAGGATGTAGTTGTTCCAGCACCAGGTGTGTTAACTGTAGTTAATTGAACTGTAACTCCAAATCCAACAGTTGCACCAGCACCAACAGGACTTGTTGTTGAAATTCCAATAGTTTGGTCTGCAAAATTATCAATTGTGCAGACTTTAAGGTTTGTATTTATTTCACCTGCTTCTCTTGATGCATAGAAGAAGTCTGTGGCAGATGAATAATTTGCCTCATAATCATCGTAGTTTTTAATTTTTACATCTGTAGATGCTATTGAAACACCAGCATTTGCATTCTTCAGATTTGAACCATCTATTCTAACTACCTGGAGAGTTCCACCATATGATAGGAATTCAGATGCAACCATCCAATCCTCATAATGCTTATCTTTATCTTGGGGTTTGCCAAAGATATTGATAAGTTGACTCTGACTTGAAATCAGAACTGATTCTTCAATAGGACCACTTTTAAATGGTGCAGCGATTGCACCAACATTATCAAGAACATTATCAGCTCTACCAACTGTAAGGTCAACTTCCCTGACCAATACACCTGGAGATAATTGAGGAGTTGCCATTTAATTACTCTCCTAAAGTTCTCATGATTGACTAAAAATATTTATTGTTTTCAAGTGTTTCAGTGGGGAATGATGGAGTGAACCTTGGAATAATTCTTAATTACCAATCTGGGTATACATCATGTGTATACTTCACTCTTTTTTGTACTACTCTCTTCTTACAACACTCCTTACACTCATAAGAGTAAGATGATACTACTGGTCCTCTATCTTTTCTTGTTCTGTAAAATCCATCCACAAGATTTTTTTCTTCACCACAGACTCTACACTTCCTTAAATCAAGAAGTAAATGACCAAGACAAAACTGTTCATCAAAATCCATTATTTTTGTTTGTGATTGTACTCTATTATAATTTTTTCATGTGTGGTGGTTCTATCACAGCAGATATAATGCTTTACTTCACCACCCAATATCTTACAAATATTCTTTAATTGTATGTCAACTGCAAATTTTTTGGTTTTATCATCCAACTGACTTTTATTTGATCCTGGTAAGTTAAAATCATTCATAAGTAATTACTATTTTGTTATCTATAATCCCACATATGTGACATATCACCATAAGCATCAGTGAACCATCTATCACCTTCATCATCTACAAATGTAGTATCATCAAGACCATCATTGATGAATCCAAAAGGTGCCATATCTTGCTCTATCTGATTCTTCTGCTCATCATATAATCTTTTTCTTACATCCTGATCAGTCAGTTCCTTAAAGTAATCTTGTGCTACCAACCAGGCATAGATAACTAAACACATGGCAAGGTCATCATTACATCCTTCCTCTGCCTCAAATGAATTGTGCTTTGATACAAAGGTTGTAAGTTCTGAGATAATTTCATAGTCATTAATTAATAATTTATCTTCTTCAATAAGCGTTTTAAGATTTAAAGAACCCACTTTCTTAACTGTCTTGGACATCTTTAATCCAAGTTGGGTTTTTGATCCTGAAAATCCTTGTCCAACAATCTGTCCTGCCCTACCTCTCATTGAGCACATTAGTAAGTTTTGATATTCAAGGTCATATTGTAAAATACTAGCAACCTGATCTCCAATATCATTTACCTCACATAAGATAAATGCTTCATTATATTTTCTTGCTATTTCCCAAATTATGTTTGGGAAAAGCATTGGTTTAATGGTGTTATTCCTATATTTTGCAACTACCTTATGTGGAAACTCTGTGATATCTGTGACAATGAAAGCAGAGTAGTCATTACCAACTCCTCTTGCTACGTCAACAGACATCACATAATCATGTTTCTTCATTGGTGGTTCATATAAGTCTAATCCAGCATTTCTTTGAATGGGATTATCATATATTAGATTCTTAAGTTTACTTGGTGCAATAAGAGTGTCAACAGAACCTAGGAACTCACACTCAAACTCAATCTTAAACTGTTGTTCAGATGTATTCTTAATAGTCTGCTTCTTCCACTTATCATCTCTTCCAGGAACCTCAGACCAGTGAACATCAGTTGGAATATATTCATTACTTCCATTTTCTGCATCATGCCACATCCTATAGAAGTGGTTCATACCATGAGGTGTAGAAACAATTATGACCTTTGTGCTTTTGCCAGAAGTAATAGTAGGATAAACAGATGCAAAGAAGGCATCAGCGATGTGATTTGGAACGAACGCGAATTCGTCCAAGAAGAGGATATTGAATGACATGCCTCTGACAGCACTTGCAGATGTAGAAGCTGCCAATATCTTACTGCCATTTTCTAACTCCAATGAACCTTTGTTCCATGATAGGATACCCTGTTGCATCCACTTAGGCAAGTTCTCGTAAGCAACCTGTAATCTACTTAGAAGTTCTCTAGCAGTTGATGCTTTGTTAGCGAGGATGCCAATATTAACACTGTCATTAAAGACAACATGGTGAAGCAAAAAAGAAATAACAGTCGTGCTTTTGCCAGTCTGTCTTGGCATTTTACAGATGTTAAATCTATTGTGGTAAAAATTATTGATGAGTCTTTCTTGAAAGTCATATGTCTTGAATGGTTGTAAACCATGATCAAGAGTCACAATCTTTACATAGTTTTGGGCAAAGTAGACAGGGTTATCTTTACATTTCAAATACTCTTTAATATTTTCTTGAGTAAACTCAATTTGAGTATTTGCTTTTTTTAGATTAGGATTACCAAGATAAATTTCACTCATAAATTAATCAGCAATTCCAAGCTCTAAGGGACTTATTGATTCTGCTATTTGGATCATTTGCTGTCTTAGCAGAAGTCAACTTTGACTTCATTCCTTTCATTCTCGCACAAAAGCTCTTTCTGCGAGGATTGCCAACTTTCTTTGAAGGTGCCTTAAGATCGCTTCCTGGGTTTTCACGCTCATACGACTTTCTACCTTTTTCATTTAATCCTCCTTCACTGTTTTTACCAGACTTTTTTGTCCAAGCAGCACCTTCCATTTGAGACTTTCTTTCTTGCCTGCCTCTTGAAACTCCTGCTGCTGCTGATTCTATACCACCTTGAGCAGCACGTCCAACACCTTTTGTTATACTCTTAGCAACAGGAACAGATGCTCTAGCAACAGCTTTAGCGCCAGTAGCAATACCCTTAGCAGCAACTGCTGCTACCTTACCAGCAACTGCTAAAGGTGCTGCAATCAAAGGAGCAAGTTCTTCCAAATCTTCTACTTCCTCACCCATAGTCAACATGGGTTCACCAGGTTGATATGAAGTCATATCAAATCTTTGAACATGACAACCAGGATATACTTTTTCAAGTGCATCCTGAACTTGAGTTCTTGTAGGTCTGCTGATTTCTGGGAAGAAGATCTTCATCATCATATACTTACCTTTCCAAGAAAATGATACAAGATAAAGATTTCCATTTTTTGCAGGAATTCTTACTGCCTCATCAATCTTTTTTTCATCAGGACACTCCTTCATACCATGAACTGCACACTCTTCACCTTTATGATTATGAGCACATTCTTTCTTTTCTTCTAATTCTACACTTTCACTAGTTGCTTTCTTCCAACTACCACCTGCTGCTTTATATTTCTTAGCAGCCCAACCATTAGCATAAGCAGAAGGATATACATCAAACTTTGCTCTTGCTTGTGACTTAAACTTTGACCATAGTGAAGGATTAGTAGGTACATTCTTTTCTACAAGAATCCACTCCTGCTCACATTCAATTCTTTCAAGAATCTGCCTTACCATTGGTGAAGAACTTTCTTTAATCTTATTAGAAGTCATGATTGGTTTTCCTCCTTTACCTGAACGATCTGCAACTGGATCCTGTCTTCTTTTTCTTTTTACAGCTGCAGCTCTTTCTGCCTTAGACATTTTTGCTGCTTTTTCATTGGAAAGACATTTAGGTTTACCTTCTCCAGGTTCCCTTGCACATTTTCCAATTCTTTCACCTTTGGTGTTGTATCTGTCCCATCCACCACCACCTTTTCCACCTTTAGGACCAGAACCAAACCACTTTCTTAAATCTTCACTTACATCACCACCATTTCCATTTCCATTACCATTAGAATGACCATTGCCATTTTTTTTACCATTCTTTTTAGTGGTTTCAGAATCATCATCAATAGAATGACCATTCTCTTTACGAAGCATCCCCATGGGTCCAACCATTTTGAACCCTTTTGGAATGTCTTTGCATACTTTATCAGTATAGCAATAATATTTTCCGTCTGGACACTTCTTTTTCATTGATATAAAATAAGGTCTCTTAGTATTTATAGAC
>Ga0181419_1000220_pt1 | contig 19401 bp, 21 predicted proteins | sample 42SPOviralmetaG_FD_130144 | JGI IMG/M metagenome (GOLD analysis project Ga0181419, IMG submission 130144) | Marine viral communities from the oligotrophic San Pedro Time Series (SPOT) site, San Pedro Channel, CA, USA - 42 SPOT_SRF_2013-04-24 | ecosystem: Environmental > Aquatic > Marine > Strait...
ACAAAGTTTATTTTGACAGAGCTGCTGGACACAATATAGAAATTAATAAAGAAATATTACAAGTAATAAAATTACAGGATATAGTTGTTGTTTTATGAAAAAGCTAAACGTAGATATTTTGAAAGATTCAAGTCTACTGAAACATTATCGAATAATAAGACGATGGGCTTGCAAAAACAACAACCTAAATGACGCGGACTTAGAGTTGCTAATATATTTTGATTGCTTGGAATTATTTACAAAGCAAGACTATAAGACAGGAACACTTGCTTATAGTTGGGATAGTCAAAGATGGAATAGACTTTTAAAAAATGGATGGATAGTTGTTTGGCGAAAAAGAAACCGTACAACTCAAAAATACCATATATATAAAGTTTCATTTAAATGCAAGCAGCTTATAACTAGAATTTATAAAATGATGCTTGATGAAATAGAAATTCCATTAATAAAAAAACCAAAAAAATATAGCGATAAAGTTTTATTGCAAGCAATTAAAAATATAAATTATGGCAGTTGATTTTCAAGGACCGCAGATAACAGGCAGAACAATAAAAGCAGATACACCTCAAGTAGCAGTAGGCGACACAAGTGGAGCTTACGCTGCAATGGCGGAAGGACTTGCGGCGGCTGGTGATAATATTGGAGCGGCAATAGCTAGTATAAAGCCTAAAACAGGGGATAATCTGCAAGCTAAGATTAACAAAGCTAAAGCGCAGGGTAAAGATGCAAAAGCGGCTAGGCTTACCGGTAGGAAAGAAAGACGCGACGTGCGTGATGATGCAAGGGCCGAGCGTATTAAGCAGCGTAATAAAGAACAACAAGCGCAAACGCAAGCAAGGCAGAATAAAAAAAATGAAAAGTTTAAAGCTAGAAGAGCAGGCGCAGATAACAAATACGGAACCGATGACGACACGGTGCCGGTTAGCAGCTTTGCCCAGGTGTTTGATAAATTTTCAACAATAGCAAAAAAACTATAGTATGGCAGCAGGAACAGCATTAGCGGCAATGAAAAGCGCCAGCAAGTTTGGTATGGGCAATAACGCAATGGCTATGGCTCGTGCAAAGAAAAAACAGCAGCAGACGCCAACCAATGGTATGGACGGTAGAATAGAAGGTATAGAGTCTAGGATAACAGATTTAGAGTCTAAAAATGAACCAGCAGCAGTAGCGGCTCCCGTGGACGCTACACCAATGACAGGCGGGTTTAGCCCCGGAGCTATAGACGCAGCTTCAGGAGTTTTTGGAACGGAAGAAGAAAGACAAGTCTCAGTTGCACCAAAGCCGCAAATTTTAGAACAACAAGAAGAAAGCGCATCTGCTCAACTAGGTGGATTGTTTGCTGATAACCTGTCTTACCCAGGGGTAGGACTATAAAACAACATGATATGAAAAAACAACCATTAGCAGGGGGTATAGTAGGAGAATCACACGTTTGGGACGGCCCATTAGATGTAAACGGCTTTCCAATGGGAAAAGGTAGCAGTTCAGGTATTACTGGAATGCAAATAAAAAAGTACCCTTGTAAATCATATGATCTACAGCCGCCAATTACTAAAAAAGTTCAAGGATAATGACACCTCAGGATCTCAAGCTATATATTATAAATTCAACCACTTTAGGAGTAACCACTTTCGCTAATATAGAAATGACTTTAAAAATAATATTATTATTAGTTACAATAGGTTATACTGTTTCTAAATGGATTGAAATGAAAAGAAAAAAATAATGGCATATATACAGCACAATTCACCTTTTCTAAAAAAGAAGCCACCAGCGCCTTCTAAAAAGAAATCTTTAGGTTATTATAATGAAGCTAAAGATTCTGGAACAGGAGCAGCCGCAGGAGGCGGTATGACCTCTAAAGGAACGGCAAAGTATAGAAGAGATAATCCTGGAAGTAAACTGAAAACAGCTGTGACTACACCGCCATCAAAACTTAAAAAAGGCAGTAAGGCGGCTAAACGTAGAAAATCATTTTGTGCTAGATCTAAAGGCTGGAAGAGTAAAAGAGGTAAAGCTGCAAGGCGCAGATGGAATTGTTAATATTATGAAATCAAAAGGACTGGGAGACTCTGTAGAAAAATTTACAAGATTTACAGGCATTAAAAAAATTGTTCAAAGCATGCCGGGAGATTGCGGGTGCGATAAAAGAAAAGACAAATTAAACAGGATGTTTCCTTATAAAAAATAGTTATGGCATTTAAACTTAATCCACCATTTCCAATGGATAACACTCCAATTTACAATGTAAGTATGGAAGATGGCGTTTTAGGAAAGGCTAATAACAATGGGACAATTATTGTTAGTGATAAAATAAATAGCCCTGCACAACTTAAAGATGTTGTGGATCATGAAATGATTCATATAAATCAAATGAAACGTGGTGATTTAAACTACGACGATAAATACGTATATTGGAAAGGTAAAAAGTATTCACGAGCACAAATGAAAGAAGGTGCTAAAAACCTGCCTTGGGAAACAGAAGCATATAAAAACGCATAAAATAAAAAAAATGGCATATACACAAAAACCAGGACGCGGAAATAGTAATCCTATTATGAAACTGTCCGACAAATTAAAAGGAGACAGCGGCTTAAAGTTGCTAGGAGACTTAGACAAAGACGGGAAGTTAAATAAATATGAAGCAAAACGCCAAGCGGCTATCGATAGCAATAGCCCAGCAACAATGTATGGTGCTCCTGTTCATATGAAAGGTGGGGGAAGTTCAATAGGCCATATATCAGGATTAAACTATGGCACTCCTTTGTATCACGAAGAAGGACCAGAGGGACACGTTCACGATACTAAAAACCCTGACAGATATACTTATCAATCTACAGACGTAGGGGCTGGTACAGAAAGAACTGGTAAAGCTAGAAGAAAGTTAACTAAGTCATTAACTAAAGCCGCTAACCAAGGTGTAGATGTGCAAGGATATACAACTTCTGGCACTAGAAGTAGAGTGCAGGTAAAAAATAAAAAAATAAAAGTAAAAACAAAAGGCAAGGGTGGTGCGGAAGGCGCTGCGGTTGATGGTCAAACATCTCTTAATACAAATGTAAAAGTTAAGAAAAGAGACGTTAAAAAGCAACTTAAAGAAACCGGTACGGTAACAATTAAAGACGGGAAGGTAACATCAGGAACTACGCAAACCGTAACAAAAAAGGGCAGTGCAGCAATGGACGCTAAGCGGGCGGCACTTGCTAAAAAACGCGAAGAAGTCCAAAAAAAATTAGCAGAAAGGAAAGCGGCGCTTGAAGCCAAACGTGCAGCTAGAAAAAAATAAAAACAAACCAACAAAATAACAACTAATTATGCCAATGTCAAATAAATCTGTAGGCGGACCTTTTTATAAAACAGGACCCTTATATATACACGGAGAGTCACACGATGGAGATCCAATAGACCCTGAGACTAAAGCTAAAGCTGAAGCAAAGAAAAAAGCTAGTAAAGCCCCAAGGGTTTACGGCAAAACTACAACAACAAAGACTACAGACAAGTCAGGTTTAACAACTGTTACTTCAACAACACCTTATACACAATCTGGCAAAGGAGAAGGTACTGCTAAAAAAACTTATAAGCAACTTGCAGCAGAAGGCGGAGATGTTGAGGCAGCTAAAAAATTCAATGCTAGCCAAACAAACAAAGGTGCAGTAACAAGGTCTTATAAAACATTTAAACCTGCTAAAATGGGTATTAGCATTACTCCACAGTTGCCAACTGCATCAGTGCCAAAAATTGAACAACCAAAATCGCCAAAACCAAGTATGCCAACATATAGTTTTTCAATGAAAAAACAAAGCGGCACAACACTGGTTGATAAAAAGCTACCATCAAAAAGCAACCTTGCAAAAAAGAAAAAGTCAGGCGGGGGTAGTTGCGGTTGTAAATATTAAACAATAAATAATAAATTAAATTAAATCAAATGAAAAAAATAATCCAATGGCTCACAGGCGGAGTCATAAAAGAGGTTGGTGATGTTATTGATAAGCTCACTACCACTAAAGAAGAAAAATTAGAAGCTCAAAGATTAATAACCGAGATATTAGAGAAGGCAGACAAAGAAGCACAAGAACAAGTAACAGCCAGATGGCAAGCAGATATGAGGTCAGACTCATGGCTGTCTAAAAATATTCGCCCTATGGTGCTTATATATTTGACCGTTATATTTACGTCATGTGCTTTTTTTGATGGAAACATTGGAGACTTCCTTATAGCTGGACCTTATATACCTATATTCCAAACATTGTTAGTTACTGTTTATGGAGCTTATTTTGTTGGGAGATCTTGGGAAAAAGCTAAAAGTATGAGTGATAATAAAAATAAATAACAATTAAATTAAATATAATGAGTAAAATAACAAAAGAAGAATTAGCTTTAGTAAAAGAACAACAAGTAGAATTAAATAAAGTGTTAGGCACTATAGGTTACTTGTCTGCTCAAAAACACGCAGAGCTTCACAAAGTTGCTACTATTAATGAAAAAATTAATGAGCAAAAAGAAATTCTAGAAAAGAAATACGGGCCAATCAATATAAATTTAGAAGACGGTACGTACGAAAAAGTCGAAACTGATGAGTAGTAATATAAGAAAAATCAGTATCGGTTCTGACTATAAAAATGATGCAATGCATTATTCTATAGGGCAGCAAGTCTATGGGGGCCATGAGATTTCTCATATCCTATTGGACGAAGCCGATAATTCTTATAATATTCATATAAAGAAAAACAATGAGGTATTGCCATGGAAGAAGTTTAATTCTAACATGGCTATATCCGTTGAGTATGATTTAGAGTATTAATGCAAAGTTTAGATTGTTTTATTGTAAAACCCGAGGGTGATAGATACAATAATAAAGTTAGCGTTGGTGGAGGCTCCTTAATTACGAACACAAACATAGAAAGCTTTCGTCATATAAATAAAGAAGCTATTGTTGTTTCTATTCCTAAAAATTTTCCAACACAAATTAAAGTTGGTGATAGGGTATTAATACATCATAATGTTTTTAGAAGATATTACGGCATTAACGGAAAAGAAAAAAATAGCAGTACGTATTTTAAAGAAGATTTGTACTTTGCATATCCCGATCAGATTTATATGCATAAGCGGGGTAACGAGTGGGTTCCTCATTTGAATTATTGTTTTGTTAGCCCAATTAAAGAAGACGCGATGTTTTCAATTAACTTTGAAAAACCTCTTATTGGTATATTAAAATATTCAAATAAAGAACTTATGTCTTTAAATATAAATAAAGGCGATTTAGTTGGTTTTAAGCCAATGAGAGAATTTGAATTTGTTTTTAATAAGCAAAGGCTATATTGTATGAAATCTAATGATATTGTAATTAAGTATGAACGTAAAGGAAACGAAAAAGAATATAATCCAAGCTGGGCAACGGGCCGTTGAGGAATTAATTAAAGTAGCTAAAGAGGCTATTGTTGATTCGGATGATGATATATCAGCTGACAGGCTTAAAAACGCAGCAGCGACCAAAAAACTAGCTATATTTGATGCCTTTGAAATACTTAATCGCATTGAAGAAGAGCGAGGCTATTTAGAAAACGATAAAGTAAATAGCCGACAAGCAAGTTTTAAAGGCTTTGCAGAAGGTAGATCTAAGTAATGTACGAGCAAAGTTTATATAAAATACTTCCTGACCATATAAAAGAAAGTGTTATTAAAAAATATAACAAATCTAAAAAATGGGAGCATGGGTACAATGAAGACTATGATATAGTTATCATAAGCAAGACTGGGCAAATTGGAGATATATACGAAATACAAAATTTAAAAATAGCCTTACCTTTGTTTTCAGCTGGGGTGAAGCATGAAAATAAGAAATGGCAAAGATCGGAATACCCAAAAGAATTAAATAAAATAAAAAGCGTTAGGGACTGGGAGGCTAAGCCTGAATACTTTAAAAATAAATGGTATGACTATATTGACGAAGAGTTTGAAAGGCGCGAAAAAGGGTTTTGGTTTTATAACAAAAATAAGTATACATATATTACTGGCACTCACTATATGTACCTGCAGTGGTCCAAGATTGATGTTGGGGCAGCAGACTTTAGGGAGTCAAACAGATTATTCTTTATATTCTGGGAAGCTTGTAAAGCAGACCCACGATCTTACGGAATGTGTTATCTTAAAAACCGCCGTTCCGGGTTTTCTTTCATGTCTTCAGCGGAAACCGTTAATATGGCGACAATTACGTCAGATGCACGGTTTGGCATCTTGTCTAAGTCTGGAGCCGATGCTAAGAAAATGTTCACAGATAAAGTCGTACCCATATCAGTCAACTACCCGTTCTTTTTCAAACCCATCCAGGACGGAATGGACAGGCCAAAAACCGAGCTTGCATACAGGGTACCGGCATCGAAACTTACAAGGAGGAAACTTGAAGCGAACGAATCAGGCGAAGAGCTCGAAGGATTAGATACAACTATTGATTGGAAAAACACCGGTGACAATAGTTATGATGGTGAAAAATTAAAATTATTAGTACACGACGAATCAGGTAAATGGGAACGCCCTGATAATATATTAAACAACTGGCGTGTTACTAAAACAACATTGAGACTAGGTAGTAGAATTGTTGGAAAATGTATGATGGGATCAACATCTAACTCATTGGACAAAGGTGGTGAAAATTTTAGAAAACTTTATGACGATTCAGACGCCACAAAAAGAAATGCAAATGGACAAACTCGTTCGGGATTATATTCTTTGTTCATACCTATGGAATGGAACTACGAAGGATATATTGATTCTTATGGCCTACCTGTCTTCGACACGCCTAAAAAACCAGTGGAAGGACCTAGCGGTGAAAAAATAAAACTAGGTGTAATTGAATACTGGAACAACGAGGTTGAGGGTTTAAAAGATGACCAAGATGGTTTAAATGAATTTTACAGACAGTTCCCACGTACGGAAAAGCACGCTTTTAGAGATGAAGCTAAGCAATCTTTATTTAATCTAACTAAGATATATGAACAAATAGATTACAATGAAGATTTAAGAAATTCAAATGTGGTAACACAGGGTAATTTTTATTGGGAAAATGGTATCAAAGATTCTAAAGTAAAATTTGCACCGTCTAAAGAAGGAAGATTTTTTATATCTTGGATTCCTAATCTTTTACAGCAAAATAATATCATAATAAAAAATGGTATTAAATACCCCGGCAACGAACATATGGGCGCTTTTGGATGTGACAGTTATGATATATCGGGAACAACTGACGGTAAAGGTTCTAAGGGCGCGCTGCATGGGTTAACAAAATTTAGTATGGAAGACGCTCCTGCTAATACATTTTTTTTAGAATATATAGCTAGACCTCAGACAGCTGATATATTTTTTGAAGACGTTTTAATGGCTTGTATCTTTTACGGGATGCCTATATTGGCTGAAAATAATAAGCCTAGACTTTTATATCATTTTAAAAGAAGGGGTTACAGAGGTTTTAGTATGAATAGACCGGATAAGCTTTTAAATAAATTATCAGTAACAGAACGCGAAATAGGCGGTATGCCCAATTCAAGCGAAGATATAAAACAAGCGCACGCTGCAGCAATAGAAGCTTATATAGAAGATCATGTGGGGCTTAAGGAGGAGGGTTACGGAAATATGTATTTTCAAAAAACCTTGGAAGACTGGGCAAAGTTTAATATTAATAATCGTACTAAACACGATGCAACCATAAGCTCAGGATTAGCCATAATGGCGTGTAATAAAAACAAATATAGACCAGTTCCAAAGCGAACACTAAAATCAATGGATCTAGGAATTAAGAAATATAACAATAACGGGTATAGCTCAAAAATAATATAAATGATTACAACTAGTTATAACAGTTCATTTCCAAATCAGGTGGTACCTGATGAAGAAAAGCAATCATTAGAATATGGTGTAAAAGTCGGTAGGGCTATTGAATACGAATGGTTTAAAAGCAATAGAGCCGGTGGTGATCGCTTTATAACCAATTATCAAAACTACCATAGACTTAAGCTTTATGCCAGAGGCGAGCAATCAATACAAAAGTATAAAGATGAGTTAGCAATAAATGGTGATTTATCTTATTTAAATTTAGACTGGAAGCCAGTACCAATACTATCAAAATTTGTTGATATAGTAGTAAATGGTATGTCGCAAAGATCTTATGAAATAAAAGCATTTGCGCAGGACCCAGAGTCTTTAAAGAAAAGAACTAATTACGCTGAAAGAATAATGCGTGATATGGTAGCTAAAGAGTTTTTAGAAAAAATGGAAGGCACTTTAGGTGTTAATATGTATTCTACCGACAAAGAAAAGCTGCCAAAAGATCTAAATGAGTTATCATTAAAAATGCAATTAGAATTTAAAGAAGCTGTTGAAGTTGCTGAAGAGCAAGCTATAGATACTGTTTTAGATTCTAATAAATATGATGAAATTAGAAAAAGAGTAATATATGATTTAGTTACATTAGGAATTGGGGCTACTAAAACCTGCTTTAATAATTCTAATGGCATTACTGTTGATTATGTAGATCCCGCTAGTTTAGTTTATTCTTATACAGAAGATACAAACTTTGAAGATATATATTATGCAGGCGAGGTAAAAACTATATCAATAGCAGAGTTAAAAAAACAATTTCCTTATTTAACACCGGAACAACTAGAGGAAATAAATAAATACGGTACCTCAACTAATTACTTAAGAGGTTACAATGGTAATGACGGTAATGATGATCAAGTAAATGTTTTGTATTTTGAATATAAAACATATTCCGATCAAGTGTTTAAAATAAAGAAAACAGATCAAGGATTAGAAAAAGCTTTAGAAAAGCCAGATACTTTTAATCCACCTAAAAATGATAACTTTGAAAGAGTCTCAAGATCTATTGAGGTTTTATATTCTGGAGCAAAAATTTTAGGGCAGGAGTTTATGTTAAGATGGGAATTAGCTGAAAATATGACCCGTCCTTTTGCCGATACTACAAAAGTAAAGATGAATTATTCTATTTGTGCACCAAGAATGTACAAGGGTAGAATAGATTCTTTGGTAAATAGAATTACTGGTTTTGCCGATATGATACAGCTAACGCATTTAAAAATGCAACAGGTGTTATCAAGAATGGTACCAGATGGTGTTTATTTAGATATGGACGGCCTAGCTGAAGTTGATCTTGGCAATGGAACAAACTACAATCCAGCGGAAGCGCTTAATATGTATTTTCAAACAGGTTCTATTGTAGGTAGAAGTTTAACGCAGGATGGAGATCTAAATAGAGGTAAAGTTCCAATTCAGGAATTGCAAACATCGAATGGGCAAGCTAAGTTAAGTGCTTTAATAAGTACATATCAGTATTATTTACAAATGATACGCGATGTAACCGGATTAAACGAGGCTAGAGACGGGGCGATGCCTGATAAAAATGCTTTAGTTGGATTACAAAAAATAGCAGCGGCAAATTCAAATACAGCTACTAGGCATATATTGCAAGCGCAAGCGTTTATAACATTATCAACATGTGAAAACATCGCATTAAGAATTTCAGATGCTTTAGCATTTCCATTAACGGCCCAATCTCTTAAGCAATCAATAAGTAACTATAATGTAGGTACGCTAGAAGAATTAGCTGATTTACAACTCCATGACTTTGGTATATTTTTAGAGCTTGAGCCCGATGAAGAACAAAGAGCTCAACTTGAGGGTAATATACAAACAGCATTATCTGCGGGATCTATAGGCTTAGAAGATGCTATAGATATAAGAAATATAAAAAATATAAAAACCGCAAATGAGCTTTTAAAAGTAAAACAACGCCAAAAAGCAGAAAGAGATCAACAAGCGCAGCAAGCAAATATTGCCGCACAAGCACAAGCAAACGCTCAGCTAGCACAACAGACAGCATTGGCGGAAACGCAAAAGCAGCAAGTTTTAACCGAACAAAAAATACAGTTAGAACAAGCTAAAATGCAGTTTGATGTTCAAAAGTTACAGCAAGAAGCTAATATTAAAAAGCAGCTTATGACCGAAGAGTTTAATTACAATATGCAATTAGCTCAAGCTCAATCAATGTCTCAAATTAATAAAGAAAACAACAAAGAAGATCGTAAAGACGGTAGAGCTAAAATAGTTGCTTCGCAACAAAGCGAGCTTATTAGTCAGCGACAAAACAACACACCTCCGAAAAACTTTGAATCTTCTGGGTTTGATGTTTTAGGTGGTTTTGGATTAGAACAGTTTGAGCCTAAATAAATCAAACGCTTAATTATTTAATTATATTATATTATGTCAACACAAGTGAAACAAGAAGGCGATTTTAAAATTAAAAAGCCTAAGAAATTTTCTAACAAAGAAAATGAACCTATAAAGGTAGATTTAAGTAAACCAGCCGAGGCTGAGGACATTACAAAAGTAGTAGTAAAAGAAGAAGACAATGCCATTCAAGAGCAAAGCACAGATGACAGCAATGCTGTTGTCGAACAACCCAAAGACGAAAGCAACAGCCAAGAAGTGGTTGAAGAAATACGGGACACCGAAGAACAAACGGCAGAACCGATAATACAAGAAATTACAGACGAAAAAGTTTCAGAAGAAACAGTAGTTAATGAGCTATCTTCTGAAGTTGAACAAGCTGTAGAACAAAAAGAAGAAACAGGTGTAGAGTTGCCAGAAAATATTCAAAAAGTTGTAGACTTTATGAATGACACAGGAGGAACTCTGCAAGACTATGTTAGGTTAAATGCGGATTATAAAAACATCAATGATGTTGCTCTATTAAAAGAGTACTACGCTAAAACAAAACCTTACTTAGATCAAGAAGATGTTAATCTTTTATTAGAGGATTTTTCTTATGATGAAGAACTCGATGATGAAAGAGATGTACGCAAGAAAAAGATTGCGTATAAAGAAGAGATTGGAAAAGCCAGAAACTATTTGGAAGGGCTTAAGAGTAAATATTACGACGAGATCAAGTTGAGACCGGGCGTTACTCAAGAGCAGAAGAAAGCTATGGACTTTTTTAATAGGTATAAAGAAGATGAGCAAATACAAGCTAAAACAAGAGAGGATTTTTTAAGTGAAAATAATAAATTCTTTTCAAACGATTTCAAAGGTTTTGATTTCAATTTAGGTGAAAAGAAATTTAGATACGCTGTAAAAGATGCTAATGTTGTTAAAGAAAATCAGTCTGACCTAAAAAGTGTTATTGGAAAGTTTCTAAATAACAAAGGTACAGTTAAAAATTATGCTGACTATCACAAAGCATTGTATGCTGCTAGAAATGCCGATACCATTGCTCAACACTTTTACGAACAAGGTAAAGCTGACGCTGTAAAAGAAATTACAGCAAAGTCTAATAATATTAAAGATGATGTTAGACAAGCAACGCCTGGAAGTGTTTTTGTTAATGGGTTAAAAGTCAGATCTATCAGTGGCGCTGATTCTACAAAATTAAAAATAAAAAAGAAACAATTTAAAAATTAATTATTATGGCTTTAACACCACAATTTGGAGATATCACTCCAAGTCAAAAGCAACAAGCTCTTTCTGGAAATTACTTAAATTTTACAGATGGAACTACTGTTGCATTCGCAGAACAATACTTACCTGAAGTATACGAAGCAGAAGTAGAAAGATACGGAAATCGTACTCTATCTGGCTTCTTACGTATGGTAGGTGCTGAAATGCCAATGTCATCTGACCAAGTTATCTGGTCTGAGCAGAATAGATTACACATTTCTTACTCTGGTTGTACAAATGCAGTAGTAGGTAATGTAAGTACAATTACTATTCCTGTAAATTTAAACCCAGCTGATCCTAAGGATTATGTTGCTAATGTTATTTCTAAAAACCAAACTATTGTTATTATGGATCCTGCTACTAACGCAGAGATTAAAGCATTAGTTACAAATTCTGACACTACAACAGGTGATCTTATCGTTGCTCCATATACGGCTGCTGACACAAGCGGGCTAGGTGCTACTGGATTAAAGATATTTGTTTATGGATCTGAATATGGAAAAGGATCTACATTAGCTGACAGCGGAGTTGCAGGCGAAGAGTACAATTCTATTACTCCTCAATTCACACAATTTTCTAACTCACCAATTATTATCCGTAACAAATATGTTGTTTCTGGTTCTGACACAGCTCAGATTGGATGGGTAGAAGTTGCTACTGAAGCTGGAACTTCTGGTTACCTATGGTATTTAAAAGCTGAATCTGAAACTCGTTTACGTTTTGAAGATTACTTAGAAATGTCAATGGTTGAAGGCGAAAAAGCTGCACAGGGATCTGGAGCTGCTACTGCTGGAGCTAAAGGTACACAGGGTCTTTTTGCTGCTGTAACTGAAAGAGGTAATGTAAATACTGGATTTGATGCTGCTACTGGATTAGCCGCGTTTGATGAGATTCTACAAAACCTAGACACTCAGGGAGCTATCGAAGAAAACATGTTATTCTTAAACCGAATTTCTAATTTGGCTTTTGACGATATGTTATCTGGAGTAGGCTCTCCGCAAGGCGCTGGCGCAAACTACGGTGGCGGTAGCTCTTTTGGAGTATTTGAAAACTCTGAAGAAATGGCATTAAACTTAGGTTTTAGCGGTTTCCGAAGAGGTTCTTATGACTTCTACAAGACTGACTGGAAATATCTAAACGACGCTTCTACTCGTGGAGGTAACGACGGATTAACTTCTTCTCAGGTTGGAGACATCCAAGGTATTTTAGTACCAGCTGGAACTTCTACTGTTTACGATCAAATTTTAGGTACTAACATTCGTCGTCCGTTCTTGCATGTTCGATACAGAGCATCACAAGCTGATGACCGAAGAATGAAGAATTGGGTAACTGGTTCTGTTGGTGCTGCTACGTCTGATCTAGACGCGATGGAAGTACACTTCTTATCAGAAAGATGTTTATGTGTACAAGGAGCAAACAATTTCGTATTGTTCACTGTATAGTCTAAATTATCTTGTAGTAATTACCCTCGTTTTATCAACGGGGGTAGTTATTACTTTTATTAACATTTTTATTTTATTATATCATGGCAGAAAAAGCTAAAGCAGAAGAAACTATTGAGGTTGCGCCTCAAAAAAAGACTAAGGCTAAAAAACAAGAGCCTCAAAAACCAGAGTGGGAATTTAAAGACCGTAATTATTATTTACTACACGGTAAATCCCCTTTAACTTATACATTACAATCTAGACATTCTAGAAGATTCCCTTTGTTATATTGGGATAAAGAAGCTAATACACAGCACGAAATAAGATATGCTACTAATCAAGATTCTGCATTTGTTAAAGAACAAAACGGGGAGTGTACGTTAGGGCACATCGTATTTAAGGACGGAGTCTTAAACGTTCCGAAAGAACAGCAAGCTTTACAAAAGCTTTTATCTTTATATCATCCAGGTAAAGGAAAAAGATATGAAGAAATGGATAAGGTTGCTGATGCTGTAGATGAGCTGGACTTTTTAGATGTTCAAATTGATGCATTAAATGCAGCAAGAGAAATAGAGATAGACATGGCTGAAGCTATAATGAGAACAGAGATTGGTTCTAAAGTAAGTGATATGACTTCAAAAGAACTTAAAAGAGACATTATGCTTTTTGCTAAAAGAAACCCAGTATTGTTTTTAAAATTAGCAAATGATGAAAACGTACAACTAAGGAATATAGCTATTGTAGCTAGAGAAGAGGGTATCATTGCATTATCTCCAGATCAAAGAACATTTAAGTGGGCAAGCAACGGTGCTAAGTTAATGACAGTACCTTTTGATGAAAATCCATATTCAGCGATGGCTGCATTCTTTAAAACCGACGAAGGTGTTGAAGTTTACAGGTCTATAGAGAAAAAGCTGAAATAACATGTAATAATTAATATAGGCCCATCTTAGGGTGGGCTTTATATTAAAAAAAATATTAAAAGTGATAAACGTAAACACAGTATACCAAACAGTCTTATTAATATTGAATAAAGAACAGCGCGGTTATATGACACCTAACGAATTTAACAATATAGGGGTTCAGGTGCAGCAAGAAATATATAATAGCTATTTTCCAAATGCTGATCAATTTAATAGAAAGAACCAGCAAAATGTTCAAAATGATACTGAATGGTTTAACGCTTACGAAAACGCACTTACAAAAATTGATGGGCTTATATACTATGATGCCCAGTTTTCATATGCTTCCGCATCTTCTTCAGGGGAGCAAGTGCCATATCACTACATAGATTCACCAACAATATTAAATGGTAGAAATATTAGGCAAATAGGCAATGTAATTGCAAGTTACAATGTGCAGGGTTTCCTTAATGCAAATACGCCTGCGCCAGCCCAGTTTTCTTCTGTGTGTGAAAGAGTCACAAAAAAAGAATGCAATCAAATATCTAGATCGCGTTTAACGGCTCCAACTAAAAAGAATCCTGTATATTATATATATAACTTACCAGATTATAACGGCACCTCCTATACAACACATAATTTTAAAATAAAAGTTTTACCAGATCCTGATGCTGCAAGCTACGTAGGTAAGCCTCTCGGGGTTAAAGCTGATTTACTATTAACGCCAAAAGATTGCTTATGGAGTTTTAATATAGATCCAAATATAGGTGCTTATATATATGACCCTACAACAAGTGTTGATTTTGATTTACATATAAGCGAACAGGCAAATGTTATAATGAGAATACTATTATATGCAGGGGTTGTAATTAGAGACCCTCAAATAGTGCAAGCAGCGGCCACAGAAATACAAAAAGAACAAATTAACGCAAAATCTTAATAAATGGGGTTAATCACTGAAAACAATAGGCAATATTACGCGGGATCGCAACATTTTCAAAATACCGCAGGAGATTTAGAAAGTGCGACAGCTACATTCGACACGCCACTTTCTATGGGTTCAAATACCTCTTGGCAGCAATCAGACCCTTATTATCCATTAAATAATTTTAAGGTATACAATAGTACAGATGGAGGCGCCACATTTACTGAATGGGTAAATCAATATAATATTAGGGTAATAGAAAGTGCTGATGGTTTAATCCAAAGCACCGTTGATTTTTTCAATGTGAAGCCTGCCCAAAATGATATATTCGTTATACAATTGAAATCTTTAACAGGAGGACAGTATGGTAATAGAGATGCATTTGGAAATACAGTAGAACAAAATTATGGCAGTTATGCATATATAACGTTAGAAGACTTAGTAGATAACTATATTGTAGGTTATGTTGGTGACGGTAAAGTTATACAGACTGCAAAAAAGTTTGACATATTGTTTCATGCCAAACGCGGATTACAAGAATTCAGCTATGATATTTTAAAAAGTATTAAAACGCAAGAATTAACAGTTCCAAATAATCTTTCTGTACCCATACCTCAAGACTATGTTAATTACGTAAAATTTTCTTGGGTTGATAAGCTAGGCGTAAAGCATCCTATATACCCGACAACACTAACTAGTGTTCCAACGGATATTCCACTGCAAGATGCATACGGTACACCAGTGCAAGATGGGTTTGATAACAATATTCAAACAACATCGATAACTCAAGAAAGATGGAAGTCTAATGACACTAAAAAAATAACAGGGGCTTATAATCAAGCTTTTATTGACGCGGATATTAATCAATGGGATTATAGCCGTATTGGAGCTGGCCAAAGATATGGATTAACACCAGAAACAACTCAAGTTAACGGGTGGTTTAATATAGATCATAGAACAAACAAAATATCTTTTTCAAGTGATTTAGTAAACAAATTAATAACATTTGAGTATATATCTGACGGATTAGCATATGATGATGACATTAAGATTCCAAAGCTAGCGGAAGACGCTTTATATGCGTATATAAGCCATTCTATCGTATCAACTAGAGCTGGGCAACCCGAATATATAGTTCAAAGATTTAAGCGCGATAAAAGCGCTAAAATGAGAAATGCTAAAATAAGGCTTTCAAATATTAAGATTGAGGAAATAACACAAGTGTTCCGAAATAAATCTAAAATAATTAAACATTAATATGGCTGAAGCTAAAAACACTTTTTTAAAATCTAAAATGAACCAAGACCTAGATGATAGGTTGGTTCCAAATGGAGAATATAGAGAAGGTCTTAATATTGCGGTCAGTAGATCAGAAGGCGATGATGTAGGTGCTTTAGAGGATATTTTAGGTAATGGCCAAATAGCAAAGTTATTGCCATCATTTACTATAACTATTTCAAATCTTAGTGGAGATACATTTGATTATATTTCAGATGTTGGGGTTAGCAATGGTGATTATAGAATATCTGTTGGGTATGAAGTATTTTCATCAACCTCACAAGACCCTATAGCAACGGTATTGGATATTAGCGGATATGGTGGAGGTTTAATTATAACAACTCCCTCGGAAACTATAGCAAATGGTGATGTGCTAACAATAAAGCCAAACCTAACTATAATAGGCGTTGAGCCAAATCAAAATACTGATAAGGTTTATTTATTTGCAACAAATTATACTGACACTTCTTTTGATAAACTAAGTAATTATTGTTCAATTGCAAATCCAAATGGAGGACAATGCGCAATATTTGAATATAACCTTTCTACACCGAGTATAGCCCCAAAGGCATTAGTTGAGGGTGCGTGGTTAAATTTATCTACAACACAAAAAATACTTAACGCTAATATATTAGAGGATCTTTTGTTTTGGACTGATGATAGAAACCAGCCAAGAAAAATAAATATATCTAATGCAATTTCAAACACTTTTACGGATGAACTCCAGCACGCTACAAATAATTGGGGTTATTATAAAAACGAAGATCACATAAGTGTAGCTAAATATGCGCCAATAACACCTATCCAATTATGGAAAGAATACGATGACGCTGAACATATTAATGGGCCAAGCTACGAAACAACAATGCGTGACGTAGTAAGTGAAAAATTGCCAGATGGCACAACAGATAATCCTTATTATAATCCTAACTACGCAGGTGATCCCGACTTTTTAGAAGACAAGTTTGTTAAATTTAGCTATAGGTTTAAATTTGACGATAATGAATATTCTCTAATGGCTCCTTTTACACAAGCAGCTTTTATTCCTAAGCAAGATGGATATTTTTTAGAAGGTGACGAAAAAGAAGCTTTTTCCAGTACGCTTGTTAAGTTTATGGAAAATAAAGTTAACAACATACTGTTAAGAATACCTATGCCGCTTCCATTAGAGGCGTCACCCAATATTCCAGATCAAGATAATTTCATGCAATGTGATCAGCTAGAATCACTTATGCATGTTAAAGAAATTGAAATATTATATAAAGAATCAGACGCGTTATCAGTACAGGTACTTGAAAAAATTGACATAGCTGAAATTACAAGCCAGGCTAACGCTAAGTTTTTTGAATATGATTATCAAGTTAGAAAACCTTTTAGAACTTTACCTGAAAAAGATTTAGTTAGAGTATATGATAAAATACCACCAAGAGCAAAAACTCAAGAGGTTATAAGCAACAGAATTGTTTATGGTAATTATGTAAATAAGCTAACGCCACCAAAAACATTAAACTACAACGTAGCGCTTAGTGACAAATACGCTTTAAGTGAAGATAATTTAGACAAAGGCTATACGTCAATAATAGAATATCCACAGCATACTGTAAAGCACAATAGAAATTATGAGGTAGCTATAGTTTTAGCTGATAGATACGGAAGATCATCATCACCTATACTTTCTGAAGTAGCAGACGCAATAATATCCCAAGGTATAAATTATGGTGGATCTACATTCTACGCGCCCTACAGATCAGAAGAGCTACCAGGGCAACAATTAAATGAGTCATCAATATTAGAATGGCCTGGAGATTCTATTAAAGTTTTATTTAATTCACCAATTGTTTCAAATAGAAGTAATTTATTAGATAACAACGTTGGCACCGGAACACCAGGCGTTTTTTCTTATGATGAATATACTTCAAGTGCAATGAACCCTTTAGGTTGGTATACATACAAAGTTGTAGTAAAACAGCAAGAGCAGTCATATTATAATATATATCTTCCTGGAATAATTAATAGTTATCCAGCGGGGCCAATAGCAATTGCAGCTGGCTCTAGCCAAACAGCCATTCAAAACCCTGGAACAAATTATTCAAATGCGGCAGCATTGCCTACGGTAGGGGGAGCTGGTACAGGTTTAACTGTTACTATTCAAACAGACACGGGAACTGGTGTTGTTACAGACGTATCGATAAGTAGCCCTGGATCTGGTTATTCATTTGGCGATGTACTAACCGTAATACAATCCGGGAGTAACAATGATTGCTCATTTTTATATTCACTATATGATTTAAGCTATAGTAATTTTGTACCTGGAAATAGCTTAGGCCCTCCCGTACAGCCTGCGATTGAAGGTGATTCAACGGCATTTACAACTTTATTTTCTGATAATATAAATAAATTACCAAGAGATTTAGAAGAGGTAGGTCCAGAGCAGAAACAATATAGAAGTAGCGTTTCTTTATATGGCAGAGTAACAAATGACGATTTTACGGTTAAACCTTATAACTCACAGTTTTTTCCGGCAAGGCAATCACATAGCGCCGATCAAATAGCCGAAGGTTTAAACCTAGTTAAAATTCCAGAAGAAAAAAATTTAAATCCACCTACGGGGCTGGATAATAACCCTTCTAGGCTAAGTTTAAGTATATACCAAAATGAAACTAATCCTTATTTAGTACGGTTATCTACAGATAAAGCTATAGGGCAAAGAGACCAAAGAACTGTGCCAAACGCTAATGTTCAATACGGCGATCCAGAATTTCCAATCTTAGCTGTTTACGAAACAGAACCCACAATGTCTAATTTGGAAATATACTGGGAAACATCTACCTGGGGCTGGTTAGGTAGATTAAATGAATTAATTTCAACCTCTACGGAGGCACCAATAGATATAACTCCTCCTGTTTATACTCATTTTGAAAATCAAGATCCAAGCGGTATTGGCACGGGAACCGGCACAGCAGATTCGCCTTATGTTACTGATTTATTTCAGCCTATATTACAAAGCGGGCTTACAGATAGCAACTGTATTCTCACCGACTTTGTAGTTACAAGTAGCACAGGTATTGACAGAACTGCAGATTTCGCGGTTGAAACAGGGCCCGGCAATATTGGAGACCCCGGTTATGGTTTTAGAATAAAAATAGTAAATCCTTTTTATTATGGCCCAAATGCGACTACGGTAGAAACATATAGTTTTAATTTTAATGTGGCTCAGGCTAGCTTTCCAGATGACAAGCTTGCAGTATTTTTTCAAGGAAGTTTACAAAACAACGAGCCTACAATAACAAATTGTAGCGTTGCTCAATCAGGGGCATTAAGTGTTTTACCAGGAGTTACAAATTTATTTACATTTACTGCAACTAAC
>Ga0181419_1000223_pt1 | contig 19249 bp, 12 predicted proteins | sample 42SPOviralmetaG_FD_130144 | JGI IMG/M metagenome (GOLD analysis project Ga0181419, IMG submission 130144) | Marine viral communities from the oligotrophic San Pedro Time Series (SPOT) site, San Pedro Channel, CA, USA - 42 SPOT_SRF_2013-04-24 | ecosystem: Environmental > Aquatic > Marine > Strait...
GGACGTCTACTACTGTAACCCCGCTTCCTCCAGAGGAGCTTATAGTAACAACACCTCCAGATTCTGCTAATGTAATATTAGAACCTTTTTTAAGTACTAGTGTTTCAGAAGATTCAAGAGTATTATTGACAGAGCCATCACCGTTAGTATCAATAGAAACAGTACGAACACTTCCGCCACCGCCTGTTTGGTCTGCTACCCACGCATAATCAGATCCATTCCAAGATAAAATTTGCCCAGAACTTGCACCACTTACATTAAGATGAGTATCTACGGCAGAATTACCGTAGCTTCCGCCTGTTTGTGCTACCCAGTCTAAGTTACCGGAGCCATCTGTTTTAAGTACTTGGTCTGCACTCCCATCCGTATTTGGTAGTGTCAAAGTATAGTCTGCGTTTGCACTATGAGGAGGGCCTTTTATAGTTATACCATGACTATTTTGTTCACAGTTTAGTATAAGTTGTCCTGCTCCTCTACTAGCACTGCCTTTAAAAGTTACTACTCCTGTGCCGTGAGGGTCTAAATTAATAGGATTATTGGTAGATGTAGAAGTGATATTGTTTATTGTTGCAGCTCCTGCGGGTGTAACACTAAAAGGTGCGCTTGCAAAAGTTGAGTGTCCCGCAGATATACCATCTGAAGATACTTTTAAGTTATTTCCTGAGGTACCTCCACCAAATTTCACTGTATTATCTGTAATTGCCGAGACGCTTGAGCCAGGAGATTGATATATACCCCTTATTTTTGCGCTAGAAAGACCCGTACTAAATAGTTTAACATCAGTAATACCTCCTACAAACTTATTTGTTGTTGCTATTCCGTTTGCATTTACATCTGACCCTACTACTAGTTTTCTATTATAACCTTCGTCAGAAAAATCATAGTTGCCTCTTGAAGATATTTCAACAGCATCTATATATACGGTGAACACAGTACCTGTATAAACTACAGCTAAGTGATGCCATTTATTTAGAGTAACAGCATTTGCTGCTGTATAGCTATCTGTAACTGTTCCGTTTGTTGATTGTAATTCTATAAGTAAATTCTGTTTACCGGAAGACACCGCATTTTGTACCACACTTATACCCCAGAATCTAATAGGATCTCGTGAAATTACTTTTGCAGCACTTTGCCCACTTGAAGTGGTTGACTTAAACCATAAAGAGGCTGTAAAACCTCCGGCAGACCATGCAGCGGCCTCGGACTCCGGTAGTAAAGTAATACCCGCATTTATATTTAGTGCTTTTCCTATGGGGGAATTTGTTGTTGTTGTTGGTAAACTCATGACTCGGCTTCTCCGTCTTGTCCTTCTATACTCTCTGTTATATACTGTCCAGCAATATCATTAAACTGCCAATGATAAGCTAGCTCGTCTGTGGCTTGTAAAATATCTACTTCAGTTCTATCTACAGTCATCTCTGTAGTAAATGAGTTGGGAGCTGTAGTACTAACGTGTGTAAGTCTGGAACCGTCGGCGGTAGTTGCCTTAGATAAAGGCGCTGTATTAGTTGTTCCAAAAGTAGTAAACGAAAAACGATGTGCTTGGATTTCATGCTGAGTAGCAATGAAGTCATTGTGGGCTCCAGAAGAATTACCTGGAACAGTATCGGCAGTGTTCGTTCTAGTTAAAGTAGTAGTATACCTAAATTTATACTCTCCTGGTTGAAGCGAAACGTCCCTTATTAGAAAAATTGATTTACCTTCCTCTGCCGATTGTCCTCCGATATGAGGGTGTGTCGAGGATACAGCACCAAGATTTGTAGTTATAGCTGCATCTCTTTTTCCGTCAGACTGAAGTGTTGAAGTTCGTTGAAATTGACTTGATGATGGAGTAGCGGGGTGGTCTACAGCAGTATACGTCTCAAATTTATTATATGTTGGAATTGTTACAAATTCATTGCTGTCTGCAGCAGCGTATTCTAGCCCTAGAGTAAGTGTATGAGGCATTGCACTTAATAACTCAGCATCAGTACCTGTAAAATTAGTTATACTTATACCATTGACATTAAAATCTAGTACAATTCTTAAATCTACAGGCTGATTCAAGCTAACTGTAAAGGGGTGACCAACAGAAACCTGAAGTCCATTACCTGTAAGAACTGAGGAACCTGCCCCTGTGGGGTGTTTAATTAAACGTCCTACAATAGTATCTTTACTATTATCAATACTAAGAGCTTGCTTAAATAGTGTTCTTCCACTATAAGAAGATAATCCCGTAGGGAATCTATCTACGCGTATATGTGTATCATCTATAACTTCTGTTACTCTCATAAGACCGGACGCATTTTGTGCCAAAGTAGTACCATCAACGCCCATTCTTACCATATCCCCTACTTTGAGAAAACTTTTAAAAACTGTATTCGAACTACCTGTTATTATTGTCCCTGTTGTATTTTGCGAAACCGTTCCTGGAACTACCTGAGTAAATCTATTTGTTATACTCGTTCCTGTGAGTTGGTCAACAAAGTAACTTAAACCATCGTCTACAAAAGGTTTTACACATTTAAAAGTTTTTGTATCGGCATCTAATAAGATGGAGCTTTCTCCTATTGGTACATTTACATTCTCAGTATCGAATCCCGTAAAAGGTCCAAAAACAGGAGTTTGTGGATTTGCTGCAGAAAATATTACAGTACCTGCTTCTGATACTAAATTATTATCGTCCAAACTTAAAGGTTTTGTTATTCTGCCACCTACACCCACACCATTCAAATCTCTAATAATATTTCCCGCTGCTTCTTGAGGTCGTACATCTAAGGCGCAGACTCTGGGCATAGATCTATTTTGTACATTGTTTAGAGTTTGAACACGTATTTGATAACTACCGTAAGGTATGTTTTCAATTTTAAAAGTTGATTCGTCTGGTCCAACTACTATAGGGTTTACCATATTTCTTATACTATGGTATATTTCAAAAGCTGCGGTAAGATTATAAGCTGAGCCATCTGCATTTAAAGGTTTTACCCAAGATACATCAGCTGAAAATCCTGCATTTTGAACATTAGGAGTTGCAATTGCCTGAACATCGGACACAGGAGGAACTAGATCGTAGTCTCCTACAGCAGGATATAGAGTATTATCTCGTACAACTGTAAAACCTTCCTCAGATTCAACATCAGTGTACTTTTTATCATAATATTCCGAAGCTATTATAGTAAATTGTCCCTGCTCTTGTTCGGCAATTGTCATTATTTTATATTCTTTTCCGCTTCCTTCTATTATATCATCATTCGCTAATTTTTCTGTTAGTACAAATACAGAACTAGACTTAGGTACCTCAGTCCAGCTGCCGTCTATTACTAAATTACTCACTTGCGCGACACCTGCGACATATGTTAATCCAGATAAGAAACTAGAAGATAAAGCCTTAGTCTCTGTCTTCATAGGTCTTTCTACACCTTCTTGAGAAGCATCCTGAGCTTGAGGCAGCAAAGCAGTAACATCATAAGACTTACCAGAGGATATTTTTACATTTCTATCTAAGTATAATTTATTCGTAGCCGTAGTTTCATTATTATAGATTTTTAGAGAGTTTGAAGCACCAATAGTACCTGACCAAGCATTAATACTAGCACCTCCAACAGCACCTAAGAGCCCTTTCCCCCAAGACCCTGAGGTTAAAGCAATAGGAGCCCATCTAGAGTTGGATAATGCTGCACCACCAGTAGTTTTACCTTGCAGATATAACATACCATCTATCCACAATTTAAGTTCTCCAGAAATTTTAGCTTCCCATACTATAGTATGAGATTGTGAATCAAACTCAGGAATTTCTGCTATAGGTTTAGACAGTACTATAGTATCTGCATTAGAAAAAGCGCTTTGTCCTCCTGCTCTATATACTAAATTATAGACTCCATTGATAAGTTGTACTCCCAACCACATACCTTCATTTGATGTACTAAATTCAAATAGGCATTCATCTTGTGAAAAGGTTCTTGGTAGAACAGCATCTCCAGACATAACCACATTTTGCGCTACATTAGTCGTAGTGAAACCAGTTGATGTGTTGATTAAGCTGGGGTGTAGATTATGTGTAGAATCTAAAGTCAATCCTGTTTCTGGCTGAAATCTTGCTATTCTTCCGCCCAAAGTAGTTCCATGTCTATCATTATCTTGTAATGTTATAACATCTCCTGGAACAAGGAAAGCAGCGTCTATAGAAGTAGAAAATTTAACTAATTCTGTTTGATTTACTGAAGTCCATAATTTCCATCTACCGTATCTAGTTGCTTGACCTTCAGAAGTACACCCAAAAGCCATAGCTTCTTCAGAAATAATTTTTCCAGTATTTGCTATATTTTCCGAATCTTCTACAATTAAAGGCTCAATTCTATAGTTAGATCTGGGATTGTTCCAACTAACTACTATCTGATTAGCTCTAGTTTTGGAGCCTGTTCCTTCGTAAACAAACTCTCCGTTTATTACATTTGTTTTATTAAATACGTATATAGGGTCTTTTGATTGGTCAGCAATAGTCGTTACTTTACCATTCATCCAATAGATAAGACCTAAGAATGTAGTAGCCATATCTTTTAAAACTTTGTATGCATCAGTAGCTTTTGTTAGGTATATGTTTGCTCTATATCTAGGCTCTTGCCCGCCTTTTCCATCAGGAACCAACTCATCACAATATTTTGCAACTCTGTATAAAGAAAAAATATCAACATCTTCTTCGGTTACCCAGTCACCTAACCCGTACCTATTATTAGTAAGAATATCATAAAATATCCAAGCAGGATTATCTGTGTAAGCAGGAAAAGCTCTAAATGTTCCATCCCACAGACCAGTATATGAAGCAGCAGCACCTCCGTACAGACCTCTAGGGGTATAGTTTGAGGGGATTTTTACCTTTCTGCCAAAACACTCATAAGTTCGAGTAGGGGTATTAGGGAAGTTTTTAGACGTAAAAGCCACCTGAGCAAGTGCAGTTAATGGATAACTTAAAGGAGTATAGATTCTAGATACGAGTCGAGTAATACTTGATGTTGCGTGCATTTTACCATCTTCACCTGCATCCTCAGTACCTGTAACAACAGTTATTGTTTCACCATCGGGATTAATTGTTACGTCCTCTATAGGATGCAACCCTAGACCATCAAATCTAGTTAGCCTTTCTACTTTCACATTAAAGTCATCAAAAGGTTTAAAGGGTGTTAAATTTATAGTCAGTAACCGAGTCACAGGGGTTTGAGTCTTATGAGAATGACTCATAGGGTCATCTGCAGAATAAATTTCGACATTAGTTCTTACATTATTTCTAATAAGTTGTAAAGTTACGGCATATTGTGCAACAGCATCAAACTTGTCGCCATTTGTTTCGTCGATTACATATAGTGAGTTATAAGAAAAAGTAAGGTCAATTTCATCAACGGCTGAAGCCTGTGCTGGAGTTAGATTAAAACCTGCACTAGCTGTTCCTAAAAATTCTGCAGGGTCTGCAGGTGCTGTTGTCGTGTCACTATCATCGTCTTTAAATTCCAAAGGTTTCGCTTGAAAGCCTGAACCGTTGCCTATAGATATAGGGGCTCCTGAAGCAGCACCTCCATAAGATGTGAGAGGTAATTGATCTAGCTCTCCTGTTCTAAACTCTACCGCCACTCCTGGTAGTTTTCCTAGTCCACCATTTTCTACAATATCTGAAGGTTGAGAATTAGAATTTCCTAGAGTACCGTACTCATAAGTACCTGGAGTTACATTAGCATAGTCTGATGAAAGGGTTAAAGTGTTTGTACCAAATCCTGAAGCTATTGATACCCACTGAAACGCAGAGATAGTAAAAGTCTCATTTTGAACACTACCGGCCAGTGAAATGAACGCATCTACTGCTGATTCAGTAAGACCGAAACCTGAAGCATCAATGCTCGTACCATTAATATTGTCAAAGGTAATAAAACCCAAAAAAGCGCCACTTTTATCGCCATGCAATTGCCCCATATAACTAGGCGTCTCTGTGTTTGGAACCGTAAAGGGAAACATATTAGTTACATCAGCAGGAAAATCAGCACCAGTTTTAGTAAGTCGAAGTTTATATATAGTAGCTCCAGTAATTACATTTGTACCTGTTGGTACTTTTTGTATGCCAGTAATAGTGCCGCCAAAATTATTATTCTTTACTATTGTTATTGTGTTCGTCCCTAGTATAACACCAGTTGGAGCAGGCTGAATTCTATCGTCTACTATACTTGTTGTTACAGTAAGGTCTCCATCAAAGGTTACTGTTGGTATAGGAGTATTATCCACGTCATCTCCTGGAATGATAGTATCAGTATAGTTACTACCTGTATCGTCTATCGGGTCATCATTTAAGTATACACTTTTTGCCCCTTCGACTAGTCCTACTATTGGACCTTCTGAAATTAAATCAACAACGTGAAGCTGATGAACTCTAGCAAAAGCTTGCTTAGTTAAATCACTACCAGCATCTTGTGCTGCAATTGTATCTCTATGATTTGTACTCATTATGCTGGCCCCGCCATTCCGCCGCCCAAATTCATAGACCAGCTACCGTTCATACTACCTATAGCTCCTATACCTGTTGTTGCGACTGAGTTATCGTTTGCCTTTACATCAAAGGATACCGGTCTTCCAGGAACTCTTAATCTTCCATAAAGAACTGGGATAGGGTCTCCTTCTACAATGTTTTGCTCACTACCGTTGAATAAATAAGATTGAGGTCCCGAAGTATCTACAGAGGGGTCAGGAGCCTCCGCCATAGCAAGAGAGGTTAGTGTAAGGTTCAAACCCATAGTAAACATAGCAAAACCTACCTGCTGAGAACTGAATGCACCAAATGCTAAAAAGTCTCGTGTTGCACCAAGGTAACCTACCGTCATTAAAGCAACTCCTAGAACAATTCGTAGCCATTTCTTTTTTGAACCTCTTGGAACAGGGGTTAAAGTAAAATCTCCTTCTTTTAAAGGAAGAGTACGTTCATTTTCTTCCATCTCTTTTCCCGCTACTTCTAAGGCAAAATCTATCCCTCTGTCTCCAGATTCTTGTAAGTACTTTCTAAATTTTCCATCAAAATTAGCATCTAATAGGCCTACAACATCTCGTAAACTAGAAACATCTGCTTCAAATTCTTTTACGAAAAGTTCTCCTATTTCTCCTTCTAAGTATATCTTACGGTTCATAACGATAAATTTCCTTTAAATACTGTATCCAAAACGGGTATAAGTTTTCTCTACAAGAGAGTCGGTTTGCGGCATGATGAAAGAATACATCATTACCTAAAAATATTCCACAGTGATTATTAACTTTAGAATCTACACTAAAAACTAAAAAATCACCTACTTTAGGCTCTTCTACTTTCTTAAAGCCCCAAGTGTTTATATGCTCTTCACAAAAATAATCAATTTGTTTATTCCAAAAATCATCTTCGTATGCCATTCTAGGAGGTATCTGAGTGCCTTGCTCTAAGTACCAATCTCTAGCTGCTTCGAAGCAGTCTTTTTGTCCAAATACATACTCTCTACCTATTAAATCAGTTTGTTTATATTTAGGTTCCTGTATATGCATCTCCATACTTGGGTAGCTAAATATATAATAAGGCAAAGATAGTGCATTACAGTTATTTATGTCCGAAGGTGAAGGCTCACAAGTAGCATCGGGATGACTATGTACAATTCCTACAATATTTGCTTTCTTTCTTATATCTAAATATTGCTTTGAATCAATTACAAAATCTTCCTCATGTTCTGCTACATTAGTGCAAGGAAACCATTCTAGTTTACCTTGTACAATTCCTAGTACTCCACACCCTTCTCTAGGGTATTCTTTTTCAAAATGTTCTTGTATATCTACTAGTTTATTACTTAAATTTAACACTTCCTGGGAATCCTCCAAAAGGTAGAGATAAAAAAGAAGGTTCTGTAGTTCTTGTTAAAGTATCTTCCACAAGGGAAGCAGAGCCATCAAATAACGGGTTAAGTTTAGCATGGTATCTTGATTTACAAGAGTTTAAAGTTTTACCACACAAATCTATTCTTTTCCATACTATACCGGAATCAGTGCCGGGCGTAACAACTGTCGTATCTGCAACAAGTTTTCTCCATATTTTGTTTGAATGCCGAACTACAGCATTAATCGCATAAGTAGCTGAATTATTCCAAACTGTAAAAGGTATTACTTCAATCCAAAAATTAGCACTCCCACTTGGAGTTTCGGTGTTGGTATCACTTAAACTTCTCCAATGCTTTCCTGAGTGTGTAACATATTTATTGTTGGCATAAGTACCTGCAGTCCAAGCACCTCCATTACCCGAACCAAGTGTAGCTGCAGTAAGAGCTGTTGCATTTGCTAGAGGTCTATCGTTTGTGTCAAAAAATACTTCTATTTCTATAACGTTGCCTGAGGCATTTACGTGAGAAATCTTATTGTCTGCCTTCCAGCTACAAGCACCCCTACCTTGAGCTAAACCTTGATATTCCCAAGAGCAATATTTTCCTATAAGTATTCTGTTTGGCAGTTTTATATTATCTACGTCGAAGGGGGAGGCTAGTTCGAATTGAACCATTGTTCTATCTTCAGTAGCTATTCTATCTATATAATATCTTCTGTAAGGCATTTCTTCTGGAGATGTTGCACTTGTTCCTCCCACTAAAAATTTACGTAATGTTGTTCTTCTTGTTAGTTTTTTACCAATTAAATCATTATATTTAAATGACTGTGCCTGAATAGCTGCTCTAAATGCAGATAGAACATTTGCAATCGTAATAGTAGGACGATTGTTTGCACCTGTAGCTGTAGACTCTATGCCTTCTAGTAACATAGGAACTACTGTATAGGTATTTGCTTGACTAGTATTATTCTTACTTGTATCTCCTATAGGATGAAATTGTACGTCTGTACTATCTTCTTCAAAACCTCCATAGAAAAACAAGGTTGTTGTATCATTTAACTCTAGCTCAAAAAGGTCTACAAGTCCAGAGTCTATAGCCAGAGTTTGAGCATCTGTTGTAATAATGTTGTTTGTCATACTTCATAGACTCGATTAAAAGTTGCTGTTAAATTATAAAAATCAGTATTGGCATATGTAGTGCTGTAAGTACTACAAATTACTTTTATAGTTGCTTCGTTCCCTCCACTGTTTGAATCTGGATAAGTAAAGTTAAAAGACGTTACACCTTTTACTGTATCTAAAAAAGTAGAAATATCATCTATTTCTGCTTTCGTTCTATTTTGAAAGGCTACACTAAAACTTTGTTCTAAAGAGTTTATTCCTTGAGCAATACGCTGAGAATAACCATCACCAAATATAGACGTTCTAACTTTGGGGGTAGTAGTTTTAGTAAGAGACCTATCTGGTAAAGCTCTTGTGCTTCCATCAAGTAGTAAAAAACCTAATGCCATTATGCTGCTCCGTAAGGGCTAAGTATTCCGCCCGATCTTTTTTGATTTTGTAATTCTTTCTGTACTGCTTTAGCGATTGCTCTTCCCATTCCTGCTGATTCCATATCAGAAGCATCAGCACCTTCTTCTGTCGCGTTTCCGTCTTTATCAACGTGAACATTTACAGTAACATTATTTACTTGCCCCGCACCTTTCATATCTACAGGTATTGACTTACCATTTGGAAGAGGTACTACTGCTTCGGTTCCATGTAACATAGCGGGATATCCGCCTTGAGGGCCACTTGCTACTCCCCCTGTAGAATAACCTTTCTTCCCTACAATGCCTCCATATCTAAACTCATCAAAAGTTAGTCTTGCAAAATCAGAACCTCCAGCATCAATATTATCACCACCAAAACCTTGTCCGATAGTTGGCATAAAGCCTGAAATCAATTGTTTTAGTAGATATACTGCAATCATTTCAGCAACAACCTTAGACATAGCTTGTAAAATTGACATTGCCATATCGTTAAACGCATCTTTAACACTTTTTGTGCCTTGAATAATATCGGTAAATGCTCTAGTCATTCCAGACTCTAAATTTTCTGCCAGAGTTCCATTAATCCTTCCAATATAGCTAAAGTTTTCTTCAAGTAAGTTTCTTTGTGCTCTTAATTTGTTTGTATTTGCTTCGTTTGCCGCAAGCTGTTCAACACTTAACGTTGTTTGACCTGCCGCAGCTAGATTCCTCTCATGTGCAAGTGCAAGTAGTTGACGGTCTAATTCTGCAATCTCTCTCTTATGTTGCGCTTCTTTTTGCATGAAAGGAAGTTTATTCATCATGGCTTTTGCCAACGCCTCCTCAGCTGGAGCACTTCCTTTTGCCAATGTTGTTGCATCTGATAATAAACTAGTTCCTGTTGTTTTTAGTTGTGCCTCAGCCGCGCTTTTTGTCAAGGTCTGCATTGCTTCATCGCTTAGTCCAAGAGCTGTTTGTAAATTAGCCAAAGCAGCTGTATCAAGGAATTTTGCAAGTATTCCATCTTCTGGTATTTGAGTCATACCTTCAAGGCTGCTCTTAAAACTATTAAATATATTTACTAGTTTAGTAGTTTGACTTTCTGAACCCTTAAGTTGTGTTTGCAGTTCGGAAAATTGTTCAGCAGCTTGAGTTATGCCTTGAAATGCATTTGCTTCGGCATTCAAAGATATAGATAAATTATCGTGCCCATTTCTTACTTCATCTATAAGTCCTACGCTATCAGCTAGGGCTTGGTTATATGCTATAGCCCCGTCTTTAGTTTTGAGGTTTTCTTTTGATGCAGCTTGCAGTGTAGTTTTAAGTTGTCCAAGTTTTGCATCAAAAGCGGAAGTATTTCTTCCAGCAGCTTGAGCTCTTTCACTTGCCATCTCCATAGAGGTTATAAAGGCAGTTAAAGGGCCTTCCTCTGCTAGCATTGTGTCCTGTCCTGCTTGAGCCATGGCAAGACTCTCGTCCTGTCTATTAAAAGTTGTAACCTGTTGTTTCTTTCCAGATTTCCCCATACTTCTCATACTGGTTGTAAATGCACTATCTACATTTACTCTACCAATTTTATCTAAGAGTGCCCCTGAGCCTTTTGCAGATAGCTGATTAAACATATTTGTTTGTTGAACAAGTCTACCCATCACAGAGTCTGCTGCTTCTAATTTAAGTAAAGTATCTGCAACAGCCTCGTTTTGTTCTTCGAAACGACTTTTTAATTTTGATGCAGTATCTTCCATTTGTTTCAGTTCTGGACTCTTTAAAAGATTAATTAGCTCTTTACCAAGACTTACAGCTAGAGTAATCATACCTACGATTGCGATTGCATTCATGGCTCTACTTGCAAACTTTGCTAGTCCTCCCAGACCTGCTTTCATTGTTCCCATGACTACACCATGTTCTGCTTGCATTATTTTAAGATTAGCAATTACTCCGAGTGTGTACTTTTTAAACCCTGTTGCATTTGCTGCCATTGTACGAGCATGGTCTGCTTGTATAAGTTTTAAATCTTTTTTGATCTGATTTCTTTCCATTTTGGAAAGGTTAAGAACCGTAGATGTTTTTGATCTTGCTGCTTTTTCAAGAGTTTTCATACTACTGAAATCGCCTTTAGCAGCTTTTGCACCTGCCGCAGAGCTTGGATCAGCTATACTAGAAATACGTTGTTTTGCACCTTCTGTCAGCTCACTTAGATTTTCCATATTTACAGTAGGAGCAAGTGCTCTTGTAATACTCACACCAAGAAGTGCAAAGGCGGAAGCCAAAGCTGCCACATTTTTTGTAAATACGTCAGCAATAAATTCTGCAGGACCAACAACAGCTCTTTGAATACTTTTTACGAGATCATCAAAGGCTTTACCAAGTCTAGCAATATCGTTTACGTTGTCACCAACGTCTTCGAATTTTTCTTCAGCCTGTTTCAGTGTTGCATTTACTACTGCTTGAGTTTTCTCAAAAGTAGTCAGTTCTCGACCTGTTATATCAAGAGCTTTTTTATAGTCCTTTGTAACTCGTTCTAGACGAATAATAATACCAAGTTCATCCAATAGTTCAGGTTCGGCTTTGATAGCACCTCTAGTTAAACGTTGGAATGCATCAGTTGTATCTCTACCCAATGCAGCTGCTGCATTTTTAGCGGCTGAGCCAAGTCTTTCTAGCTGATCTGGGCTTAGACCTGCGGCTCTACCAATAGCTGCTGCTTGTGATGCTTCTTGAAAGCTAATAATACCACCCGAAGCCTCTTGAATACGAGAGGTGAGTAGTTTCATATTAAGACCGGTTCTAGATGTTGATTGTTCTTGGGCAGCTTCTAAAGCTCGTAGATCACCCGCATTTTTTAAGAACTGGAATGCGGCTGAGATTGCGAATATATTTGCTGCAAGAGTTGCATATGCAGCTACAAGACCACCTGTGCCTTGTGCCATTTTAGAAAAGTTTTTAGTAGCGTTAGAAGAAGCCTGTGCAGTACCTTTTAGATTTCGGTCTGCGGTTCTGGAATGTTTTGCAGTATCTTCCAGGCCTTTGGCTGCTTTTTTCGACTCGAGACCTAGCTTTTTAGTAGTGCCCTTATCATCTACTTTTACGTCTATTTCAACTTTATTCTTTGCCATTAGCCCGTAATATTATGGGTAAAGTTTCCTCCACCGCTCGAAGATTTTCTCTTTCTCTCTTCCGATTTTCTTTTCTTTTCTGACTTCTCTGCTCTATGGCCTATTACTATTCCTTCATAGAGTTTTAAATAATAAATCATTTCTTTTGGATCTTCTACTTCATATAAGTCAAAAAAGTATGGAATATTATGCCAGTTTTTCCCCATATAACTTCCTGACATACCATCCCATATATCTTCCATTAATCCAAATATAAAAAATGCCACTTGGACATCTACAGGGAACTCTGCAGTATCTAGCGGCATCTTATTGGGATCTGGTTCTTCACCTAGCTGTTCACAGATTTTTAGATATTTATCTGTGTTAATGGTTTGATCCTGTTGTTTTACATATCTCTCAAATAGGTCTCGAAGAGATGCTATTTGTTCCCAGTAAAATTTTCAAGATCACTCACTGTTTCTGTTACCCAAGTATCAAAGTCTGTAGAGTTTTTCATTAGTAGCTCTGCATTGTCTTGAGTATACAAAAGTTCATCATTTAAGTCTAGGGCTGATACATCTACCAAAAGAAGCTCTTCTAGGTAACGATATTTTAGTCCTGACCATCCTTTGATTACACCTTTGCAGTATTCAGTAACAAATCTGTCTTCATCAAGTATTTCTTCTGGTTGACGAGTCTTTTTATCAAATTTTGTGGTTACGCACTTTTTACGAATTTTTACCATTTCTTCTCGTGCTAGGTAGCACAAATCAATAGTAAAGCCTTTATAGCCTGGAAAGTCTACTTTTACTGTTTTACTTGGAGTCATAAGACTTGCCAAAGAAATAGGGGTATCGCTCATATTTTGTTATCCTTGTTAAATTTGTGGGATGAAAAAGGGGTGAAAAACCACCCCTTATTTCGATTTTCTATTACATAGTATAGTCGAAAAGACCATCAATGTCAAGAATTATTTTTTGCTATGTTACAAAGTTTGACCGATGTACTTCATAGTTGCTTCGTTAGTACCTTCTAGTGTGCTTGGTAGAGCATGGAAATTAGTTTCCAATGATATAATATCATCAATAGAATGAGTCGGAATCTCTAAGTGACAAGTTGGCATAGTTACGTGGAACTGAGGAGCTGTTGAAACTTCTCCACCAATCTTGAAAGTAAGACCAAAACTGTTAGTAGTAGCACTTGTATCTTCAATCAAATCTTCAAACAGTTCGCCACTCTTAGTATCATCTTCATTATCTAAATAACAAGTAAAGTTACCTGTTATACTACGAGTACCTGTTACGTGACCAATAGGCTGATTCACAACCCCTAAAGTATCTGGAGTTAAGAAAGTCATATTATTTGAGAAAGTAATATTACCTCCTGTAAGTACTACATCATACGAAGCACCATAAGGACTTGTGTTAGTGCCTGTTAGAGTTAATGAAGTAAGTCTGTTACGAATAAAGTTAGACGTAGCAGTAGTGCCTTCTGTAACTGTCGCAGCTGGAGTTGTAGTACCCTGCTCTGTAATTAACTTACCAAAACCTGACCAGTCAATTTGAGCAATGCCTTCAATATCAAAATTAATAGTTGCTTCGTTTACACAGCATCCTTCAATTTTGTAAACTGTGTTATCTGTACTTTGTCTTGCGCCCATAATGAAGAAAATATCAAACTCACCTAAAGTTGCTTTGTTCGAGCTAGCGAAGTCAATAGTTGTATCATTTGAATTACGAGTAAAGCCTGTGAAATCTTGAGCCGCATCACCTGCTCCAACACTACCAAGATCTACAACAATATCTTCATCAAATATAGTAAGAAGTTCAGTTACTGTTGCGGTAACTAGACTATCAGCCGCTACTGCTGCTGCGAATACTTCTTTCGAGATTTGAAGTACATCAGTAGCATCATATCCACGACCGCCTTCTATAATACTTGAAGTAGCACTTGCGATTGTAGTTGCAATTACTGTGCTGGTTCCAGTACCGCTTCTTGTAAGTGTAAATTCAATTACTGCTCCCGAACCGCCACCATTACTTGATGTTTGACATTGTACAGTAACTACTCCGTTATCGGTACGAATTTTTTGAGCAACAGTTGCTTCTGAACCAGTCGCTGTAGTTGAAGGTAAGTCTGTAGAACCTCCACTTACAGTTACATTAGTAACAGCTCCCGCTGCATTACTGTTTGTATAGTTTGCATCACCTACAAAAGCTGCCCATAATAGCTCTTCAACTGCGTGATGGTCTGTAACAGCAGAAGCTGCACCAGTACCACCACCCGCTGATTTAAAGGGTCGAATGTATGTAGAGAAATTCCACTCGGCAGGTGCGAGAGAATCATTGAACATTGCCTTACCACGACGAACAGTGCTGGATGCTCCAGGTGCTGCCATTTCTTGCAGAGTAATCTCTGAAGTGTTTGTTGCTTGAGAGAATGAAAAGCCATCCAAAACAGGAAGTTCCCAACGATCAGAACCTTTCTGTAGAACGACTTTAGTATCTCTACTAAAATATAATAAATCTGCCATAGTTTTCTCCTATGTATCTTGAAAAGACAAGGACGTGAACTTTTGTTCGTGCCTGTATTTTCTAGTATCGAACCTCTATAGTCATCTCACCGACTCCTAAAGGCTCAAGTACACCTTCATCAGTATCAATACTAATGATAGTGATTTGTTGAGTATATTGAGTCTTACCTCTTCTATCCTCATATTCTAAACGTGAATTACTTTCTAGTACCGTTTCTACGTCTTCTAATAATTCATCTAATGCTAATACTGAATCTTCTGCTTGTACGTAGCAACGTAGTGTAACAGAAAGAAACCTATCTTTATAACCGTTTCCTTGATACTCTCGAGTCTCAGAACCGGCATTGAGATGAACTGCAGGAAACTCCTCTACTTCATCCCAAAACTTCAATCTGGGGGAGATATTTTCGTTTAAGTTAGTAAGAAAAAATCCCTCTCCATTTATATCTTTTAATTTCTCAACAAGAGCATTTACAATACCTAATCGTCGTGTTGTGTAATCTCTTGTTGCCATTATATTCTCCTAGTATAGAATCGTCCGATTGCAAACTCTGCTGCTATTTCTCGGATAGATCTGTCAATTAATCTTCTTGGGTCTCTTTCAGGAGTTGCCCATCTAGCATCTCCAGTTCCAACTTCAAACACTTGGTAAGGGTTTCTTTTATATGTATACCCTATACTGGGGTATCCCTTACTTGTTTGCATTACATCTGTTACTTTGACGCTATCTGCGAATGTACCGCTACGATTTTCAAGAGCTGGCGCATTCATATTTTTTCTTACAGTATCGGGAAGTTCTTTATTCAGCGCTGTTAAGAGTGCTAGTGGCTGACCGCTTATACTTTTTGCCGCTCTTCTCTTTGCTTTTGTCTTTCGAGGCTTGACTCCTACTTTGACTGAGCGACCTCTTGGATTTTTACCTTTAGAATTTACTTTCCCTTTATGCGATTTTTTAGCTTTTTTAGTATCAGGCCCAGATACTTTTACTTTCTTATTATTCTTTAAAGGGCCTACAAAGTTAGATACTACTATTTTTGCTCTTTTTTGTACTGAAGAGTCTGACCCTTCCATATAGGCAAACTCTTCAGCAAATTTTTCAACTTCCTTTTTTAGTAATTGATTTAATTTACCAACCTCTTTTTTATCTTTTGAAGCGGATTTCCTATTTAAATTCTTACTTTCTAACCCTACAGTAATTGTATCTATAGGAGGGCCTTTATCAGATTTCTGTACTGAGATACTTATTGAATCTTGTAAATCTGTTAAAAACTTGTTTACTATTGAACTTGTATTTTTGTCCGAAAAACCGCCTATAACCTCTTCCATTACTTGAGCTCTTTGACTGTTTACAGCAGCTCCCTTTCCATGCCCAATATCTAGAAAACCTTGTCCTCTTGCGGAGATTTTTTCTCTTTGAAAACCTTTACTGCCTTTATTTAACTCTCTTAGCTTTTTATTTAAAGCCTTCAATAAAGGTCGTTGTGCGATTTGTTTTTGTCTTTTAAAAGTGTTAAAAACATTCGCTGATTTTTGTGGCTTTGATGCAAGAATAAAAGTAAAGCTGTTTTTATTTCCTACTAAATCACTACTTATTGTCCATTTTTGTTTATTAGCATTGTAGTTAGTAGGGTTAAAATGGTCGTACAAAGTATGTACCATTTTTTTAACGCCATCTCTTACTATCTTTTTTGTCGCTGGAGTAAGTTGTACCTTTCTGTCAGAACCTTCGGGGTTCTCTCTTATGTACATCTCATACTCAACTTGTTTAATAATATCTTCTACATCTAAAGATATTTCATGTACTTTAAAATCACTTACTCTTTTACGGAACTCCTCTGAACTTTTGAAAATTGCAGTTTCTAAATTCTGTGCAAAAAGCTTTATGTCCTTTACGGCCATTAGAAGTTCTTATATAAATCCAAGACCCTTTTAATATGGTCTGGGAAGCCTACGTTACCTCGCTGACTTGTAGTACCTTGATTCTGTAAACTCGCACCCGCTATGGTTTGACGAGTTTTATGCTCGTCTTTATGATAGTAAGTAATTAAATCAATAACAGCTAGTTGTAAATCTTTTGGTATGCCAGTGGCATAACCTGCTGTATATACTACAGTTACTGCGCCTCTACCTACTTGAAAAGGTTTATCAACATTTCCTGATATTCTATAGATACTATCAGTTTTTACATCTACATAGTAATCTGTATTCTCTACTAAACCGGTATAACTTTCTGTAGGTTCGTCTCTTTCAGACACACTAGTTATTGCAATAATTGGAGACTCTGTAAGCTGTACAAAGTTTTCTCCATATACTATATCAAATACTTCTGTTTTTGTAGTAGTAGTGTGGTCTACAAAGGTATTGTTACAATAAGTTTTTACTAATTGACTCACGGAAGCGACCAAGGGAGTTAAACGAGTATCCTGTTGTAAACCCGTAATCCCTTGTGCTGTTTTATAATCTGCAAGTGTTATTAAATCTGCCATATTCTATAAGTCCATTAGTAAAAACTTGGGGGAGGCGAACCTCCCCGAAGTTTAAAAGTATTACTACTATTATGTTTGGTGAATCGCGTGAACTGCTGGGTTATTAAGAGCATAACCTGCAACTAGCTCAGCAAAGCCAATTGATTGACTAGCAACTAAATCAGTACGTTGATTAGTTACTGAGTAATCAGATTCAATGCTTACACCACGTAGACGTGGAATAACATAGTTACGAGTATTAACAATAGCAAAAGAAGTAGTATTATTTGCTTTAGTTAATAAATCAGAAACTACTACAGGCATTCCGTAGATAGAACCTACAACGCCCGATACTTTAGTTGATAACTCACCTACTTGCGAAACGTCAGCAAAAGCAGTGTCTTGCATAAGTTCCATATAGCCTAAAGGACTAACAATTACTGCTACATCATTAGGATTAAGACCATATTTACCCATTTGCGAACGAGCTTTAATAATCTGAGGAGAAGCTAGTAAATCGCCGTCATCGATGTCGAAATCAGTAACAGCATTACCGCCAAGTGCAGAAACATCTGCAGATAGACCAGAAGTATCTGAGTCAACACCAGAATCACCAAGTAGACCATCAATACTTACGCCGCTATCACCGAATAAGCACATTTTGTCTTTAGCACGTGCGTGAGCGCGAGCCATAGCATTTTGAAGCATTGGAAGAAGAGATACAAGAGTCTTTTCGTCTGTATCGTTTAACAAGTTAGTACTTGAGATTAAACGATGTGGCTTCAAGATTACTTGACCTACATTATAGGCATTGGAAGAGTTAGCAACGCCATTAGTAAAGCTTTCCAAGTTACCTGCAGCTGCTGCAGTAGCAAAAGTAGCTGCTTCAGCATCTGGATTAACAGGAAGAACAGTAGCAGCACCATTTACAGCGATTTCACGGAAAAGACCCGCTACTTTTTGCTCTAGCTTAACTTCTTCTTCAAACTGAGTATTAACTGTAGTGTCAAGAGAGATAGTTACGTTACCAGTAGCAGTTACACCAGCACCAGCTTTCTCTACAATAGATCTACCGTAGTCAGTGTCATAACCTTTACCAGTAATTTTACCAAGAATGTGAGCGCCTAGGATTTCAGAACCTGTTGCTTCTGCTCCTGTGCGGCCTGAAAAATCACGCTTACTAGAACGCATAGCTTCTAGTTCAGCACCTTTCTCGTCAAGGTCAGCTTGATATTTAGCTACGATTGCAGCATGGTCAGCATCTTTAGACTCAAACTCTTTTTCAAGGTCTGACTGAAGTTTTTCAACGCCAGTTTCGATGCCAGTTTGGATTGAGCTCTTGATGCTATCAGCTTCTAGAGCTTTTGCGTCAGCAGCTTCTTGAGCAGCTTTAGCTTCCGCTTGTTCAGCGGCTTTTGTTTCGGCTTGTTTCATTGCAATTTTAGCAGCAGTTTCATCAGCTACTTGCTTAGCGAATGCTTCCAAGTCGATTGAGGAAGTATTATTTTCCATTTTGATCTCCTGATCTGTGGATTTCTCCACGCTTTGCGGTGTGTCACTAGCTATATTTGAAGAAGTATCTTCGTCCTTAGCCAGAGACTGACCGGCTAGATCTACACGATTGGTGAAAGTTTTCTTAAATTCATTGTACTCATCTTCTGAGTCAAATGACTTCGCGAGCGAAAAAGTAGCTGCTTGATTGCATGGTACCGAAACAACCGATACTTCAAACAACTCAGCATCCTTAATCATTAATCCGTCAGTTTCCTTGATGTAATCAGCATCCTTGACTTTGAAACCAA
>Ga0181419_1000225_pt1 | contig 19209 bp, 15 predicted proteins | sample 42SPOviralmetaG_FD_130144 | JGI IMG/M metagenome (GOLD analysis project Ga0181419, IMG submission 130144) | Marine viral communities from the oligotrophic San Pedro Time Series (SPOT) site, San Pedro Channel, CA, USA - 42 SPOT_SRF_2013-04-24 | ecosystem: Environmental > Aquatic > Marine > Strait...
GATTTACAGAAGCTTGATCTATTCCTAGCAGGTGCTAATCAAATCGTTGGTCCACAAGCAGTTGCTGAATATGTTAATGTATCTGACTACTTCAAAAGAAGAGCTACTGCATTAGGCATCGAGACTGAGGGATTAATCAAGACAGAAGAAGAAATTCAACAAGCTATGCAGATGGCACAACAACAAGAGATGATGATGAAGTTGGGTGGACCTGCTGTAGCACCTGCTATCAATGCTGCACAAGAGCAGTACATGAGTAGTCAACAACAACAACCACAAGAAGAAATTTAAATAATGGCTAAGAAGAAGAATTTGGTAATTGAAAACAAAAAAGAATTAGAAGCTTTTAAAAAAAGTTTTAATGTTCTACAAAGAAAACATTTGGCTCTTAAAAAACAAATAGTAGAATCTGACAGAAAGAAATTTAAAGACGGAAAGTTCCCTGTCCCTTTGACTGATGCTGAAAAGAAAGCAAAAGAAGCAAAGAGAGCTAAAGACGAAGCTACTGTTAAAAGACAAATGGCTAAGGATGAAGCAGAAGAGAAAGCTCGTCAAAAGAAACTAGCTGAAGCTAAGAAAAAGAAACCAGCTCCTAAGAAGAAGTCACCACCTAAGCGAAAACTTTCCATTAACAGACGAAAGTCTAGGATTAAGAAATAAAACATAAACACAGAAAGAGAGAGATATGGCAGAATTACACCGAGTAGAGATAAATGAGAGAGCACCACAGGAGATTGACCCTGAGTCAGAGGAGACTGTTGAATCAGTACCTGAAGAACAAACGCAAGAGGATAGACCTGATTGGTTACCTGAGAAGTTTAAGAACGCTGAAGACATGGCTAATGCCTATAGTGAACTTGAAAAGAAAATGGGAGCAGGGGCTAACAGTGAAGAAGAACAAGAAGAAGAACAATCAACAGAGGAACAACAAGATGACACTACAGAGGAAGATACGGATAATAATAATGTTATTGTGGAAGCTTCTAAGGAGTTCTTTGAGAATGACGGTGTTATATCTGAAGAGACCTATAAGAATCTTGCTGCGGTTGGGTTATCGAAGGAGTTAGTAGATAGCTACGCTGCTGGTCAACAAGCACTACAACAAAGTGAAGAAGGTAGTATCAAATCTGTTACTGAAGGTAATTGGGATCAAATGGCAGAGTGGGCAGCTAACAATCTATCACCTGAAGAAGTAAATACTTTTGATGAAATCGTACAGAACGGCAGTGTTGAACAAGCTAAACTAGCTACCAAAGGATTATACGCACAATTTAAAGCAGAGAACGGAGTTACTCCTAAGTTGGTACAAGGTGCTGTAAATGGTTCATCTACAATGCCTTTCAAATCTAATCAGGAACTTGCTCGTGCAATGTCTGATCCTCGATACAAGAGTGGTGACAAAAGTTATCACGAAGAGATTGACAGACGCATCGCAGTTAGTCACAATTACCTATAGTTTTATTTGGTAGGTTCATATATATGAAGCCTTGGACTCCATCTTTTTTCTTGCCAGTGTTGGTTCTGGTTCTTTTAGGTGGATGTTCCAAGGCTTCTTTTTATCCGTTAGCAGGTAGTGTAGGTGGAGCAACAGTAGGTGCTTTAGGTGGTCCTGGTCCTGCTGCTGGTGGTGCTGCTCTTGGATGGGGACTAGGAGAGGGAGCTAAGTTGATGGAAGAGAACAAGGGATTAGCTAACAAAGTTAAAGCTATATCCGAAGGAGATGTACAGAAACTTGTACAACAACAATTAGATGAAAAGATGGACGATGGATTCTTTGACTCTATGTTAGATGAAGTATATGGTTTCTTGAAACTATGCCTTGTAGGTGTTATCCTTTGGAATGTAGTACCGTTAATCTATACTCGTTATGTTCACAATAAAGCACAAAACAAATGAATAAACTACTAAAATTATATAACTCACTCACAAAGAAGGAGAAAGCTATTGTCTTGACTGTTCTTTGCTTAGGTGGAATTATACTACTTAATTTACTTTAAATGACAATTAGTCGTACTAATGTCAAGACCCACTGCGGTGGACAATCTCGATCAAAGGTTCAAACGAAAGTCACAACAAACAAAACACACAATTATAAACTTAAAATAGGAGATCATATATTATGGCAGGAGAAGGTATAACAGACCCCAGTCGTGTAGGTCAGGTTAATTCCGCAGGTAATGTGGATGCGTTGTTTCTTAAAAAGTTCAGTGGAGAAATTCTACAGACCTTTGAGGAGTCCAATGTTTTCAAACCCTTACACACTATTCGTACAATTGAGAACGGTAAATCCGCTCAGTTCCCAGTAACAGGTATTGCAACAGCTAATTACCACACACCAGGCGAGAACATCGCTGAAGAAGGTGGTTCTAGTAGCACATACCTCAGCGACATTAAGAAAGCTGAACAGACAATAACTATCGATAAGATGCTTGTTGCTTCCACTTTCTTAGCTAACATTGATGATGTAAAGAATCACTACGACATTCGTTCAGTTTACGCTAACGAGTTAGGTAAGGCTCTTGCACTTCGTTTCGATACCGCTATCGCCAAGACATTCATTGCTGCTGCTCGTAGCTCTGCTGTTATCACTGGTGGTAAGACAGGTGGACAACTTGATGTAGCTAACAATGACTTCAGTGCTGGAGACTCCGCTGGATCACCTGCTGCTACTACTGGTGCAGAGTTAATTACTGCTTTGTTCACAGCTGCTCAAAAGCTTGACGAGAACGATATTCCTAGTGACGGACGCTTTGCTGTTCTTCGCCCACAGGAATACTACAAACTTATTACAGGAGGTAGTGGTGCAGTTGCTATCAATACTTCTGCTGCTAATAAAGATGTAGGAGGTTCAGGATCGCTTGCTTCTGGTAGTATCGCACAAGTTGCTGGTATCACAATCTATAAGTCAACTCACATTCCATCAACTGACTTGTCAGCTGTTGCTACTGGAGACGGTGCTTCAAGCAATGACTTGTGTGGTGGTAGTGGTGTAGGATATAATGGTGACTTCCGTAATAGCTTAGGTGTCGTAGGACATTCTGCTGCTGTTGGAACGGTTAAGTTACTTGATCTTGCTACTGAGTCTGAATATCAGATTGAGCGTCAAGGTACATTGTTCGTTGCTAAGTATGCTATGGGACACGGAATCCTCCGTCCTGAGTGTGCTATCGAACTTGTTTCCTAACTTAGGATTCTCTCTTCGGTGTTGGGGAGGTTTGGATTCGTTCCACTCCCCTTCACTGATATTTTTATTTATTAAGCTATGGCACTGACAACGAAACTAGAAGCGGTAAACATTATGATCTCTGTAATAGGAGAGTCACCTGTTAATACTTTAAGTGGAACAAGCGTTCCTGTAACCGTTACACAAGCAGTCCATGCGTTAGAAGAAACTAGTAAAGCTATTCAATCAGAAGGATGGCATTACAATACAGAGTATGATTATCCATTAGTACCAGATTCTAGTACTAGTAAGATTACTCTTCCAATTAACACTTTAAAGGTAGACTTAGACCCTGAGATATACACAGACTCTGATCCTGTACAACGAGGCACTAAACTGTACGACAGGAAGAATCACAGAGAGACTTGGACCAAGGAGTTGAAAGCTATCATTACTTTTGAGTTGGATTTTGAAGAACTACCTGAACAATTTAGACATTACATAGCTGTTAAATCGGCTAGAATATTTGCTGCTAGGTTCTTAGGCAGTCGTGAAATAGAAGGGTTTGCTTTGAGGGATGAGATAGAAGCAAAAGCTAGGGCTATTGAAAGTGATACTGAGAATGCAGACAGAACTATCTTTGATAACTACAGCGTACTAAGAGTACTTGACAGGTAAAGATGCCACTGCTTCACACCAGTATTCCTAACCTTGCCCAAGGTGTATCACAACAACCTGACAATTTAAGATACCCTGGACAGTGTGATGAGCAGATAAACGCTTGGTCAACTGTAGTAGAGGGACTTGTTAAAAGACCTAACAGTAGGTTCTTATATGACACAGGATTAGGTGCTGATATAAGTACTAATTTATTCAGTCATTATGTGGACAGGGACGAAGAGAACCAATACCTAATTACCTATGACTCTACCAATAAGTTAAAAGCATTTGATCTTACCGCTGTAAGTATAGGTGCTGCTGCTATTTCTATTAGCGTTGAGGACTCTGCTGCTAGTTTGTATCTTACAGGTGCTACTAATCCTGTCAAAGACCTCAGAGCGTTAACCATTGCAGACTCTACCTTTCTAGTTAATAAAAAGAAGACTGTAGCTAAGGACTCCACTTTTAAATCTAAGGACTTAGAAAAGGAAGCTTTGATCTTTGTTAAACTAGGAGACTACGAAAAGACATACGATGTATTCCTAGATGGTCAGCTAGTTGGAAATACAGGAGGATTACAAAGCAATAAAGTACCTCCTGCTGGGCATACATATGAAAGTGGAAGCGATTCAAGTGGAGAACACGCAGATACTGAGATTATAGCAGAAGATTTGCAAACTTGTATAAATGCTTTTGTAGGATCAGCAGGTACTGTAGAAAGTATTACTTTTAGTGGTACAGGAGCATCAGGATTTACACCTACAGGAGGTAATTTTAGGAGGAATGTTAGCTATACATATACTGTTAGTCAAACCATAGGTGGTGGTGCTATAGCCACAGGTGCTGGAGGAACTCTTGTATTTAACTCTAGTGGACAAGTATCTAGTTCAACTTTAACTTTTAAAGGCACAGGATACGATTCAGACACTACTACATTTCCATTGTCTGTATCTATTAATAAGATAACTAAAATAACAGTTGATAAAGGTATAAGAAGTATTAGCGGAAGATATTCTACGACATACGAAACTCAGATTATAACAAGTGCATCTCTAGGCTTTACTTTACCTCCCATATCTTCTTCCAGTGTATCAGGATCAACCACTAAGTTTACAATGGAGAGACAAGGGAGTGTCATAAAAATAATAGCTGATTCTGACTTTCAAATTAAAGTAGCAGATGGATTATCTGACCAAGCGTTAGGTGTTATATATAAAGAAGTAGATAGCATCACAGACTTACCTAAATCCTGTTTTAATCTGTTTAGAGTTAAGATTATGGGTGATGCAGACTTAGATCAAGATGATTACTATGTTAAATTTAAAACCAAGGATAACGAAGACTTTGGACAAGGTAGTTGGATAGAAGATGCAGGATGGACAAACGAAGGTACAGATAAGTCGGAGTCATTAGGTTTAGAAACATTTTTAGATCAAGACACAATGCCTGTAAGATTAGTACCTACTCCGTCCACAGGTAAGATCACAGGATTTACATTGAAGTTGATTGATTGGACACCTAGAGGAGCAGGAGATGACAACACTAATCCATTTCCATCTTTTACAGGTTCTACAATTAATGATATATTCTTTTTTAAGAACAGGTTAGGAGTGTTGACTGATGATGCTGTAGTGTTCTCTGAAGCAGATGAATACTTTAATTTCTTTAGGACTACCACACAATCTCTGTTAGACTCTGCTCCAATAGATGTAGGTGTATCGCACACTAAGATTAGTATTCTTAAACACGCACAAGCTTTCCAAGAGAAGTTAATGTTGTTCTCTCCGAAGACTCAGTTTGTACTTAGAGGTGGAGATTTGTTAACACCTAAGACAGTGACCATATCACCTGTGACTGAGTTTGATGTATCAGAAACTATTCGTCCGTTAGCACTTAGTAGCTATATATACTTTAACTTTAAAAGAAATAACTTTGAAGGACTACTTGAGTACACAGTGGATAATAATACTGAGACTTACAGAGCAGCTGAAATAACAGAACAGATAAACAAGTACATACCTACTAACATAGTCAGGATGGAAGGTAGTGCAGCTGAGAATATGGTGGTTGTACAGTCAGATAGTGACTATAAGAAGCTGTATGTATATAAATACTTTTGGCAAGGGAACGAGAAGATACAGAGTTCCTGGATGACTTTCTCCTTTGCTAGGAATGTTAGAAGTTTCTTCTTTATTGAAGCTACACTTTTTGTCATAACCACTGATTCAGTAGGAACTTATGTAGAGAAGATACCAATGGAGAATGGACTTGTTGAGAGTGACAGGGACTATGCTTTATTGCTAGATAGTAGGATTGCCAGTTCAAATGCTACTTATGTCAGTTCTGTTGATTACACTAGAAGTGGTGGATCAGGATTAGTATTTAATGGTGTCACTCAATTTAATGTTACTAAGATTACCACTACTGGAGGTTTTGTATTCAAGGATGGTATGGCAGTGTACACTAAGAATGGTAACAGAAGAGCTTTGACTATAAGTAACTCTGTTAATAACGAAGCTATTGTGAATGGTCAGTTAGCATCTTATGTTAGTGATGGAGGTACATTATATAAATGTATCCAAGGTCACACTTCATCTAGTTCTATACCTACTAGTGATACTAATTATTGGGAAGTAACTTCAGAAGTTGTAAGTGCTGCTGCTTGGTCTGATGAAAGCTATCAGTACCTAAGTGAGGATGACTTCTTCATAGGATTTGAATATGATATGTTATACAGGTTCTCTAAGCAGAACTTAAAACAACCTACAGAGAGAGGTGGACGGTCAGCATCTGATTATACATTCCAAACTATTCGTAACGGTAGTATTGAATATGCAGACACAGGACACTTCACTGTAGAAGTAACACCTAAATTTAGAGATACATACACTTACACTTACAACCCAGCTTTGTTAGCCTCTGTCAGTACACTTAGTAAATTCACACCTGAGACTGGATTCTTTAAGTTTGCTGTACAAGCTCAACCTAATGATGCCACTATCGAAATTAAATCTTCTAGTGCTTTACCAGTGAAACTGTTAGCAGCAGAGTTTGAATCAACAATTATATCAAGGAGTAGAAGATATGGAGGTTAGGATTGAACCTAGTATGGCAGACCTTGATGCTCCTATGTTATATGAGGACTTACGAGAAGAAGATATGATGGAGTGTATTGGATTGATGCACCACCCTAGAGATGCTGTGTACGGTTCATTTGAATCAAGCAGTAAGTGCTATAGCGTCAAGACAGATCAAGACGGTCTATTAGCTTGTTTTGGAGTTAGTCCTAGAGGGAATGTAGGTATAGCTTGGTTGTTAGGTACTAGGAATTTTTATACGATAAAGAAGAAATTTGTTAAGGAATCACAAGAGTGGGTAGATGACTTGATGGATGGATTTGACTATTTAACAAACTATGTCATGGAAGCTAATACACTTAGTGTCAGGTGGTTAACTTGGTTAGGTGCTACTTTTGAGGATTGCAATTATCCTGGTTATAAGTCATTTAAGATAGAGAGGAAGTAATTTATTATGTGTGACCCAATATCATTAGCAGTAGGATCAGCATTAGGTGCTACAGGAAGTGCGACAGCTGTGGGAATGGTTGGAGCTAGTACTTTACTAGGAGCAGGGTCTTCTATCGCAGGATATGCAGGACAAAGAAGACAAGCTAAACAACAAGCAGCCTATCAAGCACAGTCTATAGCAGCAGCTCAAAGAAAAGAAGGTTTTCAGCGTACTTCCGAAATACTAGAAGCTCAACAGAAACGACTAGCTTTAGCTCAAGAGACTGGTAAAATAACTAAAGCAGCTAGAGAAAAACTTGCTAGTGCTACTGTATCCGCAGGTGAAGCAGGTGTGTCAGGTCTTTCAGTACAAGCTTTAATGGATGACTATGTTAGACAACAAGCAGGGTTACAAGCAGCTGTTACTACTCAAGAAAAACTTTATGGTCTACAGTCTGGCATGAGCCTACAACAAATCGGATTAGCTTCTCAACAAGAGATATTAGGACTTAGTCAACCTATAAGTAAACCTAGTTTATTAACAACTGGACTACAGGCGATTAGCGGTGGACTTAGTGGATACGCTACAGGTTCAGACATAGCAAGTAGAATGGGTACGGATAGACCTAGGAGAATAAGCATCGGAGGAGGTAAAACTTCTAGGTATATGAGAAAGACGGATCAATATAGTATTTAATCATGGCAGAACGAGTACAAGTACAAGGAGTAGGTGAAGCACCTACAGTTCAACCTGTTGACCTTCCTGGCTATCAATACGGAATAGTACAACCTAAAGCTGGTAGGAATAAAGCTATGGACCTTGCTGATAGTTTGGCTCAGTTTGGTTTAATAACTAAGCAGTACGGTCAGCTACAAGTACAACAAGAAAGAATAGGTGCGGAACAAGCTGAAGCTGTAGCAGAGCAAGATATAATCAATGAAGTTAAGAACTTAAAGGATGTAAATAGATTTAGTCCTTTGGCTTTAGCTAACAGAGACAGAGCTTATAGAGATGCTTTGTTAAAAAGGTATGTAGGAAATACTATGTTACCTAACTTGCAAGCTAAAGCAGCTGAGTTAGTTGATGTAGAAAAATACAAAGATACAGACTCTTTTCTAAACGCAGTAGATACAGAATTGTCTAACAGCTGGCAGGGTTTAGTAAGTGCAATAGGAGAAGACAAAGCTAACTCAGTTGCAGCTAAAGCTGTGTGGAGTTCTATTGCTCCTAAATATAAAAGTAATTTAACAGCAGACTTTGAAAAAGCTAAACAGGACTTTATAGAGAACCAAGAAGAAGAAGATTTGATGCACGATTTAAGAGGTGCAAATATGGACTTGGATACTATTCAGAACATAGCTTTGAACAGGGAAGAGTTGATGAAGCAGCAAGGGATAACAGACCCAGCAGCTAGACAACAGATATTACTTAATTCTTTTTCTACTCATTTAAATACTTTAATAACTAAAGGTAAATACAAAGATGCTACCTCTTTTCTTACTTTGATGGAAATGACTAAGGTAGATAATAGAAGAGTGTTTGGTTCTGCCTTAGCTCAGTATAAAATGAACACTGCCTCTACTGCTATACGGAGTGGTATGCAAAAAGGTGCTTCTGTTTCTAAAACTACACAACAACAGAACTTTGCAGGTTTCTACGAGTCTGCTTTAATAGGTCTATACGGAATGCAGAAGTTTGGAGGAGCAGTAGAACCTAACCAAGTTTCAGCTTTAAAGACTAGCTTACAATCTTTAAGTACAGAATTAACAAATAATCCAAAAGCTTTAGATAAAGTAGTTTCTTCTATTGTAGAGTCTAATAATCCTGTTGCTGCATACGAAAATAAATTATCTGAACTTTCACAATCACCTGACGCTCCTGACCTTGCTTTAGAATTATACATAGGTAATAGATCGAAGTTGAATACAGTCCGAGAGGATGTTTTAGTTAGACCTCGCCAACCTCTTAACTTATCTGATGATTATAAAAAACAACAGCAAGAAGAGTTTTTAGAATGGGCTGACACTCAAACAGTTCCACCTACGGTTAAGGATTTTATATTAACCCAAAAGAAAGATTATGTGTCTTGGGATGAATTAGATCAATTAGGTATAGAAGCAGAAGAACGAGGTGCTGTTTTAAATTCTACTTATTACAAAGGTGTCGCTTCTTCTATAGGTAAGATGATGAAGTATGAAACAGAAGCTGCTTATGAAGACCCTGATGAAGATCAAGAAAGGTTAATCGATGAGACTTATTTAGGTATATCAGGTAGAAACTTTCAACGCAGTGCTACAGAACGGATACAAGAAGCTTTAAAGAACGCTGCACCTAAAGATGACAAGGAAACCATAGAGGTTTTAAGAGAATTAGAACAGGAAGAAAAAGACAGGTGGTTGCGTATTGTTAGAGCTAAGAGCGATAGTTTAAATATGAAACCTGAGACTGAAGTTGTGGAGGGTGAAGTACCCGAAGATTCAAGGGCAGAGCCTGAAGAAAAAATTAAACAAGTACGCACTAAAACTACAGCTAAATCGTTCGCAGGTGTTCAGTACGCTGATCCTGTAGCTTATAAATCTTTAATGCACATTAAAAAGGGAGCACCTGTAAGTTCGATAAAGCGTCAGGTTATAGAAGATGATAGGAAAGATATGGAGGCTAAGAAGTTGTTCCAACAACAAAGACTTTCATACTATAACTTTGGTTTATCTAGGTATAGTAGAGAAGGAGTACAGAAAGTAGCTGATTTAGATTTAGACACAGACGATGTACTTTTATTTGGAAGTTTAACGGAAGCTGATATGAAGTTAGATGAATGGGCTGAGATATTATCTAAAGACTCAGAAGGAAAAAAACTGACTCCTGAAGAAGAAGAAACAGCAGAACAATATATTGAGTTAGGAATTGAAACCGTGGATGACTTAGTGGACTTCGGTATTGTACAAAAAGATTTAATATTTAGACCTAGAAAAGCTTTATAATATGCCTACTTTTGAAGAGTTAAGGAGAAGTAAATACGGTGACAGCACACCTCAACCTGAAGAAGAACCAGATGAATCTACAGTACCAGTAGAAGAAAGATTACCTGCTCCGTATGAAGATGCAGGGGATATAATGGTAAGTGAACTTCTCGATCAAAACCCTCAGCTTACAACAGAGCAACAAGAAAGTGGCGAAGAGTTTACAAGTGAGCAGTGGTTTGGTTTAGCTTTAGGAACTGGTGTAGAACTTACTGCTCCTATCGCTAGTAACATCGCTTATCTTAAATGGTTAAATAGAACAAAGACAGCAGCTAAGGCTACTAGAGGTTTAAAAGCTACTCCTTTAGGTCTGATCGGTTTTGGTTTAGCAGAACTAGGAATAGGAGCGGCATCTAACTACGCTAACCAACAGATACAGTTACATTACAAATCACAGAAAAAATTTAAGCTTTCAGAAGTAATGGCTGCTGCTGTTTTTAACGCTAGTCCTGTTGTTAAGGTCATAGATGGATTACCTGTGTTTAAATTTCTACAACCAAAAACAGGAAGTAAGTTTGCTTACAGGAATATTATAGTAAAAACAGGAGAGAAGCTTGTTAGTGGTGCTACCATAGGTTTACTAGAGTCTGCTTTTAGGAACTCAGTTTCTGGGCTACTTAAAGAGCAAGAACTGTTCGATGAAGCAGGGAATGTAAAAGAAGGTGTTTACAAAGATTTATTAATGTCCGCAGGAGTAGGGGCAACTTTAAATACAGCTATGCACGGAGGTGTTGGATTGTTCAGTTACTGGAGGACCAAAGGTAAGGCAGGTAGAGCTGAAGCTGTTAAACTCACCGACTTAATGGATGGTGATTTAGTTAAGCAGATAGATGACATCAATAAAGAGATACAAGCTACAGCTGCTGATGTAGGTATATTTACAAACATTAAAGAAAAGAACGCTAAAATCGCTGCTTTAAAGAAAAAGAAAAAGCAAGTAGAAGAAGCCAAGCAGTTAAACCAACAGCTTAAAGAAGAGATACAAGAAGAGAATGCCAGGGTTGATGAAGCAGAAGCTAACCCCAAACCTATAGAAGAAGAACAAACTTTAACTGAAGAAGAGTTAGATAAACCTGATGAAAATTTAAGAGAGTACAATGAGGAAGATTTAGAAGTACCTAAAGAAAGACAACCTGTAGAAGAACCTGAAGTAAAAGTAGAAGAGGAAGTTGTCGAAGAACCTACTACTCCTGTTGAAAAAGTACCTGAAGATATTGAACCTACTTCTGTTAAAGATGAGGAGGTAGTAGCAAAAGAACCTGAAGTTGTTGCAGAACCTAAGAAGCCAGAAGCACCTACACCTAAAGTATTAAAGAGAGACAATGCTTTACAGAGTTTAATAGACAGAACTAAAGCAGCTTTTTCAGGAGGAGATGTACCAACTATTGAAGGTGCTAATATTATTCGAGAAGGTAAAAAACTTTACGATAATTCTATTTCTATATTTACAAAAGCTATACATACTTTCAGAGAAGGTGGTAACAAAGATGTCAGGGCTTTACAGATTGCTTTAGATGAAGTTGTATTTTTAAGGAAGTTAAATCAAAAAGTTAGTGATCCATTGTCTACTTTAGTAGGTAGAGGTTTACAATCACATAGGCAAGATGCCGCGAAGTATAACTATCAAACAGTATTAAGCGAAAGAGCAGGAGCTGAAAGCGATGCTTGGAGCGATGTAGAAAAGTCTTTAAGGCAAACAATCGAGAACGAAGCTGATGTTAGTTTATTTAAAAACATACAAGATGCGTTAGATGTCAGACCTCGCTTTAAAAGATTAGGACAAGAACTTGATCGACAAGCTACTCAAGATTTTAAAAACAAACTAAGAGAAGCGACTGAAAAAGAACCTAAAGAGATACCGCAAGAAGTTATAATATCTAGGTTACAAAAGAAACTTAGAGAAGCACAGGAAGAATTTGCAGGATTAAGACCAGAACAAAAAGCTAAGAAAGGTAAGGAGAAGTCACAAGAAGAGATAGACATACAGAATAGGTTAGATTTTTACGCTACAGGTAAACGAGAAGCCAAGCAGATTGCACAAGAAGAAGCTAAACTTGAAACATATTTAGAGTTACTCGAAGAAGGAGACCTAGCAAAGATAAGACAAGAAGTTGGTCCTGCTCCTGATTGGGCTAATAAAAAAGAAGTTGGTTCATACTTAGCTAAGATTAGACAGGTAAACAACAGGACTAAGAAGTTACTCCAGAAACAAGTAGTCGAGTCTGACATATCTTTACAAGACCCTAAGAAGGTAGCTAAAGCACAAGCTAAACAGAAAGCACAATTAGAGAAGCGTCTTAAAGAATTACAAAAAAGGTTTGGCGATATAAATAAGATTCGTCCTAAAGATAAACCTAAGAAAGCAGAAGCTGACGCTGAAATAGAAGATTTAAAGAATAGGATAAAGTTTCACGAAGCTAATGAAGGTGATGCTTTAAAATTAGAGGCAGCGTTAAAAGAACGAGCTAGACTACTTAAAGTAGAAACAGGTCCACTAGGACAGCAGCGAGCTGAGATAACTAAACCTAAAGGACCGACTAAAGTTTCGGGTGAGTTGGAGAAGGTCAACGAAGACATAAACTTCTTAAAGAAAAACATAAAGAGTAGGGTCAAAGAAATAGACAAAGCTGCTCTTGAAATAACAGATGAGTTCCAAGCTGCTAAAGCTGAGGCTGAAATAAATAAACAACTTTCAAAGCTAGATGAAGAACTCGAAGAGTTAAGATCATCTTTTGCTAAAGAACCTGTCGAACCAGGTGTTAAGAAACCTAAAGATAAAGACCCAAGGGTTAAGGAAAAAGAAGATAAAATAGCTTATTATAAAGAAGCTAGACAACAAATCATAACTCTTAAAAAGAAATTAGCTGAAAGAGATAGGCTTTTAAAATTAGAGACAGGACCGTTAGGTGCTCAACGAGCAGAAGTAACTCCTAAACCTACTGGTCCTAAAAAGTCTGAAGGTGTAATAGCTGATTTAGATAAAGACATCGCTTTCCTTAGGAGCAATATGCGTAAGCGTGTTGATGAGATTGATAGAGCTAAACTAGAAATGGATGAAGCTTTTCAGGAAGCTAAGATGTTAGAGTCTATTCGTAAAAGAAGAGCTATCGCACAGAAAAGGTTAGATGAAAGAAGAGAACGCTTTGCTGATGATACAGATTTAGATCGAAGAGCAGCAGAAAGAGCAGGTAGAAACATAGAAGAAACTGATCCTGTATTAGTAGAGACACAAGAAAAGATTAAGTTCTACGATGAGTTAGAAGCTGAGGCTTTAAAGAAAAAACAACTTAAAGAAGAGTTAGCTAAAAGAGCTGAGATGGAAGGTAGAGGTATAGTGTCTGAGATGAGAGCACACTTAGCACCTAAACCTACTGGTCCACAGAAAGTCAGAAGTACGGATAAGATCAGACAAGAGATCAGAGACTCCGATAAAAGAATGCGTGATAAGCTGAAAGATATAGACGCTGCTCAAGATTCTTTTAGAGAAGAAAGGATATATGAGTCTGTGCGTAAACAAGCAATGCTTGCAGCACAAAGAGATGTGGAGACGAAGCTTTCTAGGTTCTTTAAAGGTTGGGGAAACAACAGGGTGTACTCGATGATATGGCAAACCAGTTCTGTTTTAGCCAGTGCTTTAGGAGGTATTTCGAGTACATTCAAGCAGTTTGCTAAACTAGGAACAGAACCAATAGCTGATTTGATGTTTAGTACCAAAAACTATAGAGGTACTCAGGTAAGTGCTTGGCAGGTTTTAAAAGCTAACGCTTATGGTCTAAGAGAAGGACTTAAAAACTGGAAAGGAACAGGCAGGGCTGTAGCTATGACGGCTAAGAATTTAGAAAGTGCAACAGGTGCGGCAGGAGGAAATAGATTAACTGGGGATATATCACTAGGTGATCCTATTAAACTGCTAGAAGCGGCTGAGGAACAAGCGAGAAGAAAGCGTTTAAGGGGAGAAGATATAAAAGGTGTTCAACATATTTTTGCTCGTATGCCTATAGGTAAGATGTTCAATGAATTTATGAAGCTACCTCTACGAGGTATAATGCCTATAGATGAACTTTTTAGGAGACAATTATTAAGATCAGAGTTAATGGCAGAAGCGTGGAAGGATGCTTTTGATGCTATACCTAATGATCCGAAGAAAGCTTCTGAGTTAGCTGCTGATCTTTACAAACAAAAATGGACTAAGGATCAAGGACTTGAGATATTAAGCCAAGAAGGTGTAAACTCTACTGCGACTGATACCATAAATAAAGAACTATTGTTTGATTCTAATGTAGCTAATTTAGACCCAAGTGAGATAGCACAACCTATATCTGATAAGGTATTGAAGTTTGTTAAAGAACTGAAACTATTAAAAGATAACCCAGCTATAGGAACATTTATACATCTACTTGCTCCTATAATGACAGTCGTAGCTAGAGGTGCAGGTCGTTCTATACGAGTAGGAGTTCCAATAATACCAACAGCACAAGCAGCTAGAAATCCTTATAACCACAGAATTAAAAAAGTAGAAGGACAAATTAGGGATAAAGATAATTATATTGCACACGAAGAGACTACACCTCAAAGAAGACAAGAACTGCAAAAAGAAAAAGAGGAGCTAGAGCAAAAAATAAAAGAGTTAAAGGGAAGAAGGATAGCATACCACAGAGACGCAATAACGGACACTTTAATGGGAAGTGGTATGATGGCAGCTGGTTATGGAATGGGTGGAGCTGGTGTAGCTTTAGGTACTTTAGCTTGGATGACACCTGAGCAGCGTAAAAAGTTTGAACATAAAAACCCTAAAGCAAAAGCAAATACAATAGAAGGCTGGGGATATAGAGAGTTTTTTCCTTTATCTATTGCTTTTGCTATCGGAGCGGACATAGCTAACTATGACGATATGAAAGAGTTTACAGATGAAGATGGGAAACCTATTTTAACAAAAAAGCAAAATCGCTTAGGGTTTTTATTAAGATCAATAACAGAGCTTTTCAAAGAAGTACCTGTAGCAGGTGGTATGAAATCCATTGAAAAGATAATGAGTGGAGAAAGCGAACAAATAAACTCAGTGCTTGCTGATTGGTTAGGTTCTTTTGGTTTAGTGCCTTCTCAAGTAAATAAAGTATTAAAGTTGTACTTTGAAAAAGGAAGCGTTGAAGAACTTAAAGGAGGAGATATTCAGGACAGGCTAGCTTATAAAGTAGTAGGACACAATCCAACAGGTAATAAAAAGACGGACCACTTTGGGCATGATATGCAATCTCCTAAGACTTTGTTAAATACTTTTATTAGATGGGCACCTGATAGATCACAAGAGTTAAATGCTTTTGATGAAGTGTATAAGAAAGACATAGAGGGAGACGGACAGTTAATTAAACCACCTACTCAATTTCCTGAAGTCAGTGGAATTGATATGTATAAGTTTGTAGATAATAACGGAGTGTCTTTACATTATAGATTCAACCAAGAAGTAAAGAAGTTAAATGTAGATAAGTTAATCATAGACATTGTTAAAGATAAAAGATGGAGAAAAGCGTGGTTAAAAGGTTCTAGGAAAAGAACAGGCACAGCAGACTTAGGTTCTGTCTCGAATCCTGCTTTACAAAAATTAAATACAAAATTTAGATTGGCTTATGAAAGAGCAGCTAAGAACATAATGAAAAACAAAGCTTTGTTAAACGAGTTTATAAGTGAAGAGGAGAACAAAGTAGGGACTGTAGAGTACGATAAGTACGGTAAGAATAAAACTCTTAAACAAGCAATTGATTTAGCTAGAGGTCAATCTGTTTTAACAGGTAAACCTATATCAGTAGAGGAAGTTTTAGGGAGAAACGATTTAGAAGAACTTTTACAAGCTAACCCACAAATGCAACGCACTGACTAAGTGCTTGAACTTTTACAACAAACAAACTAATAATATATTAACATGGCTAATACATTCGTAGATTACACAGGTGCTGACGGAACAGGTACTGACAACAAAGATTTCGCTTTTTCATTTCCTTATCTTGATGACTCTCACATTGTTGTACAAGTAGATCAAGCGAGTGTATCAGGTGGTGCTTTTGTTACTAAAACTTTAACCACAGACTATACAATAGTAACCTCTCCTTCTAAGCTTATCAGGTTTGTATCTGCACCTGCTTCAGCTGACAGGATAAGAATCAAAAGAGACAGTGCATCTAATACTGCTCTTGTAGACTTTGAGAACGGTAGTGTACTTACTGAAGTAGAACTAGATCGTGCTTACTTACACAACTTATATCTTAACGAAGAGATAGAAGAAGGTAGTGGTAAGAATGTAATGACTAAGAACAGTAGCGGTAACTTTGAAGCTGACTTAGCTAAGATTGTTGACCTTGCTGATCCTACTCTTGCACAGGATGCTGCCACTAAGAACTATGTGGACACTAGAGGTTTACAAGACTTTGACGGAGCTAACACAACTTCAGATGTTAACCTTAACAGTAACAAGCTTACTAATGTAACAGACCCTGGTTCTAATCAAGATGCTGCCACTAAGAACTATGTTGATACACAAGATGCTCTACAAGTTACTAAGGCAGGGGATTCCATGTCAGGTAATTTGGCAATGGGTGGTAACGATATTACAGGTGTTAACAGTGTAAGAGATTTAATTGCACCAGCAGCAGGTAGTCACGCTACTAATAAAACTTATGTAGATGCAGGAGATGCTGACCAAGTTAACAAGACTGGTGATTCAATGACTGGTCCGTTAGCTATGGGGGACAATAAGATCACAGGTCTAGCTACTCCCACAGCAACTGCTGATGCAACTAACAAATCTTATGTTGACGCTGAGATTGCTACTACTCTAGCTACAGGTGTTGCAGGTGGTCCTATTGGAACTGCTAACATTGCTGATAATGCTGTTACTGCTGATAAGATAGCAAGCACTGGAGTTACTGCTGGATCGTATACTAATGCTGATATAACTGTAGACCAACAAGGAAGAATCACAGCTGCTTCTGCAGGAAGTGCAGGGACTGGTGAGGCTAATGTACAAGCTAATTGGACAGAAACTGATACAAATAGTGATGCTTTTATCCTTAACAAACCTACACTTGCTGCTGTAGCTACTAGCGGTTCATACAGCAGTTTATCTAGCAAACCTACTATACCAACTAATAATACTCAGCTCACTAATGGTGCTAATTATATTACAGATGCAGATGTAGCTAATAACTCTGCTGTTACTACTAACTCAGCTAAGGTTACTAATGCTGAACACACAGGAGATGTCACAGGTTCAGGTGCACTTACGCTTGCTACTGTTAATACTAATATAGGTTCTTTTACTAATGCTACTGTAACAGTTAACGCTAAAGGATTAATTACAGCAGCTAGTAGTGGTAGTGCTTCAATTTCTAAATACAGTAGTGGATTTGTAAATACAGACGGTACTACTTCAGTGGCTAATGGTGCTACTATGACTTTTACTCACAACTTAGGCACTACTGACCTTTCTTTCTTTTTCTATGTAGCTGATGATTCTGCTGGTACTAATTTACAAGGTTTATCAGACGGTGAAGTTTGGTCTTCAGGGCATTACGGAGTTATAGTTACCGCTCTTAGCACTACACAAGTAACAGTTCAATTAGGAGGTAGCGGGTATTTTACATGGGCTAGCAACGGAACTGCTGTTGGAGGTAATTATACAGGAGACTTTATTAAAGTTGTAGCAATAGGATAACACACAAGATGACTGAACAACTCTCACACTTTCTTGATACTGCACTGGCTGTTATACTTGGTGTTATTGGTTGGATGATTAAAAAGCTGACTGATCGATTAGATAACGATGAAAAGAGATTAACAAGTATTGAAGTAGAACTTGCTACACAACGAGAACGAGACACTGCTGTGGAGAATAGAATGAGTGGTCTTGAAACTACAGTTAAAGAAATTAACGGTAAACTAGATAGAATGATGGAGATGTTAATGAGAAAATGAAAAAAGGATTATACGCAAACATAAACAGAAGAAGAAAGCTAGGCATTAGTCGTAGCAAGAAGAAGTCAACTATATCCCCTAAGTCATACGCTAATATGAAGCGTGGGTTTAAAAAGAAGTAAAGATGCCTAGGAGTGTATCATTATCCCTAGGTAGAGGTGAGAAGTCTAAGAAAGGTGGACTCACAGCTAAAGGTAGGGCTAAGTATAACAGAGCTACAGGTTCTAACTTAAAAGCCCCTCAACCTGGTGGTGGTCCTAGAAAGCGTAGCTTCTGTGCTCGTATGAGCGGTAACAAAGGACCAATGAAAGATAGTAAAGGTAAACCCACTAGAAAAGCTTTAGCTCTTAGAAGGTGGAAGTGTTAACAATATTGTGATGAAGACATTTGAAGAACTAGGTAACTTACAAGGATACATAGCAGATACATACCGTGCCGCCATCGATCAGATGCACGAGACAGGTGAGTACAATCCATCACTACTGAACGGTGCTAGGCAACTTCTAAAGGATAACGAGATAGTTCTTACAGCAGGTAAAGACACTCCCATCAATGACTTGTTAAATGTAGTACTACCCTTTGAAGAAGACCAAGAGCTAAAAGCTAAAGTTAAGTAATTACCGTAACAACACCAAAGAGAGACCATAGAGTTGTGAGTAAATCTAAACTTCACCAACTCAAGGACTTCCGTAACTTCTTATACTTAGTTTGGAAGCACTTGAATCTACCTGATCCTACACCGTTACAGTACGACATTGCAGACTTCATGCAAGACGGTCCAAAGCGATCTGTTATCATGGCATTCCGTGGAGTAGGTAAGTCATGGATATGTTCTGCCTACGCTGTACATCAACTACTACTAGACCCAACAAAGAACATTCTAGTTGTATCTGC